>Ga0210057_1006179_pt1 | contig 14983 bp, 26 predicted proteins | sample CryGeyCG2114_010_2_FD_183968 | JGI IMG/M metagenome (GOLD analysis project Ga0210057, IMG submission 183968) | Groundwater microbial communities from aquifer - Crystal Geyser CG10_big_fil_rev_8/21/14_0.10 (SPAdes) (version 2) | ecosystem: Environmental > Aquatic > Deep subsurface > Groundwater ... | reverse complement strand
AGAGCCTATCCACTATCTTCCCCCTGTCCTAAAAGCCTTATTTTTGGCTCCAAAACTTCGTCTCGTCCTCAACATAATTCATTATGTTTCGGACTCCGCCTCGTTTTTCGCCTAAAAATAAGGCTTTTATGGACTGGGTACCGCGAGATAGTGGATAGGCTCTAAGATATAGTTTGTATCTTTCGAGGCGTGTCGCTACTCATTTGCGCATTTCATCCTTTTTTGATAGGATACTACGCACGTGTTTAGCGGAATAAAACCCGCGTGTATTGTATTATTAGATTAAGTTATTTTGTGTTCTAGGTTTGGCGTTCTCGCGCCTGAATCTAGGAAACAAACATACTCTATGGCAGAGGAATTTAAGAGAGATAAACCGCACGTTAACGTCGGTACTATTGGTCACGTTGACCATGGGAAAACAACGCTTACAGCGGCTATTACAACGGTGCAAGCAAAGAAAGGGCTTGCTAAGGCGATTGCGTACGATGAAGTGGCGAAGGCCTCCGAAAAAGAAGGCCGTCGAGACCCATCTAAGATTATTACCATTGCGATTTCGCACTGTGAGTACTCGACTGAGACGCGACATTACGCACACGTCGACTGCCCTGGGCATGCTGACTATGTAAAGAACATGATTACTGGTGCCGCTCAGATGGACGGTGCTATCTTGGTTGTGTCTGCTGTTGACGGCCCAATGCCTCAAACACGAGAGCACATTCTGCTTGCAAAACAGGTTGGTGTACCTCATATTGTTGTCTTCCTAAACAAGGTAGACCTCGTTGCTGATAACGACCTACTCGACCTCGTCGAGGAAGAGGTTCGTGAACTTCTCACGAAGTACGGCTTTGATGGAAAGACGGCGTCTGTTGTCCGAGGAAGCGCCCTCAAGGCTCTCCAAGGTGATGCAGAAGGTGAGAAGGGTATCGATGCTCTTCTTGCAGCTCTTGACTCACAAATCCCACTCCCTGTCCGTGAAATCGACAAGCCATTCCTTATGCCGATTGAAGATATATTCTCAATCGAAGGACGAGGGACTGTTGTTACTGGACGTATTGAACGTGGGCAGGTAAAGGTTGGTGAAGAAGTTGAAATCATCGGTCTTAAGCCGACCGTAAAGACAACAGTCACGGGTATTGAAATGTTTAACAAGAACCTTCAGGAAGGTATGGCTGGTGATAACGCCGGTATTCTTCTTCGAGGAACAAAGAAAGAGGATGTTCATCGAGGGCAGGTTATTGCTAAGCCAGGAACAACGACTCCTCATACTGAATTCGAATCAGAAGTGTATATTTTGAAGAAAGAGGAGGGTGGTCGTCATACACCATTTTTCGCTGGATACAAGCCACAATTCTATATTCGTACAACTGATGTAACAGGAGCGGTAACTCTTCCTGAGAAGACTGAAATGGTTATGCCAGGTGATACGATTACCTTCAAGGTGAAGCTCGTAGCCCCAGTCGCCCTTGAAGAGAAGATGCGCTTTGCTATTCGAGAAGGAGGTAAAACAGTCGGTGCCGGTGTCGTAACAAAGATAGTAGCCTAGGCACTAGGCCTTAGGGCACAGGCACTAGGAAGACAATCTTCCAAGTGCTAGAGCCTAGAGCCTTCTTAACCTAGAGCCTAAAACATGGTAACCAAATCCACAACTAAAAAGGAAATAAAGGCGAAACGGGCTCCTCGAGTAAAGAAGGCTGTGGCTAAGGATCCATCTGCAACAAAGCTTCGTATCAGGGTACGTGCCTACGAGCACAAGATTCTTGATTCGTCGATTAAGCAGATTCTCGACACCGCATTTCGTTTTGATGCGGTTGTAGAAGGTCCTATTCCACTTCCTACGGAGATAAAGAAATATACGGTTAACCGCTCGTCTTTCGTCTACAAAAATGCGCGAGAACAGTTTGAGATGAGAGTACATAAGCGATTGATCGATATTGTGAATCCGACTCCAAAACTCATTGAGGCACTGACAAACTTGTCACTTCCTTCAGGAGTAAGTATTGATGTAAAAATGTTGTAGAAAATAGGAAGCCGTTCTTACGGCGACCATATTTTCAAAACCGAGCACTATTCATATAGTGCTTGGCTGTAGAAAAGAAAACCGCCCTACGTGGCGGTTTTCGTTGTAAGGGTTTGGGGTTTTACACATCCCCAATCAACGCTTTCACAGTAACAAATTCCTGAATGTTGAGCGAAAAGCGAGGCGGAGTCCGAAACATAATGAATTATTTTGAGGACGAGACGAAGTTTCGGAGCCAAAAATAAGGCTTTTAGGACAGGGGGAAGATAGTGGATAGGCTCTTATAGCCAAAATTCAGGGATGTGGGTGAAATGGTTGATTGGGGATGGTATTAGTACCGTTTTATGCTTCAAGACTATATCTCAACTTTGAAACAGCAAAATACGAGCGTATTGAGAATGGTAAGCGGTTTTATGCTGAAATAAAGGAACTTCGTGGTGTTTGGGCGACAGGGAAGACGAGAGCCGAATGTCAGAAAAATCTTTCAACGACATTAGAAGACCGGATTATTTTCCGTCTTCGCCACAATCCACAAATTCCGTATTCTTTCAGTTTCTGATATACTATGCCTATGAAAAAGCAAGGTAAAAAAAAAAAGCAAATTTCTCATCTGACTTTTGATACCAAGATAGACACAATACAGAAGAAATATGGTGTTACGTTTGATGTGGATCCAAACAAAAGACTCGGTGAGTTTCTTCGTGAAAGAGGGTACCCTTCTCTTGCAAAAATGCTTCAGGAAGCATAACGGTATGCTATGTCAGAAGAAGCCAATTTCGCTTTTGTTAACGATACGATTCTTCGGAGAAATCTCGATATAACTTTTGCGCATCTCGTTGAACTTTTTTCTCTTTCCGAATCGAGCAAGTACACCGACACGCTCAGAAGCAGTTTCAGAAAGACAGTTATCATCTACACGGCTTCTATTGTCGAAGCACTTTTGCTTTGGATGTTAAAACAGAGGATAGGTGAAGAAGCATTGGCAAGACGTCAGACTATATTCAAAGTAAGTAAGGTCATCTACGACATCAATCCGACTGAACGAATCGTGCTGGGAAAAGATGAAGTAAAAGTCGAAAGGTGCCGATTTGAGAAACTAAACCTCGACCAGGTAAATGACTTGTGCAAAGAGCATGGAATCATATCCGATTCGATGTTCAAGGATGTAGATAGAGTACGAGGACTTCGAAACCGCCTGCACATCAGTACGCTCGCAAAAGTAGAGGAAGATTATTCAAAAGACGATTTGGAATTCGTGTTTTCGGTTGCGCGAGCAGTAAAGAATCTTGCAAGAGCCTAACTTGAGCGACAGAGTAAGTATATCTTCCTGATTACCGCGTACCGCCCTGATTATGTAAAAGAGCGGGGTAAAACGAAGTTACTTTATGGAAATGACAACGATGAATAAAAGAAAATTGATAAACGCAGTAAAGCAGATTCCCACCATTGCTAAAAAGCATGGGTGGGTTGTTACGCTTGACCGTGATGAGGGGTCACTATTTTATTCTCCGAAACGTATTCCGAGTGGCACCAGCTTGTTTCAAGTTACCGATGAATATGCGCTCTATGTGGACAAAAAGAACATCCCACAAGGAGTTATGGTTGAATACTTTGAACATAATTTCATCAAGCACCACGAAGCATTTGAAGCTCTTACCGAGAAACTTTTTACTTCTCCTAAAGATGTGCAAACAGCGAGTGAAGCAAACAATAAAAAAGGGACTCTTACAATCTTTAAGGAATTGCTAGAAAAGACTTTGATTGTAGAAGCGATGGACGAGAGTCTTTGTCCCTCGAGATAGTTACGACTTGATTAATAACTTGTCCTATGAGCGAAAAGACAAAGATAATTCTTTGGGTAGTCATTGGAATAGCAAGTGGCTTTTTTGCATGTACTTACTTCTACAATAAATCAATTACCACCGCCAGAGGCGGTGGTATGACACCAGCCTGGAAGGCACTACTGTTAACGGCTAACTCCTTGACCAGCGCTCCTGCTTCCATGTTATACACTTCCGTATCTGCTTCCCATTCTATAAGCCCCGCCACGACAGCGCATAGCCAGTGCATTCGAACCGAACTTACTGCACGGCATACCGTCTGGGTGATCTCTCGGTATTTAGCAATAGTATGCTATAGCATACTATTGCTAAATGGCAGATGATTTGAATATACCGGCAGAGCCTTGTGTTCAATCACCGCCGGAGGCGGTGGTTTGGGCTTCGCAATCAAATCCATATACTTTTAACGTAAGAGGGTTAATGCTTCCTACCTATTACTTTTTTGATAACTATTCCTCAGTCGAAGCTAATGGGACTTGGTACGCACGTGGAGATACTTTGGCAAATAAAATGCACACTATTTCATTAAGATGCGTAGAAGAGTCTATGCTTTGTAATTTAACTCAAGCAGAGATATCGCCCCAAAATCTCCTGCATACATATGAAGAGAGTTATGTTGTTAAAAAGTGGGATAAAGAACAAATTATTGCGCAATCTGAAGAATCCCTGTGTACTCGCTACACAGTATTGATTGATAAAAAGAGTGAAAAGGTAACTGCAACAAGGAATAAGACCGGCAACAGTGAATTATGTGAGGGTATCACGCCAGTCTTGCAACTCGAATTAAGTGATGTATTTCTTGAGTCCGAGCGAATGTCTCCATTGTCACAATAGCTGAGGTGCTTAATTGCTACTTATTTTTCGTACTTTTCTAATAGCTTGTTAATTATCTTGGCTGTATCTAATGAGTGGTAAAGGTAATCCAACAGTTCTTCCAACTGTGCCGCGTTCTTTTCCGTTCGTTCTTTCCAAGACTTTCTATCCGACCTTAACAACTTCCACGTTAGACTTTCATGGAAGTTTCTTTCGGTGCCATGAGAAATGTACTTAGCCATTTCCTCCCAGAGTTCGATCTTGGAAAGAGCCTTATCAAAATAGGAACGGACATGAACATGTCTACCGCGTACCTCGTTTATACCCCTTAAGGATTCGATGCATACACTTCTTAACGAATTAAGCGTAGCCACTTCTGTAGAGGTTTTTGAAAAGCGAGATTTAATCAGCGCTTTCTTCATTAGTTTCAAGAAATATTCTGTTCTGTTTGAAAACGAATAGACTTCGTTCAAATACCACCCTATGTTTCTTTTATGTTGTTGAACACGAGAGAATCTCTTTTTCTCAAGATAAGTCGAATGACTATTGAATAGAGAAGGGATAAGGGCTAACGTTTTCGCAGAACGTTCTATTTCTGCGATAGCATAAGCAAGATTCATAACTAATTTTTCATTTTCTGTTAAATCTGACCAACGTCGTCGACCCGGTAGAAGACCGTCTTTCGGAAATGGGGCGAATATATCCAGCTTGCTTAAATCAGTATCATCTTTGTGAATTTCTTCTCGTACCTCGTTGAACTGTTTGAAAAACCTATCTACGAAAAGCTTTCTAGCTCCCGAGTGAGGTTTCTTAAGAGTTTTCGTCATGCACAAAGATTACTGTTATTTCAGATTTAATGCCAATAACCTAAGAACTAGCCAAAAATTGAATGAACGAATTTTTTTGACTTTTTCCACGTCCTCTGATAGTCTTCTTGCCACTGCTTCCTTATGGACGTTATGGACGAATCAGGAACCGCCAGGCATTAGTCCTGTGTTCACTCATATGAGTAAATTCATTCTCGGCACAAAGCAATATATGACCCAGATTTGGGATGAAAGAGGTAAAACCGTACCGGTTACCGTTATTTCTGCTGGTCCTCTCACCGTGTCTCAAATCAAGACTATAGAGAAAGATGGCTATAGTGCCATACAGGTAGGGTTTGGTGCGTCTAAGCACATGAATCAGGCGAAAACAGGGCATCTGAAGGACCTACCAGCGAGCAGACACATCAAGGAGTGGAGAATGGACGATACTTCCGCGTATACTCGAGGGCAGTCAATCGACGTTTCAGTATTCAGTAAAGGGGACCCTATTACCGTGAGCGGTGTCTCAAAAGGTAAGGGATTTCAGGGTGTGGTTAAGCGACACGGATTTAAGGGAGGACGCCGTACTCATGGTCAGAAGCACTCAGAACGAGAGCCAGGTTCTATCGGCGGAGGTGCTCGCGCCGGTGGTCGTGTTGCCAAAGGTCTTCGTATGGGAGGGCGTATGGGAGGAGACCGTATCACTGTTCAAGGTCTTGAAGTCGTCGAGGTTATTCCAGATGAGAATCTTATACTCGTAAAGGGTGCAATACCAGGCCGACGAGGGACACTTGTTGAGATCTACGGCTAGTTTTTAGAATACAAAACTTATGGAACACATTGTGTACAATCAGGAAGGGAAAGAGACAGGGAAGATAACACTTCCTCCCGCAGTATTCGGTGTCTCATTTAATGCTGACCTTATTCACCAGGTTGCCACGTCTCTTACCTCGTCTGCTCGTTCAGGAACGGCACACACAAAGACTCGTGGTGATGTATCTGGAGGAGGAAAGAAGCCATGGCGACAGAAGGGGACTGGTCGGGCACGTCATGGATCAACCCGCTCTCCGATTTGGGTTGGTGGTGGTGTTGCTCATGGACCTCGAAGTGATAAGAATTATACACGCAAGGTGAACAGGCAGATGAAGAATAAGGCGTTCTATAGTGCGCTTTCGACAAAGCTTCGAGATGGAGAAGTACTTTTTCTTGAGAACCTCACTCTTTCAAAGATTAAGACAAAGGATGCTCGCGAGGTCCTCGCTCATGTTTCAAAGATTCCAGGATTTGAGTCTGTAGAGAAAAAGAAGGCCAACTCTGCGTTTTTTGTCACAGCGGGTAAGTCTGCTTCTGTCGAGAAAAGCTTCCGAAATATTGGGAACGTTGCCGTCGGTGAGGCACGAAACCTTAACCTTCTTGATGTGTTGACGTACAAATATATCGTTGTCACTAATCCCCCTGAGTCCATTAAGGCACTCACAAGGTCCTCTAAATAACTACCATGGCATTTCTTAAACCACGAACACCGAAGACAAAAGAAGTAAAGACGTCGACAGAGTCGACGGTTGTAAAAGCTTCTCCCAAGAAAAGTGCTCCGAAAACAGCCCTTGTTACGACAACAGAACATAGCTCGTCAAAACATAGTGGCGTACTTCTTCGTCCGCATATTTCCGAACGAGCGAGTGAAACGGCAGTTCAAGGTGTATACGTATTTCGCGTTGCATTGAATGCAACAAAGCCCCAGGTTAAAGCATCTGTAGAATCTATGTACAAGGTCACGGTTGATCAGGTTCGCACCGTCACCATTCATCCAAAGTTGGTTACCGTAAAAGGAAAGGTTGGAACACGAAAAAGAGGCCGAAAAGCATACGTCTACCTTAAGAAAGGGGACAAGATAGAAAGTATATAACACACATCCTGAAGTAGGTAACATAAGAAACAATTCTCAATATTTCAATTTTTCATGAAAGTCTATAAACCAACAACACAATCCAGGCGACATATGACCGGTATCGACTACCCGAGGCTTCTTACTGGTCACAAGCCACACAAGCCACTCGTCACGGGAGTGAAGAGGGATGTTGGGCGTAATAATTACGGCCGATTGACGGTTCGTCACAAAGGTGGAGGTCACAAGCGAAGTTTTCGTGAGGTTGATTTTATATACGACAAATTCGATATTCCCGCAAAGATTACCAGTATCGAATACGATCCTAATCGCTCAGGCTTTATCGGGCTCGTTGTCTATGCTGACGGGGAGAAGCGGTATGTACTGCTTCCTCAAGGGGTAAAGGAAGGAGAGAAATTTATCGTCTCTGAAAAGGCTAAGGTGGCTCCGGCAAACAGACTTCCTCTCGGAGCTCTTCCTGTCGGTACCTTTGTGTACAATATTGCTATTCAACCGAAAGGACGGTCAGTACTCGTTCGCTCTGCTGGAAACTTTGCTGAAGTAATCGCCCAGGAAGGAGGGTACTCACTTATTAAGTTGCCTTCTTCCGAAGTTCGAAAGGTTATCAGTACGGCATGGGCAAACGTTGGAGCAGTATCGAACGAGGAAAATCATCTTATCTCCATTGGGAAGGCCGGTCGAAGTCGTTGGCTCGGTATTCGTCCGACCGTTCGAGGTTCGGTACAGAACCCTCCTGATCATCCATACGGAGGAGGAGAAGGTCGCCAGGGACGAGGACTTAGGCGAGCTAAGACTCGTTGGGGTAAGCCTTCAGGAAAGGGTCAGAAGACACGCAAGCCAAAGAAGTACTCGAACGTCTTTATCGTTTCTCGTAGGAAGGTTGGAAAGAAAGGCTCAAAATAACGAATCTGGAGCCGCTCGGGCTTTCGTCGGGGCGGCTCCTCCCGTTGACATTACTTGATTTATTGATAATATAGGCTGGCCCTATTTCAAGGGCTTTTGTTTATACGAATTGACGATAGTAGTTAACCTTATCCATGACACGATCAATCAAAAAAGGTCCATATGTTGATCCTCGAGTCTTGAAAAAGATTGAGGGAAAGCGACCGGAATCCGCTGGGCCTATTAAGACGTGGTCGCGAGCATGTACGATTGCTCCTGAAATGGTTGGGTTTAAGTTTTTGGTACACAACGGCAAGGATTTTCCTGAGGTGCTGGTAACGGAAGATATGGTAGGACATCGTCTCGGAGAGTTTTCTTTAACACGAAAATTCATTCGGCACGGAGGAAAGATGCAGAAAGAGCTTGAAATAAAGAAGAAAGAAGGTGAAATTGCTGCCGCTCAGACAGCCAAGGCCGCGACTGCAGGCACCACCAAGAAGTAACCAACGACCAACGACTCACCATCAACAACGCAAGAGCAAGAGTCTTCAGTTGTCGGTAGTAGGTTGTCGGTTGTAAGTCAAGAGTATGAAAGCAATTCTTAAAAATTACAGACAGTCACCACGCAAAATGCGCCTTGTCGCCGATGCTGTTCGTGGTAAAAGTGTTTCCGAAGCGCGCTCTATTTTAGCGTTTCTCCCTAAAGTTGCCACAACACCAATTTTGAAACTCTTGGAAAGTGCTACCTCGAACGCAAAAGAGAATGGTAAGGTGGATGACGTAGCAAGTCTTCGCATCGTTACTATATTTGTTGATGAAGGAGTAACCCTTAAGCGTTTCATGCCCCGAGCTCGAGGATCAGGCGCACGTATTCGAAAGCGATCGAGTAAAGTCACACTCATACTTCGCGAACCAACAACCAACAACTCACAACCAACCACGAAGAGTAAAGCCGTTAAATCTTAAGTTGTCGGTAGTAGGTTGTTAGTTGTAAGTTACATTTATGTCCCACATCGTCCACCCATATTCACATAGACTAGGCATTATCAAGGACTGGAAGTCTAGGTGGTTTGGCATGCGAGGTGAGTATCAGAAGATGCTTAAAGGAGATGTGCTCATTCGAGAGTTCCTTGCTGAACGTCTTCGTGGAATGTATGTAAGTGCTGTCGATGTTGAACGAGGACGCAACCTCTTTCGAATTATTGTTCGAACATCTCGTCCCGGTATGCTTATCGGGAAGAGTGGGGAAGGGGCTGTAAAACTTAAGAATGAAATTCAGAAGCTTGCAAAGAAGCATTCTTTGTTTGGTATTGAAAACCTGAAACTTGATATCGAAGAGGTTCGTTCTCCAGAATCAAACTCAGCTATCGTTGCTCAACAGATTGCAGAAGGACTTGAGAAGCGACTCCCCTTTAGACGTGTTATGAAGCAGACTATTGATAAGGTGATGGCGAACCGCGATGTGCTCGGTGTAAAGGTATACCTTGGTGGGCGTCTCGGTGGAGCCGAAATGGCACGAACGGAAGAACTTAAGAAGGGTCGTATTCCACTGCAAACCCTCCGAGCAGACATTGACTATGCACGCGAGCGAGCGCATATGACCTATGGTGACATCGGTATCAAGGTCTGGATTTACAAAGGAGATATTTTTTCGGATAAGAATCCGAAAAAGAATTAACCTAATTGTTCTAATTAACCTAAGAGGCTTGGTATTTATTTAGAATAATTAGAGAAATTAGAATAATTTATAACTATGTTACTTCCCAAAAAAGTTAAATATCGAAAGTGGCACACGATGCGACATAACCCAAAGTCGCCGAGAGTGGAAACACGTGGTACCGAGGTAAGCTTCGGCTCGTTTGGGCTGAAGGCGTATACTGGTTTCCGCATTCGATCAAACCAGATTGAAGCCGCGCGAAAGGTTCTTTCTCGAAGTGTTGGAAAGACGGGTAAGATTTGGATTCGTATTTTCCCGGACATGCCATTTACTCAGAAAGCGGCGGAAGTAGGCATGGGTAAGGGAAAGGGAGACTTGCAGGGATACTGCTTTGAGGTACGTCCAGGTCGTATTATCTTCGAAGTTGACGGTATTAGTGAAGTTCTGGCTCGAGAAGCACTTCGAAAGGCTGGCACTAAGTTACCGATTAAGAGTAAAGTAGTGGCACGCTAGAAATTGCCCATTCTCTGAGTCAGTAAGGGCAGTCCTTGCTAAAAAGGCTAAAAACGAATAGGCTAGCAAACATTGTATGGATTTCAAGACAAAAACCAGTGAAGAGTTAAGACGACTTGTCTCCGAGCAACGAGCGAAGTTGCAGGCATTTCGGTTTGCTATGGCTGGGGGTAAGACGAAGAACGTAAAGGAAGGAAAGGCCGCCCGTAAGGATACTGCTCGTATACTCACTGAACTTCGAAGACAGCAAAACGCATAAGCTAGAAACATACGTACTCATACATATTTTATGAAAACTGCAACAACACAAGCAAAACATAAGACCTTTAATGGCACCGTGGTATCCACCAAGATGAAGGATACTATTGTTGTTGAGGTAACCAAGTTCGCACCACACCCAAAGTACCGAAAGTACATGAAGTCTACCGCTCGTCTTAAGGCGCATGACGCAGGTAATACTAAGAAAGAGGGGGACAAGGTTACGATTGTCGAATGTCGTCCGCTTTCAAAGAGTAAGAACTTTAAAGTCGTATAGCGCAAAACGTGTAACGTATAACGTCTGGCAAAAAAGGAAACTCCCGCGCTACACGATATACACTACACGATATATACCATGATACAGCCACAATCCATTGTCAAAATTGCAGATAACTCCGGAGGTAAAATCGGACGTGTCTTCAAGGTGCTTGGCTCGTCAAAAAAGCGATATGCGGAGATCGGTGAATTGGTAGTGCTTTCAATACAGAAAGCAGAGCCACGTAAGAGCGTAAAGAAAAAGGACGTGCTTCACGCGGTTGTTGTTCGCCAAAAGAAACAGTTCCGCCGTTTTGATGGTTCATATATCCGTTTTGATGAAAACGCCGTTGTTATAATCGAGAAAGGGAAGAAGGAACCATTGGCCGGTCGTGTCTTCGGACCAATTCCTCGTGAATTGTCAGAAAAGGGGTACCACAGTATTACGTCAAAAGCATCTGAAGTAGTATAAACAAATTAAAGTTGAAAAAGTAAAGATTTAAGTAAGCATATAGCACATGACCGACCGCACTTTATTCTTACTTTAATCTTACAGCTTAAATCTTACATCTATGAGCATACACAAAGGAGACAATGTTATCGTCACGAGCGGATCTTCCAAAGGTAAAAAGGGGGTTATTGCCCGTGTTCTTCCTGAGGCAGATAAGGTAATCATTGAGGGTGTCAATCTCCGAAAGAAGCATCAGAAGGCGCGCAAGACTGGTCAGAAAGGACAGATGATTGAAGTTGCTATGCCTATTCATGTTTCAAACGTAGCACTTGAGTATGGGGGAAAGCCTGTTCGTCTTGGTAAGAAACTTGTTGGTGGAAAGTGGCTACGTGTTAATCGTAAGACCGGAAAAGAAATCTAATACGAATGCAACAAATTACCATGCGAATGCTACTAATCTACAAATCAGACATCTTTATTCGTATATTCGAAACATTCGTGCGTTAATTCGCGACATTCGTATCACGCATATGAAATCAATTAAAGAAAAACAAAAAGAAGCATTTACCGGATTGAAGGAGAAGATGGGGTACACAAACCCTATGCAGGCGCCTCGTCTTGAGAAGGTTGTTATCAATGCCGGTGTCGGCTCCTTCAAGGATAAGAAGAAGATTGAAACGGTTGAAGACCGTCTTTCTAAACTCACTGGGCAGAAGGTTGCTAAGCGAGGAGCGAAGAAATCTATTGCTATATACAAAACAAGACAAGGGGATACTGTCGGTGCCCAAGTGACTCTCCGTGGTCCACGAATGTACGGATTCCTCGATAAGCTTTTAAATGTCGCCTTCCCACGAACGCGCGACTTTCGAGGTATTTCTGCTAACTCTATTGATGAAATCGGAAACATTACGATTGGTGTCCAAGAACACACCATCTTTCCTGAAGCGGTTGATGAAGACCTTCGCGACGTTTTCGGTATGGGTATTACGGTAGTTACCACTGCGAAAAGTAAGGCAGAGGCCCGAGCTTTCTTCGACTATCTTGGTTTCCCTTTCAAGAAGAACGAGGAGGCACGGAAGAAGTAGATTCAGATAAAAGGGGAAAGGTCTAGGGCGGGGAAATCGTAAATTGACTTACAATGCTTCATTTGTTACTATATCGCGACGCTCGTAAGAGCTTTTCATTTTGTTATGGCAAAAACTTCAGTTATAGCAAGGGCACTTAAAAAGCCAAAATTCAGTACTCGCATCGTGCGACGTTGCTTCCGTTGTGGCCGTAAACGAGGCTTTATGCGGGATTTCGGACTTTGCCGTATTTGTTTCCGGGAGTATGCCAATGAAGGTATGATTCCGGGGGTTAAGAAGTCGTCATGGTAACCCACAACCAATGACCCACAACCAACAACGAAGAAGAAAAGAATCTTATGTTGTCGGTGGTAGGTTGTAGGTAGTCAGTTAAGATTATGGATCCAATTGCAAATTTTCTTAATAAGCTCAAGATGGCAAGCTTTACTTGTAAGGAGTCTTTCGTCTTTCCTGCATCTCGCTTAACGCTTTCTATTGCGGAGGCTCTCGTAAAGTACGGATATGTTAAGGCTGCCGGAAAGAAAGGCCGATACATTGAGGTTACTCTTTTATATAAAAATAAGGAACCGAAAGTGAACAACGTTAAGCGTGTGTCACTTCTTTCTAAACGTATTTATCGCGGGGCAAAGGATATGCGTCCTGTTCGTGACGGCTTTGGTACTGCAATCATTTCAACACCTAAAGGTATTCTTTCAGACATGGAAGCACGAACACAGAAGGTAGGTGGCGAAGTTTTGTTTGAAATCTGGTAGCCTTCGGCCCACACTTTCGGGATTCAGTATTCTGAATATCGAAAGTGCGGATGCCGAGAGTACCCCTTTCTATAGTCACTTCGTTCGTTAGAAATTTGGTCGCTCTTAGAGCCTGTTCATAATCTAACCGCAAGATATGGCTCAAGATAAACAGCTTGCCTGCCGAAATGTCCAAAATTCTGCTACAAATCGCGTCTTTCTCGTCAGCGTATATCGATACGCTTCCTCAAAATCCGCGATTTTCGCAACGAATTTTGAACATTTCATTCAGGCATTAGATTATGAACAGGCTCTTAAAAAACAATCATGTCACGACTTGCTAAAAAACCAATACAACTTCCCGGAAAAGTAGAGGTCTCCGTTTCGGGGGACAATACGGTTACGGTGAAGGGGCCTCTCGGAGCGCTGTCACGTGTTGTTCCTTCGTGTATATCCATTGTTGTTACCGGTGCGTCTGTTCAGGTATCTCCGAAGAATGAGGCAGATGAGACTGGTATGCATCTTGGAACTGCGGTTGCTCATATTCGCAACATGGTGAAAGGAGTTACTGAAGGTTTTTCTAAAAAGTTGATTATCGAGGGTATTGGATTTAAAGCAGATATTAAGGGCTCTCTGATTACACTTTCACTTGGTTTTTCTCATCAGATAAAAGCAACTATTCCGGCGGGTCTCACGGTTACGGTCGAGAAGAATGTTATGACAATCACTGGTAATGATATCGAGGCGGTCGGCTTGTTTGCTGCTCAAATTCGGGCAAATAAGAAGCCAGAGCCGTATAAAGGAAAAGGTATTCGTTATGAGGGGGAGGTTATCCGAAGGAAGCAGGGTAAGAAGACTACATAAAGAAAGTTGTAGCGTTTAGTGATGTAGCATCACGTAGCGCCCTACGATAAAAGGAAACAGTATGAAATCAGTAAACAAAACAGACAACCGAACACGTCGCCGAAATCGAATTCGATCAAAGATTTCGGGCACTTTAGAACGTCCACGTCTTGCGGTATTTAAGTCTAACCGTTATATTTCGGCACAGCTCATCAATGATGAAACGGGAACAACTCTTGCTACCGCAACTTCAAAGAGTGCGGTAGGGAAGATGCCGAAAGACCGTGCTGAGGAGGTTGGTCGTCTTGTTGCCGAGCAAGCAAAAGCGAAGAAAGTAACCCTCGCCGTGTTTGATCGCGGAGGATATATATATACCGGAGCAGTGAAGGCCGTAGCAGAAGGTGCTCGAAAGGGAGGTCTTACGTTCTAATGGCTCGGCCCGCACTTTCGGGATTCAGTACTCTGAATATCGAAAGTGCGGATGCCGAACATTACCGAGCACTAACTTTTTATTTTATCAATCGAATAGGTGCGATATAACGAAAAGGAGTAACACACTATAAGGAAGTAATGACGTACGAACAGTAATTGAAAGAAATTAAAAGTTAGTGCTCGGTGGTGATTTTTATATCGCCGTGCTCTTAAAAATCAACCATGTCAGACGTTGAACCAACAGCCACAGATAACAAAGTAGGGGAAGTGTCCACTTCACCTGCCCCTACGACACACGCTCGACCGGGACGCTCGTTTGGGCATGCTGGAACAGGAAGTCGTTTTAGTGGACGTGCTGGAGGCCATGGAGGTGCTCGCGGAGGTGCTCGCCGAAGTGGTGGGGATCGAGAACGTGTTCGGCCAGAGTACGATCAGAAAATGTTGAATATTCGTCGTGTGGCTCGTGTTGTTGCCGGAGGACGACGATTCAGCT
>Ga0210057_1006178_pt1 | contig 14984 bp, 11 predicted proteins | sample CryGeyCG2114_010_2_FD_183968 | JGI IMG/M metagenome (GOLD analysis project Ga0210057, IMG submission 183968) | Groundwater microbial communities from aquifer - Crystal Geyser CG10_big_fil_rev_8/21/14_0.10 (SPAdes) (version 2) | ecosystem: Environmental > Aquatic > Deep subsurface > Groundwater ... | reverse complement strand
AAATTTACGGATCGTAATGGAAAATCGCCGTTAGAACTAGCTCAAGTGTTCCTTCCTAAATATCATAATTGGATAACCTTGGTAAGGAGAAAAGTGGGTGTTAGCCCGTGAATCTCCTACCAGTGCCACAAATTACAAATTACAAATTATTTTTTCGACGGAGAGATTTATTATAGATTCAGGAAATCAATTTTGCAAAAGTTTAATAAAATAATAATATGATTACTTTACGACAACGCATTTTCATTATTAGTAGTATCGTTGTAGCCCTGATTTTGGTTTTGATATTAATAACGGTTTTACCGGATAATTCTGCACAGGAAGGACAAACAGCATCTGATCAATTCGGACAAGGCACACAATCTGGTTTTCCTGGCGGTATAACGTCTAATCCGTCTGCGCCCGGCCCGCTATCTACCACACCACCGCCTGCTTTTGCCGTTCCTTCAGAAGACACATATGTAGTGCAGTTGGCGCGTATATTTGTTGAACGCTTTTCCAGCTTTTCAAATCAGAACGATAATGTCCATATTATAGATGTAAAAGATTTGGTGACGGCAGGAATGTACAAGTGGATTGCCACCCAAGATGTCACACAAAGTGATAAATATGAAGGAACAACTACTCAAGTACTGAGTTCTTCTTTGGAAGAAAAAAATGAAAACAAGGCAGTTGTAGCGATTGGCGCCCAGCAAGAAATATCCAAGATGAACGGCGGTTTAGATGGGCGTGTTGTGAAAGAGACTGTTCAGAAGAATGGTAAAGTTGAGTTGACAAAAGTAAATGGTGAGTGGAAAGTGAACGGGTTTTATTGGGAATGATCTTCACTTAAGCACCTCGGCACGATAGCACTTGAGCATTTATCTATTCAAACAATCTTGAGAAGATATGCAACTTAAGGAGGAGGTAGGAAAGTTAGTAAAATTAATTAAGGATACACTTTTTCCTGCGTATTGCTTGGGATGTGATAAAGAGGGGGAGTTTGTTTGTGATAATTGTTATAAAACATTGGGTAAGGCCGGTGTTTTTTATTGTCCGGTTTGTCATGCGAAAAATAATGACGGAAGCTGTTGTGAAGGATGTAAAAATAAAATAAGCATTGACAAGCACATTGCATTACTGCCATACAAAGAAGATAGTTTGGTTGGCAAAATGATGCATAGTTTTAAATATCAGTATACAGAAGATGTTGCTTTTATATTCAAAAAATTAGCCCAAGATTTTTTTGAACAGTATAATGTGGAAGTGGATTTTATTGTTCCAGTCCCGCTGCATAAGCGCCGTTATGTGGAACGTGGTTTTAATCAGGCCGAAAAAATTGCAGAACTAATTTCGAAACAATTAAACAAACCACTCAAGAAAATTTTAAAACGTAATAGATCTACCAAACAGCAGGCCAAGCTCAAGCGTGAGGAGCGTTTAAAAAATTTAGAAGATGCGTTTGAATTGAATTTAAAAGAAGAGATTGATTTAAAAAATAAAACTATTCTTTTAGTTGATGACGTGTTTACAACAGGATCTACAATAGGGGAGTGCGCGAAGGTTTTGAAAAATGCTGGGGTGAGAGAGGTTGTGGGGTTTAGTGTGGCGAGGGGGTAATTTTTATAAATAAAAAAACCACCTCGACATCACGTTGAGGTGGTTTTTATTTCTAATGTATCAGTGTGTGCGTGAAAGGAAAGTTGTTTTGGCTTACATCTCCCGTGGTCACTATGTCGTTTGCTGATTGCAAAGATACCCTCAATGCACTTCCTTCAGAGACTCCATATAACGTAGCCATAACATCTACAGACCCCGTATCTCCTGCTTGTATAATAAGAGGTGGGCTTATGCTAAATGTTACTTCGTTGTTTTGTGCATTTACATCCCCATTAGGAGAAATAATATATGGGTTATTGTTGCGTGATCTGTACAGCGTCCATTCCCGTATCGTGCTGGAGCTCGATAAACCTGCAGTTGCATATCCAAAAGTAATGTGGGTTATGTCATATGTATCTCTATTTCCTGTATTTGTAAGATCTAATCTCATAACTAAGTTTTCACCATTTACTAGAGATTGTGAAGGGGTTGATTCTGAAATTATAAGTCTGGGTTGTTGTTCTATACACGCTCCATTTGTACATCCGTTTGGACAGTTGATGACTTGTGAAGCCAATTCCCATACTCCAGAATCTTGCCTGTTGCAATAAAATTCATATACGGAATTTTCAGATGAACAAAATTCTTTCTGCTCAACAGAACCTCCCAATAGTCCGGTACTCTGTTCATAAATATTAATTCCACCATCTGAATCAGTGCATGATGAAGTGGTTATTAGTGGAGTACATCGGTTATTGCATAATTTTTCAGCATGACTTGCCCATGTCTTTGATGGTTTACATGATGTCGAGGTTCCTTCACTAAACGTAGTTCCGTCAAAGCAGGTTACTTCCATGTGACGGTAAGAACCTTTTTTGCAGCTATTGCTTACGCTGTATGAATCAACGCCGCATTTCTGTCCTTGTTTATTGACATAGGACATAGACTTACTTAGTGGCGCCGCGGCAAACGCTAGTCCAGCGGCAAGCACCATGGCAGCTGTAGCTATTGCCAGTTTGGTGTTAGTGATGCTACTGGTCGCGGTAGCAGACTGTACTTCCGGTTTTTTTGGAGGCATAGGTAATAATTAGGTATTAAAGTTGAATCTAATATTGTTGTGATTTTATTCACATAAGATATTGTTAATCCTATTATCCGTAACTACTCTAACTCCTCTAGATCTAAGATTATCAATTATGGTACAATTCTCGGCTCCATCCAAAGCAGTTCCTCCTATCAGAGCTGTTTGTAGACTGTTCCAGAATATCATCCTTTCAATGCTAGTTATAGGATCGTTGGTTAGATCAATATATGTTATATGTAAAAAGGAATCTAAAGGAGAAATATCGCTGATAGAATTGTTTGCTAGGTTTAATTTTTTAATGGTCTGCACCCCGCCAAAAGGTCTTAGAGAACTTATTTGATTATTATCCAAATATATCTCTTCCAGCATAGGAAAGGCAAATAAGTTTAACGAAGTAATAAATCCGCTAAGGTCATTTATGTGGTTATCACTAAGATATAATCGCTTTAATCCACTATGGACTCCCCTGATGTCCACGCTTGATAGCTGATTATGTCTGGCCGAGAGTTCTTCTAATCTTGAAACTTGAGGGAGTTGGTTTAAACTGGTAATTTGATTATTATCCAGTTTTAGACGTATCAAATTTGTCAAATTTGCTATGGGGGAAATATCGCTGATCTGATTGTTGTTTAAATCTAAATCTGCTAATTGTCGGAATTCCTCTAAACCTTGAAGATTGGTAATTCCTTTATCGTTCAGGTGTAGTTCATTTATAGAACTGACTTCTGATTTGAGGATATATCCGTTGGGCTTATTGATTGCTTCGCGAATAGCATGTTCTAAATTAGCATCCGTGAATATAACTGCAGTTGATGGAGTTTCTTCTATTTCAGTTATGCTTGCTGAAGTACAATTTGAAGCGCTATTACATTCATTATCAGCGCAATCAATTAATTGATCGCCATCATTATCTTGACTATCGTTGCAGATTTCTCTAGCTTGGCCGGAACTTGAATTGAGGTTTTTCTTAGTCATTTCCGCTGCTTTGCAATGTGGTTTGCATAATTTTACACTGTAGGAATCCCATTGCTTTGCGGTTAGACATGTTTTTTCCGATCGAGTAATTTTAGTGCCGTCACTGCAGATGAATACTGCATAGTTATAACCTGTTTTGTTGCACTGTTTTTCAAATGTAATAGAGTCAGTACACAGAATGTCTTTAGGTATGCTACTTAATGGCGCTGCAGCAAATGCTAAACCTGCGGATAATACTAGCGCGGCCGTAGCAAGTGCCAACTTGGTGTTAGTGGTACTCTTGGTGGTGGTTGCTACATTTGGGGAACCATCTATTAGATTTGGCATATAGCTTATTTATATGATTTATATTGAATATAGTATATCACATCTTCCCATTATTTTTAAAGCTCTCATGTATTATTTATATCATGCGACCATTCTTCAATTATTTTTTCCACATCACTAGAATCAATTGTGATTATACCTTTTTTTGAAATTTTTTCTTCTAGCATTTCACGCTCTTGTGTTAGTTTTGCAATTTTTTTCTTGTCTTTAGACTCCAATATTTCCCCATCTATTTTTTGGATTTTTTTCCATATTTCCGCAATATCTGGGTGAGCCTGTACAGCTGCCTGGTAAAGTATTGGCGGAATAGATTCGTGCAGGTGTGAAACTTTGATCATGGCCGCCGCTTCATCAATAGCATCTATTGCTTTGTCCGGAAGATTGCGTTCTTTTATTTTGTTAGCCGAGAGTTCTGTAGCGGTCTCTAGTGCAGCATTAGTAAATTCTACCTTGTGATATTCTCTGTATTTGTCTTTGACACCATTGAGGATTTCCAGAGTTTCTTTTTTTGTTGGTTCTTTTACTTCAATAGGCTGGAAACGACGTCCAAGGCTCGGATTTGGTTTGATGTATTTTTCGTATTCTTCTATTGTGGTTGCTCCAATCATCTGTAGATCGCCTCGTGCCAAGTAAGGCTTTAAAATATCTGCGAAGTTTACCGACCCTTCAGTGCCGTGTGATTGTATTATTGAGTGTATCTCGTCTATGAAGAGAATGACGGAGCGATCAGTGCTTTTTATTTCATCCAGAATTTTTCTAATGCGTTTTTCGAATTCACCTCTGTATTTTGTATCAGACATGAGGTTAGCTACATTGAGTGCAATCAATTTTTTATTTTGGAGTTCGTCTGGCACCTTTCCCGCGACAATCCGAACAGCCAGACCTTCGGCAATAGCGGTTTTTCCAACACCCGGATGTCCTACCAATATGGCATTATTTTTTCTCCTTCTTACCAGAACCCGAGTTAACTTGCGGATTTCATCTTCCCTGCCAATCACTGGGTCGATATTGTTCTGTTGGGCAGACAGCGTAAAATCAGTTGAAAACATATTGAGGGTAGGAGTGTTGGGAAATCCTCTTACAGTTGTCTTACTTCTGAAGTTTGGTTTTGTTTGAAATGGAGATCCGGCTCTGGGTTTTTTAAAAGCCAAGAATAGAACAAAGGTAATAATCAAGATAGCTAGAGTTGGAATTATATTTTGACTTAATAGATCTTGCATACATTTGATAAAGTCCTATAAAGTTAATGAAAACATGACTTTATTATAGCATAGATTTGTCTAACATAAAAAGAAAAAAGGTCATTGTTTCTTTTTAGTAGATGTAGAAGGAATAAAATTTTTGTCTCCGTTCTTCTACGTAAACTATCTACAAAAATTGGCGGAAGGAGTGGGATTCGAACCCACGGTGGACTTTCATCCACAACAGTTTTCAAGACTGTCGCCTTAAACCGCTCAGCCATCCTTCCATTTCGGATATCGGATGTTGGAGTTCGGATTTCAGATTAATCCGAATTCTGATATCCGACATCTGACCAGCGGAGAGGGCGGGATTCGAACCCGCGGTCCAGATATAATCCGAACAACACATTAGCAGTGTGCCGCTTTCGACCACTCAGCCACCTCTCCATGGTTCATAGAACAAACAAAATTTATTCTTCAAACTATGTAGATGCAACGTAGAAAAAGTGGCTTGCCGCTGGAGTTTATCCGCCGAAGTTTTTTTATCCACCGTGACTCTAATGAAGGTAGGAGCGAAGGCGGAATCACCAAGCCACCTTTCTATATATATATTGCGTACGATATTGTACAGTATAACCCCAAAAAAGTCAACCGTAAAGCGTTCTCTTGACAGAGTTAATGTTTTACCACTTTTGTTATTTCTGCTATAATTATCTCATAGACAGATTTTTTGTGTAATCTATTTAAATCAGTTTCGGTCAGTGTTTATGAAAACACAAGATAACAACGAAATATTTGCCATGGTTTTGGAGCAAGTCAATGCTGGGGATGTTTCTGAAGCTCCGGCTCAGCCTATAGCTTCTCGTGAAATAGGCGATTGGAGTGTTGAACATAGTGAAGGCAAGCTAGCAGTAGATGTGGCACATGACGACACGCATATTTTTATTTTGTCAACTATAGCTGGGGCAGTACCGGACAAAATTGAAGTTTATGTGCATAACGATTTGTTGACTATCCGCGGTCTGCGTCATTCTCCTTTGGATGAAGAAAAAGAAATTGAATATTTTTATACAGAATGTTTTTGGGGAGTTTTTTCTAGGACTATTGTATTACCAACAGAAGTAAAAGGAGATTTGGCAAGGGCAAAATATCAAAGTGGAATTCTAACTGTTACAATTCCAAAACAAAAGACCGACGCGAAGATTGAGGTAGAGGTTGTGGAGGAGTAATAGCTTCGGAGCCCATTATTTCAGGCTGTCTGGCTTCAAAGCTGGAAATGTTGATTTTAAATAAATATTACATACATTTGGCTTCCTAAGCCGATTTACCCCAACACCAAAATGCCGTCGACCTGAGTTAACAGTAAAAAAGATTGTTGCAACTCCCCGATGTCCATCGGGGGACAGGCGACACCTTTGGTGCGGGGTTTACCGATATGTCTAAATTAAAAACATTTATTGCAGAACATGCAAAGACAATTAAGTTTTCTTGGCACAGAGTACTTATTACAGTGGGAGTAGTTGTTTTTTTAGTTGGCATTTTGGTGGCCGGTACTCTTGTCTATGCAAAACAATATGAAAATAGAGTATTGCCGGGAGTTTATGTCGGGGAGATAAATGTAGGTGGTATGGAGTATGGTGAATTGGTCGAGTATCTTCAGACGATGCAGACCAAGTTGGGCGATGAAGGAATTCATTTTTCTTTTGGTTTAAATGGTGATAGTAAAGATTTTATAATTTATCCTACTGTCACAAACGAAGAAAGCGCGCGAGATCTAATTGTGATAGATCCGGAAAAAGAGGCAGATTATCTTTTGTCTTACAGAAAAGACGGAAATATCATCACTCGGGCTATGTCGTTACTATGGGTCAAACTGACTGGGTCAGAAGTAAAACTTCATGCAGTCTCATTTGACAAGGAAGGCATTCTAGAACAGATAGAATCATATTTGAAAGAGTATATTTCAGAAGCTAAAAATGCGTCGGTACAAATTTTATCTATTACTCCTCTATCTTTTGAAGTTACAAGTTCGAGTGTTGGTGTGTCTTTTGATTATGAAGATGTGGCCGGTAGTATTATAAAAGATTGGTCAAGTCTCAAAACTCCGGAAATAAGAATTAAGTCTACTATAGATGAGCCAAAAATTTTGGAAGCAGATGTAGAGAATATTATTGACAGATTACCACTGGTCTTTGAACATGGCCAATTGGATATAAATTATAGAGACCCGCACACTAAGCAGGATCATATATGGTTCGTGTCCTTGGAGGAGATGGCTGATTGGTTAGAGGTTCAAAAGAAGGAAGGAAATGGTTTTGTATTTGGATTGAATTATGCTTCGACCACTGCATTTTTGGGTAAAGATATTTCTTCTTTTGTAAACGTCGAGGCGAAAGATGCTAAATTTGAAATTAACCCAGATGGTAAAGTGACTGAGTTTCAAGGATCAAGACCTGGTGTTGGGGTTGATGTAGAAAAAACTTATGAGGCTATAAACACGGCAATCCAGGATCGTACGCTTCATGACGAGGGCATCACCCGATCGGTTACTCTACTTACCGAGCAGGTAGAGCCAAACGTAAAGACGGGAGAAGTAAATAATCTTGGAATTTCAGAAATTATTGGTATAGGACATTCCAAGTTTCGTGGCAGTACGCCTAATCGTCTCAAAAATATTCGTCATGCCGCCTTTGACAAACTTTACGGATTACTTATAAAACCGGGTGAAGAATTTTCACTTATTAATGCTTTGAAGCCTTTCACCGTAGAGGGAGGATATTTTGCAGATTACACTATTAAGGGTGACAAGATGGTAAAAGAAATAGGTGGAGGATTGTGCCAAATAGGTACCACCATGTTTCGAACAGCGATGAATTCTGGTTTAGAGATTACTGAACGCCGAGAACATTCTTTGGCTGTGCCATATTACAATGATCTTACCAATGGCAATCCAGGAGTAGACGCTACTATTTACGATCCCCATCCTGATTTAAGATTTATAAATGATACTGGGAATTATATTCTCATTACTGCCGAATTAAATATTGAAGCAGAAGATTTGAGATTTTATTTTTGGGGGACGAGTGATGGGAGAAATGCTTATTATACAGCCCCACAGGTTTCCAGATGGATTCCTACTGGCGAACCGCGCATGATTGAAACAACCGACTTGGCTCCAGGAGTTCAGGAGTGCCAGTATGCCTATGCCGGCGCTAACGCATCTTTCAAATATATTATAGAAAGACCAAATGGAGAAAAAGATGAGCGTGTGTTTAGCAGCTATTATCGTCCTTTGCCAAAGATTTGTTTAGTAGGAGTGGAAAAATTGTCAGATGAGGAGTGTACAGAAGGAGAGGAATGTCCGTCTTCGTCTTTGACTGCGCCTGGTGAATTGGATGATGCGGTGGGCGAGGGAGAAAATGGCGAAGAGAGGGAGATTATTATAGATGAAAATGTAGGGAGTACCGGATAAAGTTTTTATCTGTATTTTTTGATGAAATTTGGCTAAAATAAGCCAAATTTTGTATTTTTCCACAAGCTACTCTTGACAAAACAATGAATGTGTGTTATTATATGAGGTCGCTTGATAAATAAGCTTCAAGCAAATTGCGTAAACATAACAAGAAAAAACCGTACTTTTTAGATTAAATCCAGAAATGTGCGCGTCTACAATTGTTAGCTAAAGTAATAAATACGTACATTCCTGTATTCACTCAGATAATCCGCCCTTGGTGGAGACATCGGGACAGGCGACCTTTTCATGGTATAGGTTGAATGTGTTTGTGAAGTAATATTCTCTAAAGCACATTTTATCCTGTATCCACGACAAGCATGGGGGTGTGTTATAGGCTAAAGCAGGCTACGGCTCGTTTTCGACCTAAAACACACCTTCTTGGATGCGGGTAAGGACCCAAAAATTCCTTAAAAATTATAACCCCTCCGACATTGCGTCGGAGGGGTTTTGTTATATATTTCGAGGAGCCTCAAGGTGACGAGAAATCTTTCCTACAAAAAAGACTGGTGTTAAATCATCAGTCTTTTTAGATAAAAAAGTTCATGCTCGGAAAGATCCCTCCTCGGTCGCGAGACCTCGTTCGGGATTACGAAATAACCTTATCCACTATTCCATAGTTTACAGCTTCCTCGGCGCTCATGAAGTAATCACGATCAGTATCTTTTTCAATTATCTTTATTTCTTTTCCAGTGTGTTTGACAAGAATTTGATTTAGTTGATCTTTGATTTTTAAGATTCTCTCGGCATGAATTTTGATATCGCTGGCTTGTCCCTGCATACCACCCATGACCTGGTGGATCATAACCTCACTATTTGGCAGGCTAAATCTTTTGCCTTTGGCGCCGGCAGCGAGAAGAACTGACGCCATGCTTGCAGCCATACCAATACAAATAGTCGAGACATCTGATTTGATATATTGCATGGTGTCATATACCGCCAGTCCAGATGTTACTGATCCGCCGGGGGAGTTAATATATAATTTTATATCTCTTTCCGGATCTTGGTTTTCGAGGAATAGCATTTGGGCAATTACTAAATTGGCAATATGATCGTCTATAGTTGTACCTATAAATATGATACGGTCTTTTAGCAGGCGTGAATAAATATCGTAGGCTCGTTCGCCGTGGGTAGATTTTTCAATGACTGTAGGGACGAGTATTTGCGATGTAATATCAGTCTGTGAGTTTTGTTGGATCATATATTTTAAGACTAAAGAATAAAGATTGAAGATTACTTTTTGTGACCAAATTGGTTTCTAATCTTTAATCTTCAGTCTTGAATCTTTGATCCTTAACCCCAGTATAGTTGTCTTTAGCAAATTTTTCAAGTGTGAACCAAATATTTTTCAAGGCCACATCAGTAGGGCCTTTGAGTGAAAATCCAGCTGCTTTTTTATGTCCGCCACCTTCAAAATATTGGGCTAGTTTTGATACGTCTACATCTTCTTTGGTAGTGCGCAGGCTGGTCTTCATACTGCCATCTGGTTTCTCTCTTATCACCATAGATGCTTTGCCCTCGTCCAGATGATTTAGCAAGTTGGCAATACCCTCGGTTTCTTCTTCGTTCGCTCCACATTCTTGCAAATCTTTTTGGGTAATATATGTATACACTATATCTGTTTCATTGTGGTAATCCAGGCGTGAAAGTACTCGACCCCAGAGTTTGAATATGCTTGTTGGCCTATTGTTGACTAGATTTTTTCTAATCAAATTTAGCTGGGCACCTCTTTTGACTAGACTGCTTGCTACAGACAAGGCCTGGCGTGAAGTGCCGGCATTGGAAAAATTATTTGTATCTGTAATAAGTCCGCTTAAAAGAGCAGTAGCCATAGTATTGGTTATTTCAACCTCGTTGTATTTGAAAAAATTATAAATAATTTCTGTTGTAGAAGAAGCTGCCTCAATGACCAGATTGTAGTCACCAAAATTTTCATTACTGGCGTGGTGATCAATATTAATCAAAGTTGGTTTTGAAGGAAGAATTTTTATATATTCATCAACACCGGCATAACGCAAATCTCCAGAGTCGCAAATAATAACAACGCCGTATTCTTTTTTCCATACAGATTCGTGATTTACCACATCTCTGGCATGGCGTAAAAAGTGAAATTGTTGTGACACTGGCGTGACACAAAATATGGTGTATTTTTTATTTATAGAAGCTAGAAATTGCCCTAGAGCCGAAACAGATCCAATAGCATCAGCATCCGGGTTTTGATGGGTAATTAGCAAAAAATTGTCCTTTTCAAGGATTTTTTCGTGGATCTGTTTTGCTGTACGTTGGGGCATAATATATAAAGGCCTTAAAAGCTCAAAAAGCTTAAAAGGATTGAAAAAATAAAGAAGATCTAAACAAGCTAAGCATTATAAACCTAAACAAAATAATTGTCAAGTGCCTAGGAAACGTGTATAATATCTTCCGAATCTACAAATAAATCCGAATATTCCGAATGTCCAAATCTGTGATATTTGGAAATTTGTGGATCTGAGTTTATTATTTATAGATTAGGATGCATGTACGTAAAACGACTAGAAATCAACGGGTTCAAATCTTTTGCTCAAAATACAGTCTTGGAATTTCCAGCGCCTTCGGGTGGGAGGTATGGCATTACGGCTATTGTTGGTCCAAATGGCGCGGGAAAGAGTAATGTGGCCGATGCCATAAGATGGGTCTTAGGAGAGCAAAGCATGAAGTATCTTCGCGGGAAAAAGAGCGAAGATATTATTTTTGCTGGTTCAGAAGGCAAGGGAAAGATGAGCTTGTCTAGTGTTGAAATGATACTGGATAATGCTGACAAACGCGCCCCAATTGATTATGAAGAATTAGTTATTGGACGCCGATTATATCGTTTTGGTGAAAGTGAATATGTAATAAATGGCAGTAAAGTTCGCCTCATTGATTTGCAGATTTTGCTGGCCCAAGCTCAATTTGGACAGGGGTCATATTCAGTCATTGGCCAGGGTATGATAGATAGGCTTCTTTTACAAACCTCGGCAGAAAGAAAAGTATTTTTTGACGAAGCAGTCGGGATAAAAGAATTTCAAATCAAACGCCATCATGCTGTTTTGAAATTAAACCGAACCCAAGAAAATATTAATCAAGGAGAAGTGCTACTTCAAGAAATTTCACCAAGATTAAAATCACTTAAGCGGCAAGTTGGTAAACTTGAAAAAAGGCAAGAAGTGGAAATAAGCTTGCGGGAATTTCAAGAGCAATATTATTATACCTTGCATTCAAATTTATCAGACAGAATTAATAATTTGCAGTCAGAGGCTGATAGCGTTAATTTAACTTATAATAAAGTACACAAACGTTTGACTGCCATTCAAGAAGAACTGTCTGGTCTTTCCCAAGAGAAATCACGCCGAGAGCAGTTTCAAGAATTACAAAGTGAATACAATGCCTTGCAGCAAGAAAAAAATAAGCTCGAGCGAGATTACGCGGTGGTGTCTGGAAAACTGCAAACAGAATTTAGCAAGGTCGGCAAACAAAACGTCGGTTGGCTTGAAAATAAGATTAGCGAATTTGAGGGGAAAGAAAGGGATGTAAGGCAAGATATCAAGATTGAGGAAAATAAAAAGATTAAGATTGAAAATCAAGTTAAGATTTTGTTTGAAAAGGTTGATGATATACAGAATAAAAAAATTAATTTGCAAAACAAACAAGTAGAACTTGAAAGAAATCTTAGTGATTTGAAAGTGGGGAGAGATGAAATGCAATTTCAGGGTTTGCGGGCGGTGAATGCTATTCTAAAGCAGGTAGAAGGTGAATTTGGTGGCAAAGTATATGGCATTATTGCTCAGCTGGCTCGAGTAGATGAGAAATATCGTTTGGCTTTGGAAGTGGCGGCTCAAGCCCATATGGCCTCAATCGTAGTTGAAAGCGACAGCGCAGCGCAGGCTTGTATTGATTTTTTGAAAAAACAACAACTTGGGTTTGCGACGTTTTTGCCATTAAACACCATTAAATCTCGCATTATCCCAAGTGATATTAAAGATTTAGAATGTAAAAAAGGAGTTTATGGATTGGCAACCAAGTTGGTGGATTATGATTCCAGTTTTGACCATATTTTTTCTTATGTCTTTGGTTCAACATTGATTGTGGAAGATATTGATGTGGCTCGTGAGTTAGGCATTGGCCGAGTACGCATGGTCACTCTCGAAGGAGATGTTCTTGAAACCAGTGGGTCTATGAAAGGCGGTTTTCGCCAAAAGAGGCGGGGAGTAGTTTCTTTTGCCGGCAGTGGAAAAGAGTTTAGTGAACACACCATTGATCAGCATGAAAATGAGCTTGTTGAGAACAGGGCCGAGATTGAGAGGCTGGAGATTGAGTTAGAGAAGGCAAAGGAAGCTTTGAATCAAGTCAAGACCGAGGAACAAGTTTTATCTCAAAAAATTTCTTTGCTGGAAAATCGTCAAAATGATATTACCCAAGAACTTTCACGTCTGAAACAAGAATTGTCCATGTATTCTCTTAGTCCGGAAGAACAAAGCGGACTTTTGGACGAGTTTACTTCTGAAAAAGAAGCGATTTCTGAAAAAATAAAAAGCATTGAAAGCAAATTGGAAAAAGTAAATAAAAAAATAGAAAGTTTGAATGAAGAAGAAGAAAAGAAACGCCAGAGAATTTTTTCCTTGCAAGATGAAATGCAAAGTGAGCAAAAAGAATTGAATAATGTGGGAGATGAAAAACATTCCCTTAATGTTGAGATTACCAAACTTCAAACTCATCGTGAGGATTTGGAACAGGAAGTGTTTAATCAGTTGCGAGAAGGCATTGGCAGTCTTTTAACCAAGGGACTTCAAAGAATTTCAGAACATGCTCTTGAACAAACCAAGATTGAAATTGAAAAATTGAAATATAAATTAAATTTAATTGGTGGGATAGATGAGGAAGTGATGGAAGAATATAAAGAAACAAAAGAGAAGCACGATCGTTTGTCTTTTGAACTAGATGATCTTAATAAAGCATACGGAGATTTAGAAGAACTTATTGCCGAGTTAGATAAAATGATGAAGAAAAAACATGAGGCAGCATTCAAAAAAATAAAAAAAGAATTTGCGCGATATTTTAAATTGTTGTTTGAAGGGGGAGAAGCGGAGTTGATAGAGATTTATGGTGAGGATACTGGTGACCTAGATATGCAGATTAATGCCGATGACACGGATCCGTCTTCGCCTTCCTCCGTCGGGCTAGACCGGACAAATTCTACTGATGATGCGAGTGATATTGAAATAGATGGCGGTGAAGTTAAAAAGAAACGTCGAAATAAAATTTTGACTGGTGTTGAGGTATATGCCTGCCCGCCGGGGAAGAAAATAAAAAATATTGCCGCGCTGTCTGGAGGGGAAAGGACGCTCACATCCATTGCCTTGCTTTGCGCAATATTACATACCAATCCCTCACCTTTTGTTTTGTTGGATGAAGTTGAAGCAGCGCTTGATGAAGCCAATACACAGAGATTTACCAAGATTTTGCACGAGCTAACAGAACAATCCCAATTCATTATTATCACACATAATAGAGTTACTATGCATGCGGCGGATGTATTGTATGGGGTGACGATGGGGAATGATGGGATGAGTAAACTTGTTAGTGTGAAGTTGGATGACAGACACATTGGATAAAATGGAATAATAAACGCAAGTTTGTCATGACAGTTTTGCGACTGTCAATCATACAAAATAAAAAATCCGCCGTGAGGCGGGTTTTATCTTACTTTCTTTTTTATCTACAGTTTTTGGTTGATGGGGATATAGATAGTCATATGCTGTAATAAAAAGCCGATTCGTTTGTTAATGATTTTGGCGATTTATTTTCTATTAAACTCAGCATGGCGTTCATCATGTTTTTTCTCTGATAGTTTGATAACGTCATCAACATAAACCTCTTCCCCGGAATAATCTCCCAGTGCTTTTGCAAGAGCGGCTTTTTTTTCTGTTATTTCACGCATCCCATCCTCATCTTGAAGGTGTATATCGTGTTTGTAACCACTAACATTTTTATGATTTCGTAATTCAAAGTAATTTATACTTCGACCTCGCTCAATAAATCGTCAAAATCATTATTCAATTCACAATCGGCTTTTTATTATGGCGTATAATGTACGCCGATATGCGAAATTTTGGCCTGTTATTTTTATCCACATTGTATATAGTTGACAAGTCTGGAGTATTAGAGTATATTTAATTTAGAAAAGAACTCATATTAAGTTTTCTTTAAAAAACACTCGTAAGTTAATCATAGTATAAGATAATAATTTCCAACCAAGTCGTATCGTTTCCAGTCGATCATAACTTGTGGCAACTTTTCTGTATGTGTCTTG
>Ga0210057_1006173_pt1 | contig 15002 bp, 12 predicted proteins | sample CryGeyCG2114_010_2_FD_183968 | JGI IMG/M metagenome (GOLD analysis project Ga0210057, IMG submission 183968) | Groundwater microbial communities from aquifer - Crystal Geyser CG10_big_fil_rev_8/21/14_0.10 (SPAdes) (version 2) | ecosystem: Environmental > Aquatic > Deep subsurface > Groundwater ... | reverse complement strand
CCTAGTTTAAAGTCTATCGTACCTTTAATTGCCGGTGTATTTAACATGAAAAGACTGCCCTTTACAATTTGGAATATTATAGGAGCCATGGTCTGGAGTGTAGCCTGGATTTTACCTGGATACTATATAGCACAATCTTTTAATCTTACAAAAATATGGATTTCACGCGTCGGACTTATTTTAGCCGCGCTTTTAACCGCCTCTGTTTTGTTGTACATTCTTAAAATCATTATTATTAAAAAAGGTAAAAAAATATTTGCATTTATCTTTTCAATTTGGCTTTCTGTCCAGCAAGCGATTATGGATAATGCGGATGTTAAAGCATTTATTAAACGTCATCAAACCCTTGCTTCATTTCTTAAGAAACGTCTTGATAAAAAAGATTTTTATGGTCTGCCGTTGACGTTACTTAGTTTGTCTTTGATTTATCTGACCACTCTTTTTAGTGGCACGGTTGAGGGAGTTATTAATGCTGATTTAGTGGTAGCGGCCGACGTTAGAACCGCTAATTTATTGACTATTTTTAGAACAACGGAATTAAATCATTTTTTTATTTTTATTACTTTGCTTGGCAAATGGCAGGTAATCATGATCTTTACCATAGCCGCCGGATTAATTTTTTGGCTTAACTGTAAAAAAACCTACATCACTCCCCTGCTAACGGGTTTGGTCGGCAGTGAAGTTTTTGTTCTGATTGGAAAACTTTTAGTACAACGCGCGCGACCGGAAACAGCTCTCTATCCTGAAACTTCCTTTTCTTTTCCCAGTGGACATGCGGCTATTGCCGTAACTTTCTACGGTTTTATAACTTATATTTTAATAAAATCTACCAAGCAATGGAAGTTAAAAACAAATGCCTTTTTTGTTGGGATGCTACTAATTATGCTTATTGGTTTTAGTAGGCTCTATCTGGGTGTTCATTACGCCAGTGATGTTTGGGGTGGTTATTTAGCAGGCGCAATTTGGCTCATAATTGCCATCAGCGCCAATGAATACTTTTTGTCTAAAAAACAAACTCAAACAATTTTTATAAAAACTACAAAAAAAATATGGCTGACCGGAGTTATTATTATTATGGCAATTAGTTGTTACATAATTTTTGCCTTTAATTATAACGTGCCTACTATTGAAGCCTACAAAATCCAACCGTCTACCATAAATAATATTTCCGCTTTATTCACTACAGACAAGCTAAAATATACTGAAACTTTAAAAGGTAATAAACAAGAACCGATTAGTTTTGTGATTATAGCTAAAAACAATCAACAATTAATGGAATTATTTAAAAATGCCGGCTGGTTTTTAGCCGATGAAATCAGTATTTATAGCGCCACTAAATTAGCCACCTCGGCCGCTTGGAAAAAATCATATGAACAAGCACCTATGACTCCTGATTTTTGGAACACCAAGGTTCATGATTTTGGTTTTGAAAAAGCCGACCAAAATAATAATGTCCGTTCACGTCATCATACCCGTTTTTGGCAGACAAATTATCAAACACAGGAGGGATATAATATTTATGTAGGTGCCGCCAGTTTTGATTCTAACATTAAATGGGGTGTCACTCATAAAATTGACCCTGATATAGACATTGAGCGAGAATTTTTATTTTCAGATTTGCAAAAAACAGGCATGATTACCAACGTACAAAAAAAACAACTTGTGAAACCGATTTTAGGAAAAAATTTTTCCGGTGATTTATTTTTTACTGACGGTCAAGCTTATATTTTAACCTTAAATAATTAATAAAATTATGATTAATTTAAATGAATTGTGCCAATTTTTAGTCAAAGCGAAAAAATCAACTTATGCCACCGGTACTAATGCGCCAAAATAATGGAAAATGATTATTCAATGACTATGTTATTTACAGACGGTGATTAGAGTTATCATGACAATTATTTTGGCGACGAACCATACGGCGGGCGTGAGGTTATTTTTTTTTAAAAATATGCCTATCTATATAATGGTATATTATGGCCAAATTAATGAGGACACAACCGACATTCAAACAACTTATAAAATTTTACAAGCCATGCTATTACAAATTCCCTTGGACAAACATTTTCGCGGGCCAAATAAATACCAGTCAGAGAATTGGGACTATGTTAATAATTTTAATGGTGAATAAATTATCAAATCACCTACCGGTCAAGAGGTTTACCAAACAAAATACATAGGCGACTTAGTTGACCAAAAAAATAAATCTAATTTGTGGATTCATTGTTCTTTTTATTAAAAAGGCTGTATTAATAATAAAAATTGTTCTTAACATTAATAAAACGTGAAAGGAGATCTAAATATGAATTGGATAGAAAGAAATAGTACGGCAATCATGTTATGTTTATTGTACTGGTTATTATTCTTAGTCATTTTTTGGAAGCTGGATGTCAAGCACTGGTTACGCAAAATTAAACGAAACTTTTGGCACAAGCACGTTTTAACTCAGTGGTATTGCTTATGGGTTCGTCAAAATGAATTTTATCATTCACTTGATATCGATCAGGAAGCGATTCTGAAAATGAATAATAAAAAACGTGATCAATATTTGACCAACCTTCATAAGCGTAGACAAATAGCCCACAACAGAGATCTGAAAAAAAATTCTTAAGACGTATCAAACTGGAGAGAAAGAAAAAGGAGGATTTTTTACGGAAGTAAAGAAGGTCGCTAATTTTCAGTGTCCGATTTGTGGAAACACAGAGTATGAGTCTAAAGAATATGAACCGATTATTTTTGGCGACGATAATTTTAACGAATACTACATCTGCAGGGGGTGCTCGGTTATTTTTAAAAGTCCTAAAATTTTCCCAAACCAAATATAACCATTAATGCACTGAGGATAAGCTTCTCTCCCTTATCCTCTTTTTTTATCCCACCTCCATGATTTTTTAAAAATTTGACAAGCAAGAGATTGGAAGAGTAAAATATGTTCAGCTCTTTTACATTAAAAATAAATTGGCGATCTGCGAATAAATGCACACAAAAAAATTAAATCAATTGCGTCAACACGCGTCAAAGGAGAGTGAAATGAATAAAAAAATCCCTACAACTCATGGCATTAATCATCGCAAAATCATACGAATAGCCATTACCGGTCGTTGCAATTTAACCTGTCAATACTGTCCTATTATAAATAACAAGCAGGACATGCCTCTGGAACAAGTTATTAAAATTATTAATTTTGGACGGCAATTAGACACAATACCCAACTTAGTATTATCCGGAGGAGAACCTTTGATGCACTGCAAGTTTGCTGAAATTTTACAGCATATTCATGAATTTGGTTATGAGTCGCTAACCTTGAAAACAAATGGAACCATGTTGAGCAAGGCGCATTTAGCACTAATCAAAAATTTATCTTTTTCCAAATTTCTATTATCTGTAAACATTGACAACCTTAACGCTGTAATTAATGACGATCTGCATGCTTGTTTTGGATCATTTGCCATGTCTTTAAATGCCCTGCGTTTAGCTGTAGACAGTGATATTGACAACATGCAGGTGGAAATGAGATCAAACATACAGCCGACACAAATTGATATTATGGAAAAAATGGCGCTATTTGCCGAAAATAACGGCTGCCAACAAATAAATTTTTCTATTATCCATCCCATCGGTAGAGCCGCTAAATATACTGATTTACTAATGGACACTGAACAAAAATTTTCTTTTTTAAAAGAAATTGAACGCCTAAAGCAAAAATTAACCATAACAATCATCACTAACAAATCACATCAATGTCTAGTTTGTGACAGTCATCCGAATAATAAAGTTAAAATGGCTCGTTATTGCAATACTCATCCTACCACTATATATGTTAATGCTAATGGAGATGTTCGTTTTTGCCAAGACTTACAAACAGCCGCTATTATGAATATATTTCCATTAACTACCGAGGAAATAATTAACAAATATAATGAAATGCTCATATAGCTTACTGAAGTAAGACCAACTGAAAGGTCGTAAACCAACGGCCTTTTTTTATATTAAAAAAAAGCAGTTTTAAGACTTACTCGGGTCTGCGACAAATAAATTTAGTAATTTTAACAAATAATTTTTTAATTTAACACGAAAAAGATCTAACGGCGCCGTTGATGTAGCTACAGTCTTGCTTCGACCGCAGGTTAGGCAATATTTCATGTAGTACCATAACTCATCACCACACCAATTACATACTGGCAGTAATTTGGTTTTTTGCTGACACGGAAAAAAATAAAACTTACTTGTTTCCCTGCACACCGGACACATCTTAAGTATGGGAGAGACTCTCCTTAATTTTTCACTATATTCACTAAAACTTTTTTGGGCTGTTTGGGGAGCTGGTCAACTATACTCGCCCAATAGCTGGAATTACGTTTATTCTTTTTTACAATGATATAATTTTCTCTTAAGCCCCACTCGTACTCGGAACAATCATTCAATTCTTGGGCGTAACGCTTGGTAATACTGCGTAATAATAATTCTCGATAAAAATTAAAATTCTTTTTTATTATTACAATTGCCAAAAATTCATTACAAATATTAAATTTATACCATATTAACTGTTGCAATATTTGCAAGCTGTGTCTGTTTAAATTAGCCAATGTCCAGTAAGTTTTTTCCAATGAATTCATTTTACCTATCTGCTCGTCTTCAAGATAATCAAATGATTCATTAACTTCTTCAAAATTTCCCATATTAAAAGCTTCGTGAATCTCAGAAAAGACCTTGGAAATATCCATTATTTTTCTCCCTTCTTTTTGGTGCGTTAATTTTGAAAAAACAAAAATGATTTTTATTGTACTGCAAATATATATGATTGTCAAAGAACTTATTTTGTGGCTAAAATACTGCGTTTATAAGAACTTAAATTATCCAAGGCTATGCCCGTTCCTTTGGCCACACAAAACTGCGCCTCATCAGCTACATAGGCTGGGACACCGGTAGTGCGAGCTAAGAGCTGGTCTATGTTTCTCAACAAAGACGATCCTCCGGCTAAAACCATGCCTTTGTCCATGATGTCAGCGGCTAATTCCGGCGGTGTCTGTTGGAGCACCTGCTTAGCCGAGGCCACAATGTCTTCCAATTCACTTTGAATGGCGTCGGTCACGTCATCTGAAGTGGCGGTGATCACGCGTGGCAAGCCGGAAATAAGATCCCTGCCTTTAACCTCCATAACCAATTTATCTTCCAGATATAAAGCGGAACCTATATTTATTTTTATTTCCTCAGAAGTACGCTCACCAATGGCCAAATTATATTTTTTACGAATATAATTAGCAATCGCCGCATCAAATTTATTACCGCCCACGCGTACGGAATTAATAGCTACGATACCGCCCAAAGAAATCACCGCCATCTCTGCCGTACCGCCACCAATATCAATAATCATGTGTCCGCTGGCTGAACCAATGGGAATATCAGCGCCAATGGCCGCAGCCACCGGTTCTTTAATAATATAGGCGGCACGCGCGCCGGCAGCAATGGTTGCATCGGTCACAGCTCGACGTTCGGTGGAAGTTATGCCAGCCGGCACGGCGATCATAACTTCCGGTCTAAACACACGCATGCCACCAACCGCTTTATTCACAAAATATCTAAGCATGGCTTCGGTGGTACGGTAATCAGCAATCACCCCATCTTTTAAAGGCTTAATGGCTACGATTGTTTCCGGCGTACGACCGACCATTTCTTTAGCTTCGTTTCCTACAGCCAAAATTTTATTGTCATTCATAGATATAGCTACAACCGATGGCTCATTGATAACAATACCGCGCTTGGGTAAATGCACAAGCGTATAAGCGGTTCCTAAATCTATGCCTATTCTTTTTACAAACATAATATTAGATGTTAGATTGTGTTCTCTGTCCGCGCCACTTCCAAAAATATTTTATCCAGCTGACAATATGAATTCTGACTGTCGGCTTATTAATACCAAAAAACCAATTTTGTTCCCCGCTGAAACGATGCGGATAATGAATTAATTTTGCTTGAGGGTAATACCATACTTCATGACCAGCCCGCCAAACTTTACGGCACAAATCCGTATCTTCAAATCCTAAAAAAAATCTTTCATCAAATAAACCGACTTGTTCAATCACATTTTTGCGGGCGCATAAACAAAATCCAAACAGCCAATCGGTAGGCATCGTGCTTTCATAATTTTTATCTTTAGTCAGAAAAAAATCTAATTTTTTTTGGATAACAGCTAACTTCTGCAAGGGCGTACGTCGATAAATCGGAGTTATTAGATCATGGTATCGGCAACGAGTGTGTTGCAAAGTTCCATCAGGGTTAAGCGCCTGCGGTCCGACAATACCTACCTTAGGATTTGTCTCCATAAAATTAAACAACGATTGAAAAGCGTCGCGTAAAGCCATTGTGTCCGGATTTAGAATCACCACGTACTTACCTTGCGCTTGCCGAATACCCAAATTATTGCCGGCGCCAAAACCACGATTTTTTTTACTGGCAATAAAAATAAGGTTGGAAAAATTATTAGCTAACATTTGTTCAACGCCGTCGTGAGAAGCATTATCAACCACAATTATCTCGTATTTCAAACCTTTCATGTCAGAATTAATAATGCTTTGCAAACAATTTTGCAAAAGACCTTTGTGTTTATAATTTAAAATAATAAAAGAAATATCCATATCCATAAAAATTATTTTATCCACTGGCTGAGGCTTTTGGGGTTTACATGTTTACGGTCATGCAATAAGGTGGGTAAAAAACGCACGATATCAAACCAGGCATACAAAGTTTTTTGCTCAAAAACAAGCAAATAAACCAATTTTTTCAATTCATACCAGCAAATAAATATACCATACTTTATATAATCTAGTAAAGCCACGTCTTTTATTAAAATATACCAATGATTACGGTAGGATAAATAATTGCCTAAAATGCTTTTAACACGGCGATTATTCATAACAACTAAGTTGTTATTTTTTTTACCGGCGCGCAAACTCCTGGCATGATAAGCAACCGCGCCGCCTACGCAATAAGCTTGCCAGCCGGCATGACGCAAACGCATGGCCAAATCAACATCCTCCTTATAGGCAAAAAATTTCTTATCAAAGCAGCCAACCTGATCCAAAGCCGCGCGCCGAAAACAAGGTACGGCGCCGGAAACGCCAAACACTTCGCGGGTGCTATCGTAGTTTCCCAAATCTTGTCGGCCGGCAGCTTCATCCACAATTTGAAAATTTTTATTAATAACCAAGCCGACGCTGTCTATAACATCAGTCATCTCCACTAAACCATCTGCTAATTGCCAACGCAATAATTTACCGGCGACTGCACCCGCGTGCTCATTATTATCTAAAAAACCAACTAATCGTTGGATGTAATCCGCTGTTAAAATCACATCCTGATTTAACAGTAAAATGTAAGGTGTGTCAGTTTTTTTAATAATTTCATTATGAGCGCGAGCAAAACCAATATTACTTTTTTTAACAGGCAAAACTGCAACATCTAAACGATCGGCTACCATTTTATCAATAACTTTATTAGTGGCGTCATCTGAAGCATTGTCTAAAATAAAAAGCTGCCAATCTTGATAAGATTGTTTAAATAAAGAATGCAAGCAATGTTGCAAATATTTTTCACCGTTATAGGTTACCAAGCTGACAGCTAATTTTACAGACATAAAAAAATTAACATTTTTGCATAATTTAAGACCGCATCCTCCTTACGGTAGTCAACGGCCTTAAGTTTACCCGCTTAAATATTTTACTCCAATGTGCCGGCATTCAAAATAACCGGCCGACTGGCCGTGCCTTCACCTTCAATCAAAACCGGCGCGCGGCTGGAATATCCTTGCGCAATAACGTCATCAATTTTAAAAATTATGTTTTTACTATCAGTAATAATAGCCGTATCAGCCTTAACCATTATATCCAAACTACGCCCGGCCGACACGCTTATGTTTAAATTATTAAAGGTATAAGTGTTTGAATTAGGCTGTTCTATTAGATTACTTTTACGATAGCCACCAACATAAAGCGCAAGATTGGCAAAACCCGCTGTATAGGAAACATCATCGGAACTATTTAATAAACTGACTGTAATACTTTTAATAGTTACACGTTCATCAACTGAAGCCAACAGCTTAAAGCTGGCTAATTCCACTTTTGTCTCTCCGGCCTGGCCAACGCCTTGGTTCTTCAAATCAGCGGGCGTAATGGCAAGCTGTGGTGCAAATACTCTCATGACTGGACCTAAAATAGTTGAATTGTAAGCATATTCAGTATTGTCACTGCCTATTTTATAAGTAAGCTGACGCACAACTACCCGATAAGAATTATTGAATTGCGCCGTATCCGGCACATTGGATAGTATATTTATATTGACTGTTTGGCTGGCAGTTATAGGAAAATTTCCTAAATTAACATCAGCTATCGTTCCTCCTGTTAAACGATTTTTGTCTATAGTCATGATGGTTTTGGGATCCTTGGGATTAGTGACATTAACAAGCTTCAAGTCGGCAGTAAGATCAGGCGCATTATTAAATTTTTCTACCTGTATTCTTATTCTTTGTAAAAAAATATCTTCAGAAATATTTCTTAACTCAAATTCACCAAAACTGACATCAACAGTATCACGATAAACCTCTCGCTCATCTTCATCCAATTTTTTAGCAAAAAAACCAATACCGTCCTGCTTAAATGAGACCAAATTATAATTAGACCCCGACCCTTCGCCTAATGGAAAACCATCATGGGACTGGCATACTAATTCAAATTTTTGCGCTAAACCTTTTAACAATATGTCGCTTGGCTGATTAATGACAAATTTTAAAGTATGGCCCTCGCCCTTGGCAACATCTACTTTCACATCCAAATCAACTGATCCATTCTGTTTAATAACCAAAGGCTGTGCGCTTAAATTAAAAGTAACTATGCCATTAATCATGGTTCCAGTAGCTGCTATCAATTTAGATCCCTCGTATAAATAAATATAATCCAAATCATCATCTCCGGCCGTTCCTTCGTTATACAAGCTGATTTTATAAACGGCCACATCCTCATTGCCACTGGTTTCGGTCAAGGTAAATTTGGCAACTGTGTCTTGTTTCATGCCAATATTAATATAACGCAATTCGCTATTAACTTCATTGGAAACTACATTTACGACACCAAGAAAATCTTGAATGGCAACAATTTTATGATCGCTGCCAAATATAGGAAATATACCGCTAACTTCGCCACTGGCATTTATATCACCAATTTTATCAATACCTATGGCAAATGTACCATTATGCTGCGCGGAAGCGGCAATATTAACTTTTACGATTAATTTTTTCTCCGTGCTTTTAGGAATAATGAACTTACGTTCGTCAAATCTGATTTCCGTCGGCCGATTATTATCCATACGATCCAAGGTGGCGTAAATAACACCATTTTCATCCTCTAAAGAAATAAAATTAATAGCATCATTATTTGATACACCTGTTCTGGTTAAAGTAATGCTATTGATAATAATATTTTGCCCCACTGCTTGTAGCTTAAAAACACTGGCAATATTATTGGCGGTAGTGACAGGCAAGACTTTGGCCGCCGGCGACATGCCATCCAAAGTAACCACTACTTGTCCACCACTGACTTGTGGCTGGCTTACATTTTCATTCTCATTAACGGGATTAATTGGTTTAAGTAGTTCAACGCTGAAATCAATATCAGTGTATGTATTCAAATCAGCAGCAAAAACAGTTAAAATTTGACGCCAATCAAACCCGACATTTATAAATTCATTTTCTGTTTTAATCCAAGCTTTTTTGTCGCCTTTAACATAATAAACTTTGTTGTCGTTTACAGCTTTTAATAGGTTAGCTTCTTGCCAAAAGCTTAAATCTTTCTGACTGACGGTGATAACATTACCCCAACGGTTTCCCGGATAAACATTAAAAGCGGCGGGGCTTGGGTGATATTTTTTTAAATTTTTGCCATAACTTAAATAATATATTCTCCCTGTTTCTAATTCTTTAACCAAATTAGCCAACGGGTATTTTTCTATCTCGGTTGCGGAAACAGTTTTAACATTTTGAAAACTAAAATCATAGGCAGTAAAAACTTCTTCGTTACGAATCGGATATTTTTGATTGGCTACAACCGCATAAACTTTATTATCACCAGTGGCTTTTATTAAACTTATACCGGCTCCAAACAAACTATTAGCATCAGCAGTGACAGTCTCACCTAAAACTTGCGGTTGCGACAAATGTGCCTGTAAATAATAAAAAATGCCTATTGCGACCAATAAAACAGCCACGCTGGCAACTGTAAAAAAACCTATTGAAACTTTTAATTTTCTAAAAGAATCCATAAATATTTGTTGATAAGTTTAATATATTATACCACAAAAATCAAAAGTAAGACAAATAAAAAATGAGCCACCTGAGGGATTTGAACCCACGACCCACAGTTTACAAAACTGTTGCTCTACCAGCTGAGCTAAGGTGGCACATAAAGTTATTTTAACAAATAACAAAATAAACTATATCACAAGCTTAAAATTTTATCAACATAACTTTGTGCAAATATATTGATACGTGATGATGCTGGTATATTTTTAATATTATCATAATTATCAACAATAAAACGCATTTTATTTTTTAAGCTTGCAATGTCTCCCGCTTTGAATAAAAATTTTTTATTCAGCATCTCCGGTATTCCGCCTATGTCACTGGCGATTATCGGTAAATTATTTTGCACAGCCTCTATTATAACCGTCGGCTGGTTTTCATAACATAAAGATGGCACAATCAAACAGTTTGCTTTTTGCATCAGCTCTTGCACTTCAGCGCTGGTTTTTCTACCGAAAAATTTTATATTATCATTTTTTGACTTTTGACTTTTGACTTTTGACTTTTGACTTTCCTTACCATCTCCCACAATCCATAATACATTATTTCCCTCTAATTTTATAAAAGACTCTAATAGCACGTCGATGCCTTTATGTTTTTCAATTTGTCCAACATATAAAAATATAAATTTATTGCTGCCATCATTTACTTTTCTGGCTAAGCATGAGGGGGTATTTATCGGATTTGGCAATATTACTCTTTGCGCTTTTTTAAAAAATCCTCGTTTAATATGTTCATTCATCAACCATTCCGAAGGAGAAATTACCACACCCACGCCGAAAAATAATTTTTTATTTATAACTTGATAAATTTTTGCAAAAAAGCTATCTATTTTTTTTTCTTCATTAACATTCATTAATCCCGAGGGATGCAAAAGCTGGATGTCATGTATGGTATGAATATGTTTTATGTTACACGCACGAATTGCCAACGGTATTAAAAATCCCACACCCATTAAATTATGAGTCATTACGATATCCGGCTTTTCAGATTTTAAATTTTTTTTAATTTTAAAATAGCTTTGAAGATTAAAAATATTTATTAAGTGCCATAATGGATGAATAAATTTTGGTAATTTATATAAATTATAATAACTGATAACATTCCAAGGATAAAAAGCATCTTGCGTAGGGGTCCAACCCCCTATAGGGGGTTGGACCCCTTTAATAGGTTTAGCTAAAATAACCAGAACTTGATGTTTTCGTCGCACTAATTCATCAACAACAATCTCTACTATCCTTTCTGCGCCACCACGTGCGTATTTGCCGTACAAATTGTTTATTATTACTATTTTCATGTGTTAAAAAAATTCTAAATATCTTATATTAAACTTTTAAAATGCCCTCCCACTTTATCCCAACTGTATTTTTTTTCAACTAACTCCCGCGCCGCCCGACCCATTTTCCAACGTGTCTGTGGGTGTTTTAAAAACTCCTCAAGCTTGCGTCGCAAATGCCGCACGCTGTTGGGCGCGACTGTGTAGCCTTGGTTGCCATTTTCAAAAACCGAACGCACGCCCGGCAAATTAGAGGCCATCACCGGCACGCCGCAGGCCATGGCTTCCAACAAAACCAACCCAAAAGCCTCAGAATTATCTACTGAAGGGAGAACAAATATATCAGCCAAATTATAATGTAAAATTAATTCATCATCAGACACGCGACCGGTAAAAATGACTTCTGATTTAATATTTAAACTATGTGCCACATCTTGATAAACGGAACGCATGTTACCTTCGCCGCAAATTAATAACTTCACATTTTTAACTTTTGTTTCCGGCGCATTAATCAACAAGGCAAAAGCCTCTAATAAAACTTGCACTCCTTTAAATTTATGAGCTTCATCCAAACCGCCTAAAAACATCACCACTCTATCTTTATTACCAATGTGATAGCGCTCACGCAAAGACATCAAGGCTGGAATATCATGAGGTAGTACGTGAAATTTTTCCAAATGCACACCAAAAGGAATTTCAATAAACTTAGCCGGCTGTTTTTGCCAAATTTTTTTCAAGCTGGAATGAGCCGTGTAATCCAAGGAGGCAGTGATGATTTTATCAGCCTTTTTCATTAGACTGTTTTTAACAAGTAATAAAGGCCAGCTTAATATTTTTTTATCCCAAGCCAAGCCCGGAGTATCCATATGAAAATGAATGATTAACTTCTTTTGCGGGTGTAAAAATTTATAAAGCCAAATTATTTCCGCCGTACCATAAAAAGGATAGTGCAGATAAATCAAGTCAAACTCTTTTAAGCGAGACCATACCGACCAAAGTATGGCGCCATTGCCAATTTGCCAATTCGGCTGTAAATACTCAACGGGAAAGCTAAAATTATCACTATTTGTCTCCTCAGATTGCCGCGAAGTAAAAACCATCACATCATGCTCTAAACTTAAAATACGCGTGATTTCAGCGGCGCTATTACCCATACCACCTTTGTAAGGCGGGAAAGTTGAAACAATTATGGCAATTTTCATAAATTATAAATTGATTTATTTTAAATATTTACGACCACGCAAACGATCTGGAAAATATTGCTGATTTTCATTATAATCATAATCCGGAGAATATTTATAATCTTTACCGTAGTTCAAATCTTTCATAAGTTTGGTCGGTGCGTTACGTAGATATAAAGGCACAGGCAAACTGCCGTACTTTTTAACATCAGCTTGCGCTTTTTCATAAGCAACATAAAGTTCATTGCTTTTTTTGCTTTTAGCCATGTAAACCACGGCCTGAGCTAAATTAACACCACATTCGGGCAAACCTATATAATGACAGGCATGATAAACGGCCACCGCTTGATCCAAAGCCAAAGAATTAGCCACGCCAATATCTTCAGAGGCAAACCTGATTAAACGCCGCGCGATATAAAGAGGGTCTTCGCCGCCACTTAGCATGCGCGATAAATAATACAAGCTGGCATTAGTATCCGAACCACGCATGGATTTATGCAAGGCGGAAATTAAATTATAATGTTCTTCCCCGTCTTTGTCATAAGCTAAAGATTTCTGCAAGGCTTGGCTGATTATTTTCTTATCTATTTTTTTAGCAACCCTAGCTGCCAGTTCCAAAGCATTCAAAGCCACCCGTGCATCACCATCAGACATATCACCTAATAATCGCGCGGCATCGTCATTAATGCTCACACCGGATAAACCGGCATCCAGATGTAAAGCTCTTTTAATCAACGCAATAATTTGTTCGCTGGTTAATTTTTGCAATACAAATACGCGACATCGCGACAGTAAAGCCGATATTATTTCAAATGAAGGATTTTCCGTCGTAGCACCAATTAAAATAATTGTGCCATTTTCCACGTGTGGCAAAAGCGCGTCTTGTTGCGATTTGTTGAAACGATGCATTTCATCTATAAAAACAATAGTGGTGCGTCCTGTCGCCAATAAATTATGGGCGGACTGAACTGCGGCACGAATATCTTTAACACCGCTCATAACTGCGCTTAATTGAATGAATTCAGCGTTTATCTGCATGGCAACAATTCGCGCTAAGGTGGTTTTACCGCACCCTGGCGGTCCCCAAAAAATCATGGAGGGTATATTACCCGTTGCCAGTACTTGCCGCAAAATAGATTTTGAACCAATAATTTGTTCTTGACCGATAAAATTTTTAATATCTTTAGGGCGCATTCTGTCAGCTAAAGGCTGGTTGTTAACTAACGAGGTTGACATATATATCGTTTAAATTTATACTCATAGTAAGTTGTTCATTCTCTTCACACCAAGGAGGCGAAAATGTTCAGCTATATTTTATTAATTATTATTTGTATCATCGTTATCGGCTGTATGAGTATAGCCCTGGCTTACTGTAAATGCAGTCTTTGTTTGACCATAACAATCATAATTTTTGCTTTAATTTTGTTCTTTTTTTGTTGCATTCGCATTAGCATTTTAGAAAAACAATTCTAATCCCATTTGCAATTATTGCAATTGGGATTTTTATATACCAAAACGCCTATGTCTTTTATTGTATTCATCAATAATACTGACAGCATCCAACTCTTCAAAATCAGGCCAATATTTTTTTAAAAATAACAATTCAGCATAAGCCGATTGCCAGATAAAAAAATTGGACAAACGTTGTTCACCGCCGGTGCGCACAATTATATCTAAATCTGGTAATAATGGATTATACAAATATTTTTTGACGATGCCTTCATGTATTTGATCTGGAGTTAATTCTTTTTTAATAATTTTTTTTACAGCATCTATTAATTCTATACGACCGCTGTAATTAAAACAAATATTAAGAGTGCCTGATTGATGATTTTTAGTTTGTTCGCATACATTGGCAAAAATCTGAGGCAAGTCATTTGGTAGCTCATCAATACGTCCGCTGAACATAATTCTATAATCTTTTTTATAAAATTCATCCAAATTTTCCGTAAAAATCTTCCCGGCTAAAGTCATTAAATTATCCACTTCTTTTTTGTCTCGCTTCCAATTTTCCGTGGAAAAGGCATAAACGCTCAAGATTTTTACGCCACGTAAAAAAAACCAATCACAGGCATCGCGTATTTTAGCATAACCTTTCAGGTGTCCATCGTAAACACTCAAATTACGTTCATTCGCCCAACGTCTATTGCCATCTAAAATCAAGCCGACATGATTAGGCACCTTTTTTTTATTTTCA
>Ga0210057_1006172_pt1 | contig 15006 bp, 21 predicted proteins | sample CryGeyCG2114_010_2_FD_183968 | JGI IMG/M metagenome (GOLD analysis project Ga0210057, IMG submission 183968) | Groundwater microbial communities from aquifer - Crystal Geyser CG10_big_fil_rev_8/21/14_0.10 (SPAdes) (version 2) | ecosystem: Environmental > Aquatic > Deep subsurface > Groundwater ... | reverse complement strand
AGGCGCAAAACCAATTGCTAATACTGATGTTTTTTGTTTTGGTTTAATGGAAACAAAAAAAGAAGAAATGCCGGAAAATTTACTTCATCCAAAAAGAATCTTCAAGGGAGTAAGGGAAGGAGTAAGGGATTATGGAAACAGAATGGGCATTCCAACAATTAACGGCGCAATATTATTTGATGAAAGATATTTAGGTAATCCATTAGTTTACTGCGGAACAATTGGCTTGATTCCAAAAGGCATGCATGAAAAAAAAGCAGTTAAAGGAGATAAAATAATCAGTGTTGGAGGCAGAACAGGAAGAGACGGAATTCATGGCGCAACATTTTCTTCAATTGAATTAAATGAAGAAACAGCTTCAACTGCTGTCCAGATAGGAAATCCAATAGAAGAAAAAAAAATGATGGATGTATTGCTTAAAGCACGAGACAAAAAATTATATGACTGCATTACTGATTGTGGAGCAGGAGGATTTAGTTCAGCTATAGGAGAAATGGCAGAAGAAACTGGATGCATTATCCATTTAGAAAAAGCTCCATTGAAATACAAGGGATTAAAACCATGGGAAATATGGATTAGTGAAGCACAGGAAAGAATGATTGTTTCTGTTCCCGCAGAAAAAGAAATAGAATTTATTGAATTATGTAAAGAAGAAGATGTTGAAGCAACAAATTTAGGGGAATTCACTGACTCAAAAAAATTGGAAGTTTTTTTTGAAGAAGAAAAAATAATTGAATTAGAAATGGATTTTTTGCATAATAGTGTTCCAAAAACAGAAAAAACAGCTGAATGGAAAGAAAAAGAATTAACTGAAAGCTTTGATGAAGCAACAGACTTTGATTCAGTTTTAATGAAATTGCTTGAAATGCCAAATATTGCTTCAAAAGAAACAACAATAAGACAGTATGACCATGAAGTGCAGGGAACTTCAATAATAAAACCTTTAATGGGAAAAGAAAATGATGGGCCAAGTGATGCATCAGTAATAAAACCATTATTTGATTCAGCTGAAGGAGTTTCGGTTTCAAATGGAATAAATCCATTATATGGAGATATTGATTGTTATTGGATGGCTGCATCAGCAATAGATGAAGCAATAAGAAACTTAATTTGTGTAGGAACCCAAATGAACCATATTGCTTTATTGGATAATTTTTGCTGGGGTTCACCAAACAAAGAAAAATTAGCTGATTTAGTCAGAAGTGCAATTGCCTGCAGGGAAACTGCATTAGCATTCAAAACCCCTTTTATTTCAGGAAAAGATTCATTTCATAATGAATTCAAATTAAATAAAAAAACTATTTCTATTCCATCAACTTTATTGATTTCTGCAATAGGAGTATTGCCTGATGCAGGAAAAAGAATTTCAATGGACTTAAAAGAAAAAGAAAATTTAATTTATCTGGTCGGCACGACAAAAAATGAGTTAGGAGCAAGCCATTTTCTTAAACTGCAAAACAAAACAGGAAAAAATGTTCCTGAAGTAAATGCAGAAGAAGCACTAAAAGCATATGAAAAATTATCTGAATTATCTTTGGTAGGAGAAAAAAATTCTGACAGAGTAATCAGAGCAATGCATGATTGTTCAGAAGGAGGATTAGCAGTTGCAGCAGCAGAAATGGCTTTTGGAGGAATGCTTGGAATAGAAATTGACTTAAGAAAAGTCTTTTTTGAAGGAAACGAAAAAGAAAAAACTAATTCAGTTTTATTGTTCAGCGAAACAAATTCAAGGATTTTAATTGAAGTTCCTTTTAAATTCAAAGACAAATTTGAATCAGTCATGCAGGGCAGTGTTTTTTCTGAAATAGGTTTTGTTTCAGGAAGACAGGAATTAACTGTAATCAGTTTAAAAGGAAAAAAAATAATTGATTCAAACTTAAATGAATTAAAAAATAAATGGAAAAAAACTTTAATGTGGTAATGAAAATGAAACCAAAAGTAATTGTATTAAGGACAGCAGGAACAAACTGTGATTATGAAACAATTAATGTATTTGAATATTTGGGGGCAGAAGTAAAATCAGTTCATATTAATTTATTGTTAAATAAAAAAGTTTCTTTGCAGGATTTTCATATTCTTGTTTTGCCTGGGGGTTTTGCTGACGGAGACTATATTTCTTCAGCAAAAATTCTTGCAAACAAAATAAAATATGGTTTAGGAGAAGAAATAAAAGAATTCATTAAATCAAAAAAACTGATTTTAGGAATATGCAATGGATTCCAGACATTAATTAAATCAGGTTTATTAAATGCTTCAGGAAATATATTTCAACAGCAATTAAGTCTTATTTCAAATGATTCAGGTCATTTTCAAAATCAATGGATTACGCTGAAAAATGTTGGCGGAAAACATTGTGTCTGGACAAAAAACATTGAATCAGTTTATTGCCCAATAAATCACGGTGAAGGAAAATTGGTTTTAAAAGAAGAAATATTAAATGAATTAAAACAAAAAGATTTGATTGTGTTTAAATACGAAAAAAATCCTAATGGTTCAACTGAATCAATTGCAGGAATCTGCGATTTAACCGGAAGAATTTTTGGTTTAATGCCTCATCCTGAAAAAAACATTTATTCAGTTAATGACCCAAGAAGCACAAGAGAAGAATTACCTTTTGAAGGAGAAGGAATTCAGTTATTCAGAAACGGAGTAAATTATATTAAAGAAAATTTCAATGAATAAAATGAAAAACATTAATTTATTTTTTAAGCTGTTAAAAAAAGAAGTTGGTTTTCATAAACCGGTTGTCGGGTTTGAAAATCCGTTTAAAGTATTGATTTCAACTGTGTTGAGCCAGAGAACAAGGGATGAAAACACTGCAAAGGCATCAAAACAACTTTTTTCAAAATTTCCTTCAGCAAAAAAATTAGCTAAAGCTAAAACAAAAGAAATTGAAAAACTAATTAAACCAGCAGGATTTTATAAAGTTAAAGCCAAAAGAATAAAAAAAATTGCATTAGACATTGAACAAAAATTCAATGGAAAAGTTCCTTTTTCTCTTGAACAATTAATTTCACTTGATGGAGTGGGAAGAAAAACCGCTAACTGCGTTTTAGTTTATTCTTTTAGGATTCCTGCTATTCCTGTTGATGTTCATGTGCATAGAATTTCCAACAGAATTGGTTTAGTGAAAACAAAATCTCCTGAAGAAACTGAACAAAAATTAATGAAACTGATTCCCAGAAACAAATGGATTGAATTAAATGATTTAATGGTTAAGTTTGGCCAAAAAAAATGTTTTCCAAGAAACCCAAAATGCGAAAACTGCTTATTGAATAAAGAATGTGATTTTGGAAAGAAAAGGATTAAATAAATCAAAACAGTGCTTTTTATATGGTTGAAGAAATTGAGGCAGTAAAAATTAATGAAATGCAAATTCGTGATTTCTTAGAATTAATTAGAGAAAACACTGCAATTCAAGAAAAAAAGAAAGTAATCCAAGAATTGATGAAAAAAGGAGCTAAATTCTTTTTTATTATTGTAAAAGGAACAAGAATAAGAGTAGGAGGATTTGCAATTAGTCCTAAAGAAATTAAAGAAACAAAAGAACACATAAGAATTCTACCAGGGGAAATTGGTTTTTTTGCAATTAAAAAACAATTTCGTGGAAAACCAAAATTATCTTTAGCTGCGCTTAAATTATTAGAATCCACTGCAAAATCAATGGGATTAAAAAAAATTGTTGCAAAAGTTGATCCGGATAATCCTAATTGGAGACGTTTTGCAGGAAAAGGAAAATCCGCTAAAACAGTATTTGGTTATTCCAGATTAAATTTTACTAGACCTTCAAAAAACATTCACTGGACAAAAAAATTAAAATGAATCAGACATAATTAACTAAAGTGTTTTTTTGTATTCCTCTTTCTAGTTTCCTGCTTTCTTTTAAGTCAAAGTTTTTCCAGTATTTTTTCGGCATCATTCTCAAAGCATAATTTCTGTTTTTTCTTTCTTCTATTACCTGAGAATCATAAAAAACTCCAAATAATTGATTTAATTCTTTGTCATTAAAAGTTTCTTTGATTGAATCAAATAATTCAAGAAATTCCTGTGCAGGAAGCATTTTGATTCCGTTTTCTTCAGAAACAAAAGCACAACCTGTTTTTTCATCAATAACAATAATTTTTTTGTTTGGAAAACGTTTAATGAAATGACTTGCAATATTTTCTGCTACAGGAAAATCAAAAACTGCTTTGCCGATTAAAGTTTCTTTAAACTGCTTTAATCGAATAAATGATTCGGCTTTATGAATATACATTGAAACCTGACTTGACAAAGAATAAAGTTTTCTTGCTTCAACAGAAACATTGTTTAAAACAAAATCCAGTCCAAATTTGTTTTTCTGCTCAATTACTTTGTTAATAATTGATTTTTTGTTTCTGTCAGAATGTTTTGAAGCAAAAAAAATTCTTTTCCTAAACTCTCTTTCTTTATCCATTTTATCACCTAACAAAATTCAGTTAAAGATTTTTGGATTCTGCCATTCAGTTTAATAAACGGCAAGGCACGCTTAACCACAATCCCTAAATTTTTTAATTCTGATTCTTTTGAAAACTTAAAACCTGAATTATTTAAATCAGTAATTCTTTTTGCAGTGGTTGGGCCAATGCCAGGAACACGGATTAGTTCATCAAAAGAACTTTCATTTATATCCAAAGGAAACAAATCTGATTCTAAAGCCATTGCAATCTTTGGGTCAATGCTTAAATTGAGATTACCTTGTTCATTAAAAACAAATTCTTTTTTTTTAATTCCATAAAACCTTAACATAAAATCTGTTCTATACAAAAAATTTTCTCTTTTCAGTGGCTCTCTTTGTTTGTTTTCAAATGGGGTGCCAGGAACAGGAATAAAAGAAGAAAAATAACCTCTTTTCAAATCCATTTCATTATAGAGATTGTCTATTCTTGAAACGATTTCTCTGTCGGTTTCTCCTGCAGGACCAACAACTAATTGGGTAGTATGTCCAGAAGGCAAATTGTTTTTAATTGCTTTTTCTTTAATCCAGCGCATTCTCTTTAATACATCTGATTTAAAGTCTTTGGTGGTAGTTAATTCATTTAATCTTGATTTATTAGGTGCTTCAGAATTAATTGAAACCCTTGAAGCCAAAGCAGTAGCTTCATCAATTTTGTCTTTTGATACTCCAGGCAAAATTTTCAAATGAATATAACCATGAAATTTTTCTTTAAACCTTAAATGCCTGACTGTTTCAATCATTTTTTCCATTTGAACTTCTTCATCTCTTCCAATACCAGAACTCAAAAACAATCCTTCTACATAATTAGATTTGTATAATTTCAAAAAAACATTTGAAAGTTCTTCTTTAGAAAATTCAGTTCGGTTGATTCTGGCATAACAATTATTACTGCAGTAAAAGCAGTCATTAGTGCATTTATTGCTCAGCAAAACTTTGAATAAAGAAACGCATTGGCCTGAAGGTAGATATGAATGACAGATTCCTCCTGCAGCAAGATTTCCTATTCTGTCATTAGGCAGTATTAAAGGTTTTTTTGGATTGCATGAAGTGCTTGCACAGGCATCATATTTTCCTGCAGAACTCAATATTTTTATTTTTTCAGAAATATCCATGCAATAAAAAAGTTTTTTGGTTTTTTAAACAAAAGCAAGCCTCATTGCCGTTGACAAAATAAATAAAATAATTTCATTCAAATTATTTTATATGGAAAGAATTGAATCAGTTATTTCAGGAAAAGTGCAGGGTGTTGGTTTCAGGTATTCGGTTTTAAAAGCTTCAAAAAATTTTAAAATAAATGGTTTTGTAAAAAATCTTGAAACAGGGGAAGTTCAAGTAATATCAGAAGGAGAAAAACAGGAACTGGAAAATTTTCTTAATACTGTCAGGAATTTTTCTTTCACCGAAATAACTGAAGTAAAAACTAAATGGAAAAAATTCCAAGATGAATTCAAAAAATTTGAAATAAGACATTAATCATTTTTAATATAAATTGAAACTCTTTTTTCAAAAACGTTTTCATTTGAAACTAATTTAATATTAAATTCATAGTTTCCTGAAACAATGTTTTTTGATATAGGGCGTAAATTAAAATTAAATTTTCTTATTTCTCCTTTTCCTAAAACAGGAATTGGCACTTCAGCAGGAAAAACAGTTAATGCATCCTTGTCAACAGGGGCAACAGTTAAAACTGAATCAACTGCTTTTTCATCTAAAACATTAAACACCACTACTTTCATCAGCAAAGAATTTCTTTCAGTTAAATCAAAAGACGGTTTTTCAAAAGAAACCATTAAAGGATCAGGCTTAAACAAAAAAGAAGAATTAACAATAAGAAAAGCAATTACCAAAACAATAATGGCTGCAATAACCGGATATTTTAATTTTGAATAATCAAAAGAAAATTTCGGAATTGAAGGCAAAGACTTGTGTTCATCATAAATACTCATTTAAACCATTAAAATAACTGAAATTAAACTTTAAAAGAGTTGCTTTATTTCTTAGCAGTTCTTCTTACTTTATAAACTAATGCAGAAAATCTTTCGCCCACTATTGTTTTTCTATTAACCATTTTCTCTTTCAATAATGCTGCCCTAATTTGTTTCAAAGTCATCCCCGAATTCTCTGCCAGCAATTTTCTTATTAAAGGGGATAATGGACGAATAAGCCTTATTTGTTCTACTGAACTTTTTCTTTTAGCCAAAACTCTTTTTTTAGGACGCATAAAAACAATATTGTTTCAAAGTTTATATTCTTTACTTTAAGCTATTTTAAAGTAAATAAAGCATCATCGTTTTTTCCATCAAACAATCCAACACGAATTCCTGCATCAAGCCAGGCATGAGCATAAGATAATGCAGCAAGAGAATTCAACAAATCATTTTTTTCCTGAAAATGCTTTGCGTCAGAAAAATAATTTTTTGCCATACTTAAAAAATCTTCTGCAATCAAATTCTCTTTTTCACTCAAATCATCTTTTAACTCAATTTTATTCAATGCTTTTTCAGTTAAAGAAAAATACTTTTCAACTTTTAATTCAAGTTTTTTATTTAAATCCATTCAATCACCTAACCAAAAACACTCAAAAACTCTTTTTCATCTTCACTTAACTTTCCTGCAACAACAAGAGAATGAGGTTCTTTACCAAAATCAAATTCCTTTAATTCTTTTGCAGAACCAGCTTTGATTTTCATATCATCGGCGCCGGCCCTTGCAATGCCAATTAAAACACTATTAGAAATAATTTTCTTTTTTTTCTTTTTTTCAATTGATTCCAATAATTCAATTGCGTCCTTTATTTTCATAAATTTTTTTTCTTCTGCAACAATATCGAGCAAACACAAAGTATGCAATCCAATTGAATTGTTTTTTTCTATTGAATCAAAAAAGGATTCGGGAGAATAATTCTTTTTTGGAAAAACAATTGAAACAGTTTTGCCAAATTTGTATTCCTGCAACCCAGTAAAAGAAACAAAATTAAAAACAGAAATTCCGGGAACAACATTAAAAGGAATATTGTTTTGTTTTAATTCTGCAAGCAAAGCCAAATGAGTTGTTGCACTTAAAGGATTACCAAAAACAAGCAAAGCAATATCTTGTTTTACTGCATCAGAAAAAAACTTTAATGCATTTTCTTCAACGTCGTTTCTTTTAAGCAACCCAATTTTTTTTCCGATTTCGTTTTCTAAATCAGAAATTTTGCCTTCAGAATACACACTTGTGTATGATTCCAAAAAAACTTTTCTGCATTTATTTATTTTTTTTTGTGCTTCAAGCGTTAAATTATTTTTTTTTAAACCAATTCCAATTAAAAAAAACATTTTTTGCCTCCAAAATATCGTTTGAAACAAAACATTTAAATATTATAAATCCTATATACTGTTTAATAAATTTTTTTTTCAAAGGAGGTTGATTTTATGGCAAAAAAGAAAGCAACTAAAAAAAAGAAAACAGTTAAAAAAAAGAAAAAGAAATAACTGACACAACATGCTTTTTTTAGGAAAGAATTAATTCTTTCCTCTATTTTTATTTTAATTTATTTTAAAAAATTAAACTGGTTTTATTGAAATTGTTTAACCTGTAATTAAACCTAAACTAAAAACATCCCTTATTCCTGGAGCAAAACCAATAATTATCACAAACAACTTGATGAAATTCCTTAATTTTTCGTCTTCAACTTCTTTATCAACATACCATAAAACAATCAAAACAAGAAAGACTTTAACCAGAACAAAAGCAAAAGGAGAAAAATTCAAAATAATAAAATTAGAAAAAACATGCTGTTCAGTATAACTGAAAAAAGTCAGGGCAGTAAAAGTTGCAACTCCATCCAGAGTCTGCCCTGCCAACACCGCCTGATTTAATCTAGCTGACAAAATATTCTTTTTTAGTTTTTTATCAGCAAACCAAGCAACAAAAACAATTAATGAAGTCAGGAAAAAAACAAAAAGGAATTCAGGAACATGAGTTAAATGAAGCAAATGATATAACACTACAGGAACACACAATAAAATTCCAATTCCCTTAAACACCTGCAATACGTTTTTCTGAAAATGCTTTGCAATAAAAAAAGAAATAATTAAACTTAAAATAGTGATTAAGCCCACAAAAATATAAATTCCAGGCGACACAGTATAAAATCCAAAAGAAAAAGGATTAGTTGAACGTTCAAATAATTCCAAATAAACATTAGAATAATTTTCTTCAAAAATTCTTATAGTTGAACCAAAAACAATAAACGGAAAAACTGACTTAAAGAATTCAAAATCAAAAGTAATTCCTTTCTTTTTAAAAAAAGGAAAAACAACAAAAAAAGCAATTGCCAAAAGAATTCCTGCATAAACAAAAGTATTAACTAAATTGTATCCTGTATGAGATGAGATTGGCTGAATAAAAAAATCATTAATTAAATCAGTAACCATTAAAAGATTTTGTTAAAAAAAGTTTTTATATTCATGCATTGGAGTTGGTTAAAATGAAAGAAATTGAAAAATACAGAAAAACAGAATTTCCTGTAAATGAAATTTTTGTTAATCGATGGTCGCCAAGGGCAATGTCAGGAGAAGAAATAACAGAAAAAGAATTAATGACTTTATTTGAGGCAGCAAAATGGGCTCCTTCATCATACAACAATCAATCATGGAGATTTATTTATGCAAAAAGGGATTCAACGCATTGGGATAGATTATATAATCTCCTGACTGAATTCAACCAGCAATGGACAAAAAATGCTTCTGTATTAATTGTAGTAATATCAAAAAAAACATTTGATTATAACAGCAAGCCTTCAAAAACACATTCTTTTGATTCAGGAGCCGCGTGGCAGAATCTTGCTTTACAGGGCTCAATTAATAATCTTGTTGTTCATGCAATGGAAGGATTTGACTATGAAAAAGCAAAAAAAGAATTGGAAGTGCCTGAAGAATATACAGTTGAAGCAATGATTGCTGCCGGAAAACCGGCAGAAAAAGAAGTTCTTTCAAAAGAAATGCAGGAAAAAGAATTTCCTTCAGACAGAAAAAAATTATCTGAAACAGTTTTTGAAGGAAAATTCAGAAAACAATGATTCATTAAATAAATATAATGCAGAAAAAAGATAATATGCAAAAAGGAAACTTAAAAGAAGCACTGAAAAAAAAATTAACTAAAAAAGAATTAAGTTTTTTAGTTAAAAGCTTTGACTCTTTAGGAAACATTGCAGTAATTGAAGTGCCAAAAGAACTTGAAAAAAAAGAAAAACTAATTGGAGAAACCCTAATTGAATTAAACAAAAACATCAAAACCGTGTGCAAGCCAATTGGACCCCATAAAGGAAAATACAGAATTCAGCCATTAAAAATCATTGCAGGAGAAAAAAATTTTATTGCAAACTACAAAGAATCCGCAAGCAGATTTGTATTTGATGTAAGAAAAGTGTTTTATTCTCCGAGATTAAGCAATGAAAGATTAAGAATATCAAAATTAATTAAAAAAAATGAAGTGATTGGATGCTTTTTTGCAGGAGCAGGATTTTATCCAATAGTTTTTTCCAAAAATTCTGAAATGAAAAAAGCAACTGCAATAGAATTAAATCCTCTTGCAGTGAAATTCATGAAAAAAAACATTGAACTAAATAAATGCAGTAATATTGAAGTCATTAAAGGGGATGTAAATCAAATTTCAGGAAAAAAACTGAAGAATTGTTTTGACAGGATTGTAATGCCAATGCCTCATGGAGGAGAAACTTTTTTGAAACAAACTCTTAAAGCACTGAAAAAAAATGGGGTAATTCATTTTTATCAGGTATTAGAAAAAGAAACTGCTTTTGAAACAGCAATTAAAAGAGCAAAAACTGAATGCATAAAACAAAAAAGAACTTTTAAACTGCTAAACAAAAGGATTGTCAGGCCCTTTAGCACAACAAAAGTGCAGGTTGTAATTGATTTCAAAGCAAACTAATTATTTTTTCTTTTGTTTTTGAATTGGAAAAGTATAAGTTCTTATTACTCCTGTTTGAGTCATTGCTTCAATTCTATGAAAGTTATCCATATTGTCTTTTGAATTGGGTTTTCCTTTTTTTGAATATCTTGTATAAACTGGATTGTTTGTTGGAACTTGGTCTTCTTTAACATAACCTAATTTTTTGGTCATTAAGCCATGAAAATTAGAATCAGTATGTAAATGAATAACAAACTTGCTTCCTGAAGTTGCTCTTTGTTCTCTTTCAGTCTTTGAAGCTCCTTTTAAACCAAGCCCGATTCCTCTTAATAACTCTGGTAGTTCCATATGTGCAAAATCCTGTGCCCTGTTAAAATATCCGATTTTATAAGGAATCATTTCAGAACTTCCTTTTAACTGAAAAACAGCAAGCTTTCCTGAACGATTAGAACCAATGCTCCTGAAAACAAAAATTCTTCTGTCAGGAGTCTTATAAATTCCCTGTAATTAAGCATCACCTCTTGAAGATTTTAAACACAAAGGTAATACAATTTTTTTATTCCCATCATAGAAAATCATCCTGCCCTGCTTAAAAGCAGCATTTCTTTCAGCAGCAGAAGCGATTTCCAAAGGCAAAGCCAAAGGAAGTTTTCCTTGCTGAACCCTTCTTTGGTTTCTTCTTTGCCTGCGAGCTACGCGTGTTTTATGTTTTATTGACCTTAAAGGTTTTTTCACTGGCATTAAATCAACTAATTAAAAATGAGTTTCTAAGTTTAAAAAAGTTTTGCAGCCATATTTTTTAAGGTAAAAAAATGAACTTGATTTTTTTAGGACAACAGGGTTCAGGAAAAGGAACCTTTGCACAATATGTTTCAGCAAGAAAAGGTTTAGTGCAGATTAGTGCAGGGGATTTATTGAGAGCAGAAGTTAAAGCTGAAACGAATTTAGGAAAAAAAGTAAAAGAAATAATAAACAAAGGAGAATTAGTTCCTGATGAATTAATTGCAAAATTAATTGAAAAAAAAATTGAAAAAGAAAAAGACAAAGGGGTAATTCTTGATGGGTTTCCAAGAACACTGAATCAGACAGAATTGCTGGAGAAAGTAACTGAAAAACACAACCTAAAAATTAATGCAGCAATAAATTTTACTATTTCAGACAAAACAACCTTCAAAAGAATTGGCGGAAGATTAACCTGCATTAAATGCGGAAAAGTATACAACAAAGAATCAAATCCGCCAAAAGAAAAAGAAAAATGTGATTCATGCAAAGGAAAAGTAGTAACAAGAGACGATGACACAGAACAAGCAATTCAGAAAAGACTGGAATTGTATAAAAAACAAACAAAACCATTAATTAATTACTATAAAGAAAAAGGTTTACTAAAAGAGTTTGACGCAGAACCTTCATTACAAAAATTAAAACCAAAATTTGATAAATTGCTTAAAGAAATAGAAAACTAAATTTTTTCACAGGAATTAAATCACTTTAATTCCTCAAAAGTTTTTTTCAGCAAAAGAGCGTCTTCCTCTAAGTTAGGGGATTCACAGATTAACCAGCCCTTAACATTGAAATCTTTCAGAACCTGCAAAAGTTCTTTGTAATTCATGTCGCTTTCTTTCAGGATTAAATGATTTCTTTCTCCTTTATCAGAATAATTTATTCCACTTAAATGCATGTGCATTTCATTTAATGCTTTTTTTCCAAGCTTTTTTTCTACAAGAGAAAGAATAGATTCAAACTCCTGCTTTGAATTATTTTTTCCTGCGCTTCTTGCATGCAAATGAGAAAAATCAATGCAAGGCAGAACCAAATCAAATTCTTCTGACAAAGAAACAATTTCTTCCAAAGAACCCCACTGGGTTTTTTTTCCAGTTGTTTCAGGGCGCAGCCAAATGGAAATGTTTTCATCTTGTAATTTTTTTTCTATTTCTTTTACTCCGGATTTTATTTTATCAAAAACTTTTTCTGGTTCCTGCTTCATGTAAAATCCAGCATGAAAAGTAACTGATTTTGCTCCACATAAATTTCCTATTCTGCAAGAAGAAAGAATTCTGTTAATAGAAGCATGAATTTTTGGTTTTTCTATTGCATTTAGATTAATATAATAAGGTGCATGAACAGTTAATTCAACTCCTGTTTTTTCTGCAACAGATTTAACTTCAGGGCAACGTTCTTTAGTGATATTGACACTGTGAACAAACTCTAATTCCATGCATTCAAGATTCAATTCTTTTATTTTTTTTATTCCGTTTTCTGTTGAACGGTTTTTTGTACTAAAAGGAATTCCTGCAGTTCCAAACAATAATTTTTTCGGCATAAAATAAGAAAAAGTAAAGGGTATTAAAAAGTTTTTGAATTGCATTTTATACTGTGATTAAATGATTGAAGTATTAATTGTAGGAAGCATGGGATTAGATGACATTCAAACTCCATTTGGAAAACTACTAAACACATTAGGTGGTTCAGCAGTTTATTCTTCTATTGCATCATCTTTTTTTGCAAAAACAGGAGTTGTAAGCGTTGTAGGAACAGATTTTCCAAAAGAACACCTTGATTTAATGCAGAGAAGAGGAATTGACACAAAAGGAATTGAAATAAAAGAAGGAAAAACATTCAGATGGAGCGGAAAATACGAATTTGATTTAAATACAGCAAAAACACTTAAAACAGAATTAAATGTAATGCAGGATTTTAATCCAATAATTCCGGAAGAATACAAGGAAGCAGAATATATTTTTTTAGGAAACATTGACCCAGAACTCCAATTAAATGTACTGGAACAAATAAAAAAACCAAAATTAGTGGTAAGTGACACAATGAATTACTGGATTGAAAACAAAAAAGACAAGGTAATGGAAGTAATAAAAAAAGTTGACATTGCTTTAATGAATGACGGAGAAGCAAGGGAATTATTTAACACAGCAAACTTAATCAAAGCAGCAAGGGAAATACTTAAACTGGATTCAGATTACGCAATAATAAAAAAAGGCGAACATGGAGCAATAATGTTCACTGAAAAAACAAACTTTTCCCTTCCCGGATATCCGTTAGAAGACATTAAGGACCCTACAGGAGCAGGAGACAGCTTTGCCGGAGGATTCATTGGTTACCTGGCAAAAACAAAAGATTTAAGTGAAACAAATATCAGAAAAGCAATGGTTTATGGCTCAATAGTAGCTTCACTGGAAGCAGAAGGATTAGGAGTTACTAATATGAATTTCATTAACCAGTTCAAAATAAAAGAACGCTTTACTGAATTCCAAGAACTAAGCAAATTCTAAGACTCAAGTTTTTTATCTAATATTCTTGTTTTAGATTTAGTTTTTCTTTGAATTGGACCAATAAATTTCCTGCTTACTTCAGTTCCGATTTTCTTTAAACTCGAATCAACTGCCTTTAACAAAACCCAATCAAAAGCCTTTGAAGTTAAAACTGTTCCGCTAAAACCTAAAATTGAATGAATAGAAAATTTTGTTCTGGTTCCTTCAACCTGATAACTCTTTAACTTTAATTCAATAAACTCAATATTTTTTAATTTCTTATTATACCTGTCATAAAATTTAGTGCAGTTATCTTTAATCAGTTCTTTTTCGGTTTTTCCAATGCCCTGAAAACCAGAAAATTTTACTTCAAATTCACCCATAAAACCAACTCCTTAATTTTCTCTCAAACTAAATAAGTTCAAGCTGTTTAAATTAATTTTTGGTTCAATGATTCAAGAAAACCCATTTTTTGGATTAACTTGTCTTGCAGGAACACCGGCAAAAAAAGAGTTTGCTGGAACATCAGAATTAACCAAACTCATTGCACCAACAACACAATTATCCCCTAATTCAACTCCTGCCAGAACAGTTGAATTAGCTCCAATTAAAACATTTTTTCCAACAACAACTTTTCCCAAACGGTATTCTTTTATCAGGAATTCATGAGCCAGAATAGTTGCATTAAATCCAATAATTGAATTGTCTTTTAATTCAATTAATTCAGGCCAAAAAAAATCAAGCATAACCAAAGCAGAAACACAAACATTTTTTCCAACTTTCATTCCGGTTAATCTTAACAAAAAACGCTTTAAAGCAAAAGAAGGCAGATAACGACATAAAAAAATCAGAATAAAATTAAATGCTACTATAAAAGGATTCCTGATTTTATGCCATTTAACCAAAGAATTAGCCATATCAGTTTTAATTGACTTTAATCTTCTCATAAAAAAATAAAAGAAAGAAAGTTTTTTTATTTGTTGTTAAATCCCTTTAATAAATCCATTATCGTATCAGAAAACTTTTTTTTCTTGTCTTCTTTTTTCACTGTTTTCTTAACTGTTTTTTTAACGGATTTTTTCTTTAAAGATTTCTTTTTTACTGGTTTCTTTTTCTTTATTACTTTCTTCTTTGTTGATTTCTTTTTCTTTTTCACTGCCATAAACAATCACCTTAATTTAACATTAAAATAAAGACAAAGTATTATTTAAATTTATGTTCTTTTCATGCGGTGTAGAAATCCTTAGCAGTTTATATATAGGTTAATTTTTATTGTTCTTCCTATTTGTTCGATGTTGTAGGTGATGGCTTTGATTGTGACTTGTTTTTGTTGGTTGTCTGCTCTTTTAGAGC
>Ga0210057_1006169_pt1 | contig 15011 bp, 11 predicted proteins | sample CryGeyCG2114_010_2_FD_183968 | JGI IMG/M metagenome (GOLD analysis project Ga0210057, IMG submission 183968) | Groundwater microbial communities from aquifer - Crystal Geyser CG10_big_fil_rev_8/21/14_0.10 (SPAdes) (version 2) | ecosystem: Environmental > Aquatic > Deep subsurface > Groundwater ... | reverse complement strand
CGGGTTCTCCGCAGGTGGGGATACAATTCAACAAAGAGGGTGCCCGTTTATTTGCGGAAATAACAAAAAATAATAAAAAGAAACCATTGGCTATATTTTTAGATAACCAACTACTAACCGCCCCCGTAGTTCAGGACGAAATTAAAGATGGTAACGCGGTTATTTCTGGTAGTTTTAAAGTGGAGGAGGCAAAAACCCTTGTTAACCAACTCAACGCAGGCGCTTTGCCTGTTCCTGTGCGCTTACTCGAACAAAAAACAATAGAGCCTACACTAGGAAAAGAAAATGTTCAAAAAAGCCTCATCGCCGGGGTGGTTGGCTTGTTGTCGGTTGTTGTGTTTATGTTAGTGCTCTATGGTAAAAACGGCATTCTGGCAACTATCTCTTTGTTTTTGTATGCGTTGTATAGTGTATTTATTTTTCAGATTTCGGGAATTGTGATGACTCTTTCTGGTGTTGCTGGATTTCTCCTCTCTATTGGAATGGCGGTGGATTCAAATATATTGATTTACGAACGTATTAAAGAAGAAAAAATAAGAACCAAAGACGTTGCGCTTGCAACAAAATTGGGTTTTAACAATGCTCTGAAAGCAATAAAACAAGCAAACACAAATACGCTCCTTATTGCTGGTGTGTTATTTAATCCCTTCAACCTTTCGTTCTTACCAATATCTGGGTCGGTTCGCGGATTTTCGCTAACGCTCGCGATAGGGGTGGTGTTGAGTTTGTTGACTGGTGTTTTTGTTGTAAAGAACATTTTATGGCATGTTTATAAAATAGACAAAGAATAATGATTCATTTTTTAAAACACACAAGCATAACCCTTACACTATCGGGTTTATTGATGGTTCTTGGGTTAATAAGCGTTTTTACTTATGGGTTTAATTATTCGATTGATTTTGTTGGTGGTGCAACAGCGGAGTTTACGGCTGTGGCAAAAAACGAACAACAAATACGAAATTATGTGAAAAAAAACTACCCATCGGCTACGATACAAAAAAGTGGTGACAACTTATTTATTAAAGAAAAAAACATAACCAAGGAGGATGCGCAAAAAATTGCCAATCGGTTTAATGGGGTTCGTCTGGGCGCGTTTGAGATAATAAGCCCGTCGGTTAGTGCGGAAAACATTACAAAAACAGTGACAGCTTTTGCGGTAGTTGCCCTGTGTATTCTCTTATACGTGGCTTATTCTTTCAGCGGTTTTCGTTATGCTTTGGCTGCTGTGATAGCAATGTTTCACGACACTGTACTACTTCTGGGTGCGTGGTCGTTGTTGGGGAGATTTTTTGGAGCCCAGTTCGACATACTTTTTGTGACAGCACTACTGATTATTATGTCGTTTTCTGTTCATGACACCATAATTATATTTGACAAACTAAAAGAAGAGGAAAAGTCTGGTCGCTACAGCGGTTTGGAGGAAAAAATAAATGCCGCACTAACCCTAACTATTGTGCGCTCTGCAAATACCTCTATAACAACTATTTTGGTCTTAGCCTCTTTGGTTATACTTGGAGGGAGTGCAACTCGCTGGTTTTCAATATCTCTTCTTATTGGTATGTTTTTGGGAACGTACTCATCGCCTTTCATAGCTGCCCCCATGTATTATTTTTTGACCCGCTTTTTCAAAAAGAGAGCATAATTAGGTATACTGTATGCATGACGCGACGCATTTGTATTATTCTTGTACTGTTTTTAGCTATTACGCTTGTTCCGCGCGTGTTTGCAAGCGAGTTGGATGATATAAATAATCAAATAAATGAAATACGCGCCCTTCTTGAAAAATCTAAAAACTCATCTCAGCCACTTGAAGAAACCCTGCGTCGTGTAGAGAAAGATTTTGTGGCGATCGAAAATAATATTAGTATCGTTGAGAGGGATATAGAAACCAAACAAAAAGAAATAGCCGATGGAGAAAAAAAACTAGGAGAGGAAAAAGGCGTTTTTGATATCCGATTAAGATCGTACTATAAAAATTCAAGGCATTTTATGGGTAATTCGGTTGGGTATTTCTTGAGCAACAATGTCGCCGAGGCGGTGAGAAAATATTTTTATCAACAGCGTATTGTTCAAAAAGACCGCGACGCCATTCTAAAGACCGCATTCTTTATCGCAAAACTTGAAGAAAAAAGAAATTCCTTACAACAGGAAAAAATAACACTGTCAGAAGTACAAAAAAAGCTAGATGAACAGAAGAAATTTTACGAAATAGAAGTTGGAAAGGCTAAAAATTATCAAAGTGGGCTGGAAAAACAAATAGCGGAACTTAGTGCTCGACAACAAGAGTTGTTGGCTCAAAAAATAGCTAGTATTCCCCTTCCTAGGTCAGCAGAAACATCTTTGGGCGGATGTGTTCCAGATGTGGGCTTAGATGGTGGAATTGTAAAGAATCCAAACTTTGGAGGCCCCAAATTTGCTTTTTTTAGTTATGGAGTGCCGAACAAAACAGGACTTAATCAGTATGGGGCAAAAGGAAGGGCCGATGCTCAAAGACCACACGATGAAATACTACATGCGTATTATAACTTTGACGGTTACCAAGATTTTGATGGCATTACGATAAATGTAAACGACGGGAATGGCATAAACCAAGGAAGCATTATTTGGAGTGGAGGGTTGGAAGACTACCTAAAATATATATATGAAATGCCGGAGAGTTGGCCAATAGAAGCACTAAAAGCGCAAGTGGTTGCTACAAGGTCGTATGTCTTAGCTGCGACAAGTAATGGAAGAGACTCTATTTGTGCAAATGAATATTGTCAAGTCTTTAAAAAAGATCAACCAAAAATAGGCAATTGGGCTCAGGCCGTGACGGATACTGCAAAAAAGGTTATGGTCCAAGGCGGGAATCCAATCAAAGCATGGTATTCTTCAACTCATGGAGGCGTTGTTTTGACAACTTCTCAAATTGACTGGTCCAGTACAGGGTGGACAAAGAGCCTTATAGATGCATCTTCTAGTGTAAATAGCTTTGACGATCTTAAAGCCTATGCTTATGATAAAGAGTCTCCGTGGTTTTATTGTGATTGGGGCTATAGAGGAGACCAATACAATAACACAGCATGGTTAACCCACGACGAAACTTTGGATATAGCGAACTCTTTTCTTTTATATACTTTGGATCAAAACGCCATTATTCATCTAAGTCAACAAGACGAACCAGGTTCAGATACATGGTCTTCTGAAAAGGTAAAAGAAGAGATACGAAGCAAGGGCAAGTCTCCATATGCAGCAATTGACTCTATGTTTGTACAGTGGGATTCTTCAGGAATCTCTAGGACTATAGTTATTAATGGAGATTCATACGATGCGCAGAAATTTAAAAATTTATTCAATATTCGTGCACCTGCAAATATACAAATAAAACCAGCTTGTCGACCCGACACATCACTTAGTTGTTCGCCTTACGCGCTCTACAACATAGAAAAAAGATAACGGAGCTCAAACATGGAACGAGAAAAATATAAAAGAAGATACACAGAACACGTCATTGAAGAAAAGAAAACTGCGTTATTGGTGTACGAAAAAAAAACAAAAGTAACCGAATATTTACAACAGAGTCTTTCTGGTGTGTACGATGTGTACGAACAAACAGATCCCTCTACAAAAATAAAGAAAGTATTTGATTTAGTTATTTTTGTAAATTGCTTTCCACAATCTCACATAGAGGTCCAAAAGCAAAAAATGGTGGTCTTTCTAACTTTTTTCAACTCTTCCCTTTTTGTAGAAAAACTAGCGTGGTGTAAAAAATACCTCTCACGATATAAGATTGCAAATATTGGGTTTTCTGGAAGAACACCGCGCGAACTCATAGATTTTATCTTATTTAAAACGAGAACTCCCTACTCGTTTGACTTTAATTCCACTTCGCATATCCCTCGTGCCGCATCTATTGATAAACCGTTCTTGGCAACGGCATATTTTTTTTCTTTTTTGAAGTGGATAATTGGGGCCATTGTGTGTGTAAATATTGCATACATAACCCTACTAGGTGTGTTATTGTTTCTTCTCTCGGACATATCCCAGAGCACGTCGATTAAGCAGATTGAAAAAAAAATGCCAGTTGCCAAAACGACATATGCCGCAGCGCAAGGATTGTCTGTAATTTCCAGAAACACACTTTTTTGGCTCCCTACAAAGGGCCTTTCAACATTGCTCAATGCGTCTGGTTCTACGCTATCTTTGATAGATGAGGGGATGGATTTTGTAGATAACTATACGGCCTTTACGACTTTATTATTACAAAAAAATAAAGGACCTCAGGAAATGGCACAGATACAATTGAGGCTTAGTGCTATAGACGAAAATACAAAAACGCTTATAAAAGAAACGAACAACATGCGAAACAATTGGGTTCGTGTTCCAGCTTTTATGCTCGAAGAAAAAAAGAAGAACATACTAAACCAGCTGAGCACCGCAAATCAGTACTTGACTGTCCTGCGTGGGGTGCAAAAAAATGTGCCGGAGTTTTTTGGAGAAGATAAAACGCGACGATACTTGGTGTTATTCATGAATAATATGGAGCTGCGTCCAGGGGGCGGATTTATTGGTTCGGTTGGTGTGGTCGAATTTGATCGTTACACATTAACTCAGCTCCGTATATATGACGTGTACTCTCTCGATGGACAACTTAAAACACACATAGATCCGCCACAACCTATACGAAAATATCTGTCTCAACCACACTGGTTTTTAAGAGACTCTAATTTTTCACCCGACTTCCCTACCAATGCAGAAGAAGCTTTGTCTTTCGTTCGAAAAGAAGTTGGTTGGGATTCTTTCAATGGGGTTGTTGGGGTGACGCTTTCCGCAGTCCAGGATACGATAGATGCTTTTCCCGGGTTGGTGGTTGCCGACTATGATGAGCACATAACGTCAGATAACTTTTTTATAAAAACAGAGGGACACGCAGAAGATAATTTTTTTTCAGGTTCGCACAACAAGAAAAATTTTTTAGAAGCAGTCGTAAGGGCTGTGCGATTAAGGCTTGAGACAGGAGATTTTGACAAGGTCCTGCTGGCTAAAAAAGTAAGCAACCTACTCGATGAAAAGTTTATAGTACTCCACTTTAGCAATCAACAATTACAGAGTATGGCCGAAAATAATTCGTGGAGCGGTTCCATTGCTCAACAACAGTGCAAAACGCAAGAAACATGCTTTTTGGATTATGTGTATGTTGTTGACTCAAATCTTGGAGTAAATAAGGCGAATTTTTATATGCAGCGAGCAATCCGTTTATTCGTTGACATTGCAGCAAAAGGAGAGGTAAAAAACAGACTGGGGATAGAATATAGAAATGAGTCCAGTAGTAAGTCGCTCATCGGTGGCGAATACAAAAACTATGTACAGGTGGTATTACCAAAAGACATTCGTATCACTGATGTTTCTATTGATAGAAGTTCGTTGAGCGAATATGAAGTTCATACAAAAGATTTGAAAACTGTAGGTTTGTGGGTTACTATCCCTCCGGGCGTTAGCCGTACAGTAGTAATAGAATATGACTTTGTTCGAAAAATAGACAAAAAAACAACGTACCAACTTATTGTGCAAAAACAAATAGGATCAATAAATAACGATTTTATTTTCGAAATGAGTTCCCCTTCCACAATGGGAGCTGCAAAGACAAACTTCCCCGCTGTTGTGCAAAGCGACCAATTGGTGTATAATACTTTTTTAGAAAAAGACCGTTTATTATTAGTTTCATTCTCTCCAGATGAGTAATATTCGATTAGTAGCGCAAAAAAGAACCGTGAGTGGAAAGAAAGTAAAAAAACTTCGTCGTGAGGGTATATTACCTGCGAATATATTTGGCAAAGACATAAAATCTTTTGCTATTCAGTTTGAAGTGCCACTATTTAAAAAAGCGTTTAAAAAGGCACATACAACCCAAGTAGTCTACGTTGATATCGATAAAAAAGAGTTTCCTGTCCTTATTCAAACACCCCAATACCATCCCATTACAGGGGCTTTGCTCCATGTCGACATGAGGAAAGTTGATCTTAAACAGAAGGTGGAAACGGAAGTTCCTATTCAGATAACAGGTGAGCTTTCTGTAGTAAAGTCGGGTGAAGCGGATGTTGTGCGTGTTACAGATACGGTGCTTATGGAGTGTTTGCCGACTGATATACCAGAAGAATTTACTGTAGATATTTCAAAATTGAGCGGAATTGGGGCAGAGGTGAAAGTAGAAGACCTGCCAAAGAGCGATAAATATACCTTTCTCGATCCAATGGATAAAGTACTCATACAAATAGCGGAAGCAAAGAAAGAAGAAGAGGTTCCAATCCCCGTTGAAGAGCCGGTTGCTGAAGTTCAAGAAGACCAAAAAGAGGACAAAGACCTTCCAAAGGATGAAAAAGAAAAAGAATTTAAAGAAGAACAGCTCAAAAAATAACATAGGTGAGAGCATATCTCAACTCAGGCTGGTAAAAAAAGGTGTTCGCAAAGGCCAAAATGGAAAATATTTGATAATCGGAGGCTCAAGTCTTTTCCATAGCCCCCCACTTTGGGCCGCGCAACTTGCCTCCCACTTTGTCGATTTGGTATTTGTTTACTCACCTGCCTTTATAAACAGGGAAATAATTTTACAATCGAAAACCTTTTTTAGAAACGGTATAGTTATAGAGTCTTATAAACTTGAAGATTATGTGCGAGAAGCAGACGTCATCTTGCTGGGACCAGGAATGAAAAGAAGAGACAAACAAAACATAAGACAAATACATGTAAAGAGTGCTGCAGAAGCACTGTCATTACTTGACGAAGGGCAACTTACCCACGCTCTTACGCATTATTTATTGACTAAATATCCAAATAAAAAATGGGTGCTGGACGCCGGGGCACTTCAAGAAGTAGAGCTTTCAGATATGCGGCCAAGCATGATTGCTACTCCTCATGAGGGTGAATTTTTTCATTTGTTTCCACAGTTTGGAAATGAGGGAAAAACACAACCTGTTCTAGAAAAATACATCTCCGTAATAGGCAAACACCCATCCACATGGCTTATTAAGCATAGAGGAACAGATTATGTGATGGGAAAGGGCAAGGCACCTATTGTAGTGGCAAATGGAAATGAAGGGTTAACAAAGGGTGGTACGGGAGATGTTCTTTCTACATTGGTCGGCATATTTTATATACAGAATGATGCAGGCCTATCATGTGCTTGTGCGTCCTATATTCTAAAAAAAACAGCAGATGCTCTTTACGAAGAAAAAGGTCCTTTTTATACCACAAGTGAATTAGTTGAAAAAATTCCTTCTGTGGTGTGGAGTGGTATGTCAAAAACCTAATGTTAAGTTGTGGGTACTATTCTGACCAATGTCTATTTTACTTTTCCAATCAACGGACAGCATTTTTTTTCGTGGAATATCTGGGTAGTACACATATCCATTAGAAACACCGTAATCAAGTAGCTCTTTTGTTAATAAAACATCATCTCCGCAATATGCGCTTAATTCTTCAATTTTTCCCTGACGATACAGCTCTATGGCGTGTAGACCGTGCCCACTCTTACCTTTTCCAAGAGTCGCTTGCACAAGGTCGTCCAATGGAAGCCTCTTGCCAAGTAGATTTTTTATATCGTCGAGAAGATCAAAATGAGGTAATTCTAAAATATTTCCAACGTAGTATTCATTTAATACGACAAGGTCAAAATGATGTATATTGTATCCAATAATGAGAGATGAATGTTCGAGTAAATGAAATAATTTAGAAAGCTCAGACTCTAAATAGGTAAACATTTTTTTTGTTGCAAAATCGTATGCGGCAACAACAGACACCCCAAGCTTCTTGTAGTCATTATTTACTTCTCTAAACGAGTGTTTTGTTTCAATATCGATAACAACTGGTTGTAACATAATGAGGTACTTTACCACATATACCCCTCTGCTTTCAAATTACAAGGGTATAATACCCAACGAAGCTTTGATTTTAATTTAAGATTAGATTGGTAAAATAGGCTAAATTTCCAATTTGAAAGCTACGGTAGGTATATACCAAAAGTTGCAAAATCAAAGCAAAGTGGTATAGTAAGAAAAAGAAAAACTTGTATTACTGTGCGAATTTGTTGAGTCCAACTTTTTGGAGAAGAAAAAGCGAAAAATACTGGGAATATCCCAGAAGCATAAGGATGCCAATACTCAGAATCAACAACGCGCTTATATACTGTACTAATAAGCCAAACCTTACAAACTTACGCAATAGTGGGGATATTGTTTTAAATAACAAACCAGTTATAACGAATGGCAATCCGAGACCAAGCCCATACATGATAAGTAGAGTCGTGCCCCGAAAGAGTGTTTCTTGCTGGCTAGACCAAAATAAAATAATACTCAAGACAGGGCCCACACACGGTGTCCACACCAGCGCAAATGTGATTCCCATTAGAAATGCACCATAGTTACTTACCTTCCCAAATGGTGGGGATGTGCTAACTATAGTACGCGAGAAAAAACGCATAGGGATTACATTAAGCGACGATAAACCCAATAATACAAAAACCAAACCAATTATGCGATTTGTTACCAGCGTGTATGGCGCAAGAAACTTTCCTACTATACCAATGCCTGCGCCCATAAGCACGAACATTAACACAAATCCACACGTAAACAAGATGCTTGTTTTTAATATTCTTACTTTATTTCCCTTTAGTAATCCATCAATGGAAAGATTTGTTAAATACATAAGATACAGTGGAACAAGCGGCAACAAGCAGGACGCAAAGAAGGTTGTTACCCCTGCAAAGAAGGCAATCGCATAGGTGATTGTGGTATTTGGCATGCGGTTAGCTTACAAAATAGCCCTGTAAAAAGAAACCGAAGAGTATGAGTTGACTGGCCAAAAATAGAATACCAATTCCTATCCGCATTTTTTTTGATAGATGGGATAAAGCGATGAAGAAAGAAAAAGCAAACAAGCTATAGCGAGGAATAGAAGAGAACGTTCCGGTAAGCGTTGGTATGAGGATGCTTAGTATAGAGAAGAGGGCGAGAAAAATTGATAAAGGTTCTTCTTTCCATTTTTTATATTTTTTAATGAATTCATACACACTACCTGTCATGCATATTGTAAAGAGGAATAATTCCACGCAGGCAATTATATAAGCGAAACTGAATTGTGAAGAGAAAATAATTTTTCCATAGCGATAGTAAACTTGCGGTAATAGTACCAGATGAGTTGACCGTTCTGCAAATACAGACTGGGCATGGAAAAATGCAAGTGGGTCGCCGGTGGTTATTAGTAAAAAAAGTGCATAAAGTACAAATCCTGCGATGGGAAGAAGCGGTAATAAGAAAATAGTCCAACCTCTCTTTTTATACAAAAGATATGCTTGATATAAAAAGAGACCAGCTAGAAAAACACCAAAGAGCCTTGTAAGCGCAGAGAAAAAACCAAAAATCCCTGCCCACATCCACCATTTTTTCTGATAAAAAAATAGTGCCCCTGCGAAGAAAAATAAAAACAAGCTTTCGGTATAGACGGTGTGAAAATAAAATGACGTAGGAAATGCTATATACAGGAGCAATAGTGGAAGACTATTTTTATTTTCCATCTTTGAGAGTACCAACGACAAAAATGATAAACCCATTATGAAAGCAATGTTAGAAATGAAGAGTCCAGAAATAAGTAAATTATTGTTAAATAGTAACCCAAAAACACGCGTGAGCAATGGGTAGAGCGGAAAAAAGGCATGTTCAAATTGGTAATATCCTCTTTCAGCTATTCCCAAATAATGAACACCATCGAAATTGGCAAGTGAGGTAATGAATTGATTCATATGATACATTTGAGCAATTTCTTTATAGGGGAAAAAACCACTGTAAGGAATGGCGCGCAATAGAAAAAAAGAGGATATGATTAATAGGAAGACGTGACCAAAAGATAACAGTAAGACATTTTTTAGATGTTTTTTCACATATTCATTGTAACAAGAGACAGTTTTTGACGCACAAACCGAATTGCCATTACTATGTATTTTCTCCACACAACGCAAAAGAATACAAGTAAAAGGAATAATCCCATGTATACATAAGCAAACCAACTGTTTTTATTAGGTTTTGTTTTTTTGGATCCTGTCTGAGCACCCAAAATGTTTTTAGACCCATTTGTTTTCTTCTTGGAAATTGCTGGTAGGAAACGTTGGGTAGCTGGGTAATTTGTTGGATCAATAGAGGTGTTTATTGAGTTATTTGATAATGTAGTGGTTGCAGATGTATTGTTAGTTGCAGAGTTAGAACTAGTGGGGCTTGGTGGCACTGTGGTTGGCGTGTGAGTGATATTTGGTTTAGTTGAGGTGGGTGAAGCGAAAGCTATAGCGTGCTGAGGGTTAAAGTGAACGGTATACGTATGTGATTCTGGCGGATCGTTAACTATTTTTCCATGGATTTTTTCCCAAATGGTATTTTCTTGAGTCATCTGACCAATGTGAATAGTATATTCCCCATTCTCTATACCCTGCGCTGTTATGGTGTAGTTTCCCTCTTTTGCCTGTGGTATAAAAACGATACCTTCTTGTTCTTTGTAAATAGCATCTCCGAGCGTGACCGTAATGGTGACAGGAGACTGTACCATGAAAATAAGAGAAGGAGTAATAATGGTGGGTGAACCTTCTTTGATTGCTGAATTTGCAAATAGGTGTGGCGGCATATAGTGGAGAATTTTTTGTATTCCCTCTTTTGTATACACGATTTCTCCATGATCCAGCGGTAGCCCTGCGCTTTGTGCGGATGTTATTTGCGCTGAAATAATCGGTACAAGACCATCTCCATTTTGAGATACTGTATCGGTTGGTTCACCGTCGGTGAAATTTTGTAGAATTTTATGTAAACCAGACACGGGTTTGGTATGCAGCAACGTTGGTGTAAGTTTAGACATTCCATAAATAGTAAACATGTTCCCACTCATATCAATAGTTGGTATTAATAAACTATTTTGAATTGATAGAGATGAAAAGCTAATCGTCTTATCGTTTTGGTCTATAAGAAAGTCGTACGTTGGGAAAAGATCAAACAGTACTGGTAGAGCGCGTGTTAGTGTTTGTCTATGTGTTTCAACCCCTTTTTTTTCAAGTGCGAGTAGTATGTGCTGCCCCAACCATAATAAGTCATTGCCTTTACCTAATTCACCTGCTTCAAGTGGTCCATATACTTGTACGATTCCCCTATGGGGTGTGCCAACGGTTATGAGTCTATCTGTAAGCCCTGGATGTTTTTGTGCAAAAATCTTTCCAACAAGCCCTCCCAAAGAATGTCCTATGAGAGTAATTTTAGTATTGGGGCGCTCAATCCATACTGTATTTTTGAGAGTTGTATATAGTTCGTCTGCGGATTCTTCAACACGCCTTCTCCAGTCATAAGAAAACAGCATGTAATCAGACCCTTCTTTGAGGTGCAAAGCGTTGAATGTCTCTAGTAATCCATCGTACTCATGAACAAATGGTACCATTCGCCAATCTTGAGCAGGAACAATCTTTCTATGCAAAAGTGCCTCTTTATTCCATGAGGCTCCGAAACCTGGAAGAATAACAGTAAAGGTAGTCTCTTGGGGAGTATCCGTTGCTTCAATAAGATGCCATATATTTTCTGTATCACGACCAGAGTAAAATAAGTATGTATGTTCATCTTTATTAATTATTGACGGCGCGATTATATGATTGACGTCATACGGTTTTTCTTTCGCGATAACGTGTGTACTTTCTGACCATTGTGAATCGCACGACAACTCACTTCCTGTCTGTGTTTTAAATATTCCCGATGCGTCTGGTTTATGGTAATACAGGACGAATCTATCGCCGTCTTTTTGCATAAATGGACCATCGCCAGATGATATAATAGGGTTGTTAGGACAACGTATCCAGTTGTGTGCATCCGCAGAGTATGCTGCTCCTATTTTCCACCCATTATTCTTCCAGCCTGAATACAAGAGCCAATAAGTACCTTTCTCTTCAAATAGAAATGGAGACGCTACATCGTCTGCATCCCATGTTCCAACAACTGGAGATAATTCAAGGCGATCGTTGTGGTCGCATGTGAAGTCTGGACTACACGAGACAGAGTATACATGATATGAGTTATTAAACTGTTTACTATAATAGAGACGAATAGTGGATTCATGTATAAATATTCGAGGGGTTCCAAGATCTTTGCCAATCGCAAGAATTTCTCGGGTATGTTCCCAATGTTGGGCATCTGTGCTATCCGCGTATATAAGATTGTACATTCCACTAGAATGTTGTGCGGAAAAAACACCTTTGAATAGTCCATCATGATATATCACATGACTTTGGAATATTGATGTGTAGTCTTGTGGCAAAGATATTTCCAACGGGTTTTGTTCAGCTTTATACATGTGGTCAATAGCGTATGCGGTACGCAGTTGTGTGAGTATAATAAGTACGATGATAAGGAAAATTCCTTTTTTCATGTGCCTACTTTAATCGTACAAAAGTGTGAATACAACGGATTATAGTCGGCAAATATTACTAATTTTGCCTATTGGGATAGGTTTTACAGCCCTATTAAATGTTTTTTTTCGGAAGTAGTAAGTGTCTCTTCTCTAAAACAATGAGCCCTTCCTTAATGAGTTTTTGCGCAATGTTTTCAATGCGAATTTTGTCTTCGTGAAAAATTGTATGTAAATTTTCAAATCTTATTTTCTTATTTTTAATCAAAAAAGTAATAATTGCGCCTCTTATCTGCCTGTTTGAACCTATGAATCGTGATTGTTTTGTAAAGTGTTTGCTACTGGAATTATTCACTCTCTTTTCTCTCTTAAGCATGCTGCCATAATCCATAAGTGCCCAGTACCACTCGCGAGGGTTTTCGTTATATACTGTTTGGGTAACTATTTTTAGAATGTCAGCGTCAGATATTTCTAGTTTTTCTGAAAAAAAGTGATGAAGAAATACAGTTCGTATGTTTGTTTCTACAAAGGCACATGGATTGTTCCATGCGTATACCATCATTGCGCAAGCGGTTGTATAACCAATTCCTGGAAGATCACATAAATGAGCTATTGAAGAAGGAATTGTCCCACCGTACTTTTTTTCGACCACCTGTGCAGTCTGGTGTAAATACTTTGCGCGTCTATTATAACCAAGCCCTTGCCATGCAATAAGTACATCTGCCAACGCAGCATGCGCAAGATCGGACAGTGTTGGAAAGGTCGCCAAAAATGTAGTGTATTTTACAACAACTCTTTCAACTTGTGTTTGTTGGAGCATGATTTCAGAAACCATAATTGAGTATGGATCCTGAGTTCTTCTCCATGGAAGATCGCGCCCATTGAGCGCGTAATAGTTGAGTATTATTTTTTGGAATACAGAATGACGCATGGCCTATTTACTTTTAAGATGCGAATCAAAAAATGCTGTTGTGCGCTCTACCGCAACGCTCCAGCCACTGGGCATTAAATTATGATCCGCGTTTGGGTATGTAAAAAGCTGTACTTTTTTGTTTTTTTCCTCGAGCTTGTTGAAGAGCATTTCCGACCATTGCCAGGGTACTGCCGTATCCGCAAACCCCTGATGGATTTGTATTGGCGCTCGTATCCAAGAGAAATACGTTGTTGGGGAGTATTTTTGAATATCGTAGTTTTTTTCGAAATCTGCAATAGCTTTTCTCAACGCCTTTCCTTCGTCTTCAAACTCATCAGTATAGTAGAGTACGGAATAGGGGAACGGTTTTGAAACGGGTGCCCACAACGCTGTGGGTATTTTTTTACCAGAAAGCTCAAGTGCCGTGAGCGCTATTTGCCCACCATTGCTGTGTGCCCAGATACCAACATTATTTGTATCTGGTTTTGCAGAACTGGTCGCAAGTGTATCGGAAAGTGAATTGATAGAAGATAGCAACGTTAACGAAGTTGTGTATGTTTGAAAACGTTCCTCAATAGAATTATGTGTGGGAGTATCAGATTCACCGTATCCGAGAAAGTCGGGCGCTAATGTAATATATCCACTTTTTGCCAACGCCTCTCCCACGTGCCCAGTCCCCACACCTGCTTCATAGGTATCCCTGTCAACATACCCTCGAATCAGTACTATAACAGGATAAGAACCGCTTTCAATGGGAATATTTGCAAGCCCAGTTACCTTTTTCCCCTCGACATAAAAAACAAATAGGTATGAATTTATTTCTTCTGAATGTGAAATTTCCTTAGTTAAAACAATGGCACTTTTCGCAAAGCGTATTTTTCGAAGATTGGGATAACTATATCGCTCAAGAGGTTTTAATTGTGGTTTTTTTAAAGATGATGGGGTTTTATTTTGATCAAATCGCGTAAAAAATAAAACGGAAAGTATGCCCCCAAGACACATTGCTAAAATAAAGAATAAAAAAGTACGCATAAGATTATTGTACCCTTGTTTTTGAATTGAATCTTAGTTTATATTCAACATGGAGATATTACTCATACCGAAGTGCGTCTATAGGCTGTAAATCCGCTGCCTTTTTCGCGGGATATATACCAAATATGAGCCCAACTATTGTAGAAACCCCTACCGCAAGAGCGAGCGAAGAAGCAGAGACGATGAACGGTATGTTAGCGACTTTTGTTATTCCATATGTGGCACCAACGCCTATGGCTATCCCAATAGCACCGCCGGAAACGGTTAGCACCACAGACTCTATAAGAAACTGTAATAAAATATCCCTACGTTTTGCTCCAAGTGCTTTTAATAGACCAACCTCTTTTGTCCGTTCGGTTACGGTGACAAGCATTATATTCATAATCCCAATACCACCAACAACGAGTGAAATCGCAGCGATTCCTGCGAGTAGGCTTGTCAATAACCCAGTGACAGTTCCTAAAGTTGAGAGCGCATCCTTGGAGCTTCTTAATGAAAAATCTGGATCTGCGCCATCGGCAATTTTATGGCGAGTTATCAAGAGCGACCGTATGTTTTCCATGGTTTGATCAATAATATTAGTATTTTTCGTTTCGACAAGTATGGTTTGTACGAAGTCTTGACCAAGAAGCACTTTCATTGCGGTGCTGTAGGGCACGTACACGTATTC
>Ga0210057_1006168_pt1 | contig 15011 bp, 16 predicted proteins | sample CryGeyCG2114_010_2_FD_183968 | JGI IMG/M metagenome (GOLD analysis project Ga0210057, IMG submission 183968) | Groundwater microbial communities from aquifer - Crystal Geyser CG10_big_fil_rev_8/21/14_0.10 (SPAdes) (version 2) | ecosystem: Environmental > Aquatic > Deep subsurface > Groundwater ... | reverse complement strand
TTGTCGTAGTCGGGCAGGCTAACCATGGCTTTGATTAAGCCTGTCTGGGGGTCTAAGGCGATGACGGTGGCGCCAAAATCTGATTTACCAAACTCCTCTTCTCTTTTGTTGATGGCAGTTTGTAAAGCTTCACCGAATTTCTGTTGCAAATTTTTATCCAACCCTAACTTTAAGCCGTAACCGGCTGTCGGGCGGCGATTTTTATCACTGGCTACTTGATGAATAGTTGCTCCCATTGAGTCAACTTCTTCGTGTTGTAGCCCATGAATGCCCTTTAGTTCATGCTCGTAAATTTTTTCTAATCCTGTTTTACCTATCAATTCAACACTTATATACCCGTCCTCAATATCTTCTTTGTTAACCTGTCCGACGTAACCCATTAAATGAGCAAATCCGGGTAATTCTACATATTTGCGCACAGCTTTGTCAGAGGCAATAACTGACGGCTCAGTATAAGAAAGCTCTTTGATGAGCAGATATTCTTCTTTTGTCAGCTCTGTTTCTAATAAATATGTGCCTCCGACACGACCAACTAAGTCGTTCAGCTCCGCCAAGCGTTCTTCGTTGAGCGGTTTAATTCTGTTCAGCTTATCTATTAACATCTGTCTATCTGACCAATCTTTTGGCACCTGATTCAAATCAATAGATAGAGCAGAAAGATTCTGATTACTGGTGAGTATCTCAGAGTTGGCGTCAAAAACTAATCCGCGGTCGGCGGGCAGAACCTGTACTCTAATGCTGTTTCCTTCAGATAAATTGCGGTATTCCTGACCTGACACAACCTGTAATTGCATTAAGCGAAATGAGAACAAGCACAAGACAAAGACGACGGCCACCTGAAAAGTCTTCAGGCTGTAGCTTGGCTTGTCTTCCTCTTCAACCGGCTCGTCAGTGGAATTGGACATCGGATGATACCAGTCAACCCCCAAGCCGTGGTTGGCTTTTTCAACCTCTCCACTCGTTTCTCCCGGGTTAAAAATGTCCTTCATCCGTGGTGAATTTATTAATAAGTTTGAGTAAAAATGTGAAGATTATGGTATTGACTAGGGCGTTAAGAAGACTCAAGCCAAGATTAGACCAAAGCGGGTAGTTTTGCCACAACAGAGAGAAGAAGGATGTAATGAAGGAGGTAGTGGCTATGAAAGCCAAACTTCTAATTAATTTGGTCAGTTTTTCAGGGGTGTGTAAATAAGCAATACCAATAAGGAAAAACAAGAGAAAAATTAACAGAAAATTACCAAACGGGCGAGTGCTGAAAGTGTCTAAAAGTAGCCCCCCTAAAAGCATTGACCAAAAGAGAAGCCTCTCTTGTTTCAAATAAAATAAAGAGGCGAATATCAGATTTAGTGGTTGTAAGACAACGAAACCAAACCCTAAAATGTTGAAGGCGGAAAGCTGAAAGATGACAGCCATGATGGTAATAATTATTACCCAAATCATAGAGGGGGAGTTCTTAGTATGACAAAAACCAAACGAAGTTGGTCAAAATTAATGGAGGTGCGAACGAGTGCTTCTTGCTGACTGCTGGATGCGTCTGTTACCACCCTATCTACTTCCCCGATTAATAATCCTTTGGGAATAGTGCCCCCAAGCCCAGAGCTTTGCACAATCTCACCCTCTTTAATTTCTATGCCCTGATCTACCTCTGACAGTTTCAACCCTGTCGGACTACCAGAAATGATACCTAGCGATTCAGTATCTGTGAGCAGGGCTTGAATATGGGTGTTGGGTGAATTAACTAAAGAGACGACAGCGTTGGTGGCAAAAACTTCTTTAATAACTCCCACTAAAACCCCCTTAGACATCACCGCTTGCCCGACCTCAATGGAAGCGTTGGCGCCTTGGTCAATAAGCGCCTCGCCTAGAATATTATTGGAAGAACGACTAATAATATTCGCCGCTACCGATTGGTCGGCAGAAGGGCGGTTGGTAATGCCCAATTCTTCTTTTAAGGATTCATTCTCTTTCGCTGCTGACGCCAAATCTATTACCTGTTGTTCCAAATAAATGACTCGCTCTTGTAGAAGAGCATTCTCTTTATGTAGGCTACTTAAATTTTTGAGATTGGAGAGGCGAGTGTGCAACCAGTTGGTCGATTGAGAAGACATGTTTAGTACGGGAGAGAACAGGTTAAACACAAATCCTTTCAGATTGTGACCGACCTGATTGGGAATTAAAATAGCCAATATAGCGATAATTAGTAGGGCGTAAAGTGGTCTTTTTAATTTATCCATTACACCGGATTATATTGACTTGGCAGTAGCACCTCCTTTAGGTTATCTAGCTCTTCTAAAACTGTTCCTGTGCCAATAGCAACGCACGTTAGGGGGTCGTCTGCTATGTGTACCTTCATGTTCGTTTGCACCTGCAGAAGCTTGTCTAGGCCACGCAGGAGGGCGCCGCCACCCGCCAAGACGGCTCCTTTCTCCATAATGTCGGCCACCAATTCGGGCGGCGCCTCTTCAATGGTAGATTTTACCGCTTCAACAATTTGTCGCACGGAGCCTTTCATTGCTTCTCTTATTTCACTATCTGAAACGGTAATTTGTTTAGGCAAGCCGGTGACCAAATCTCGTCCGCGCATGTGGTCTTGCAGGGGTTTTTCTAGAGGAATGGCGCTACCGATGTTTATTTTAATGTTCTCTGCCGTGGTTTCACCAAGAAGTAAGTTATGTTTATCGCGGGCGTAATTCATGATGTCTTCAGTTAGTTCATTGCCCGCGATGCGTAATGAGCGAGAGGTGACTATACCTCCCAAAGAGATAACAGCTACTTCGGTAGTACCCCCGCCAATATCTATAATTAGTTGACCGGTGGGGTCTTGAACGGGTAGGCGCGCGCCAATAGCGGCCGCCAAGGGCTCTTCAATAAGAAACACCTGGCGCGCGCCGGCGCTGAGAGCCGCTTCTTCCACCGCTCGCCGTTCCACTTCAGTTACACCGTAGGGAATGCCAATCACTACCCTCGGTCGAGGGACCAAGACGAAGTTACTGCGGTGAACTTTATCTATAAAGTGTTTTAACATCGCCTCTGTCACCTCAAAATCGGAGACCACTCCATCAACTAAGGGGCGGACAGCCACAATATGTGAAGGGGTGCGCCCAACCATTTTGCGCGCCTCATTGCCAATAGCTAATAGTTGGTTAGTGCGCTTGTTAATGGCGACTACAGAGGGCTCCGTGACTACAATTCCTTTACCTTTGACGTAAACCAACGAATAGGCGGTACCCAAATCTATGCCGATATCTTGGGCGATATTGGACATCATCTTTTCGTAAGGGGGGAAAGAGAAACGGAATTTTTTCATCAATATTATAAATACTTCGCCTTGTTCTGATTGTGTTCTTCTAAAGATTTAGAGAAAATTGTCTCACCATTTTCGGTGTGAAAGAAGTAGAAATAGTTGTGCTTGGCGTAATCAATGGAGGCTTGCATGCTGGCTAAGCCCGGGTTGGCGATAGGTTTAGGGGGTAGTCCGGCGTGACGATAAGTGTTAAAGGTGGAATCTACATTCTGATAATCGGAGCGGGTAATGGTACCCCAAAAGCTGAACTCTTTCACCACCTTTGCTTTCTCTTCATCCGTCTCTGCCAAGTTGTACTGTTGGTAAAAGGCATTAGTATCTTTACCGTACTGTACTGTTGGGTCAGCGGTCAGTCCCAGCCCCGCGTTGTATCTGTTCCAGTAAACTCCCGCAATATCGGCTCGCTCTCCGTCAGATTTTGCCTCTCTCTCAACAATAGAGGCAATTATTAAAGTCTCTGTGTCAAGTTTGGCCGGGCTCTTCTTCAAGTAGTTATTAACCATAATCTCTTTAATGTCATTAGAGGGGGATTGCTTGAAGAAGCGGTAGGTGTCTGGAAAAAGAGTGCCTTCTTCGTTTTTGGTGGCTTCAATGAAGTCAACCGCGCTCGTTACCCCCTTCGCTTCCAAAACAGCGGCAATTTGTTCTCGGCGATACCCCTCGGGAATAGTCACTTCAACCTCATTTGTCTCCGCTTCTAGCTCTAAATATCTTTGATGTCTGTATTCTCGTCTTAGCTCTATGACATAATAAACAATTCCTCCGCCTGCTATCAAGACGAAAACTAATATGGTAGTTAAAAAAATACTAAATCTGTTCATATATATATTCTACACGGACTTTAATTTTAACAACAATCAAGCAAAAAATCTTGACGCCATAGTTAGTGTGGTCAAAGTTAGAGCTCGCTCAAAAATCGTTCCAGAATAATTTGGGCGGCAGAAGCGTCATGGTGGGCGGCTTCATTTTTGTTTTTGGCAGTTGATTTTGCTTCTTCCGTTGAAAAATCTTCTTCAATTTCGCTGACCGGTATTTTGGTAGTTTGCCAGATTCGCTCTGCCAAAGCACGAAACTCTTTTTTCTGTTGAGCGTTGGCTGTTTTGGGGAACCCGACCACCACTCTCTCCACTCGCTCTTTAATAATCAAGGCGTGCAACTGTTTCAAAAATTCTTTGACAGGCAAGGCTTGCCAAACTCCAAAGGGTTCAGCTAAAACCCCTGAACGAGAAATGGCAACCCCTATATTTTTTCTACCCAAATCTAGGCCGAGAACAATCATGAGCTCTGTGTTACTTTGATAAAATATTCACTTACTATTAGTTTGGTAATAAATATTGCGCCAATAATCTCAATAACCCAAACACTTTGAGGAATAGAGGCGATATCTAAGTAGGCAAAAGTTTGGGTAAAGAGTTGAACAAGTAAGCTGACAGTTAGAAAGACGGCACTAAATCGCAAAGCATTTAGGTGAGGGGTGAAATGCTTCAACAGCCACCAGCCTTGCGCGCTATAAACCCAAATCCAAGCGATAGATAAAACGCCCAGCCAGTTGAATCCATTGAAGATCATTTGAATGGGGTAAAAATAGACGGCTACTACCCCATAGACGGCACTAGGCAGAGCGGCCAGAGCTAAAAGGTAAGGAAAAACACCTTTGGTCAGCAACGCCTCTCTAGCCTCTGTAGAGCGCTGACGGTCAAGGGTGAACCACACCAACCACAGCAAAATGGGATACAAGGGGCAAACGACAATAAATATTATAGCCCAACTGGGTAAGGTGGTAATTTTGGGCCAATCAAAAGTGAGAGCGGCCACAGCCCAAAACGTATTAAGGAGTACTAACCATTTCATGCGGATGTCTCTTCAAAGATATACTCAATTTTTATTTCGGTGGAGTTGGCGCTAGGAGCTAGTCTTCTAAAGTACCAAGTAGGATTATATTTGAAAACGGCGTCTTTAAAATTGGGTAACTGTTCAATAATTGTTCTGGCTTTACTCTGGTTTTTACCCGTCACTTCTTTCTTTAAATTATCTAAATTGACCTTAGAGGCGACAGTGCCTGTCGTTTTTACTCGCAAAATTAGTTGACCTTGGTTCAAGTTGAGGGAAGATAGGTTAATGTTTAGCTCATTTTCTGAAATTTTCAACTCTTTATTTTCATCTAATTCTTTACTTGCCTCAGCTAATAAATATTGAATAAGCTGATTTTTGTCTATGGCTAAAACTTTGGCTTCCACTTCTGCTTTGGCAGTGAACTTCTCTTGCTCTGTGTTTGCAGTTACACTTGGCTCAAACGCGGTCACAGATACAGAAGTAGCTTCTTCAAAGACAAAGCCCGCGGTAGTGGTGGTTAAGGCCTCTTTTTTCGATTGTTCAGTCAACTCTGCCACCAGACTATCTTTGGCTTTATTAATATCTTCTTCTGATACTATCTTTAAGACTTGAGAGGTGCCACCCGCAGTTTCGGGGTTGGTGGCGTAAACTTTGCCATCCTTCGTTTCTGTCACTCCTACCAAGGTCATTTTCCCACCTTTAATATTGTGTGCGTCTCCGGCTTCCACTGCTTCAATATTGCCCTCTGTTTGCCCCGATTTATTTAACTTGGTGGAAGTGCCTTCAACAGAAATATCTGCTCCCGGAATGGTGACGCTGTTAGTCATAACAAACTCTTTGCCATCTGTTGTGCGCAAAACGGTGCCACTTGGAATGCTTTGGGGTGAGGTGGAGTAGTCGTTAACCAAAGTGACTTTACCAGAGGCTTTCTTCCCAATATTGCGTACGCCCGTGGCGTCGAATTCCTTCTCTGACGACTTTTTAGTAGAGGTGACAAAAAGCTCTATGTCTCCTTCTTTCTCTTCCTCGGCCGTCACTGCGCTGACCGTTTGCTCTATTGCCTGTTTTTCACCTTTCAAAAAGACAGTAATAATTGTCTTGGGAAAGAACCAGTAAAGGGCAATAAAGGCCACAATAGCGGCTAATAAAATTAGGTAGAGAAATTTTTTCCAGACCCTCGGCGAAATTCTTAAGGATGAACCGCTCGACTCCCGACCGCTGGCGTCACGCAGGTGAGTGATGGTCGTTTTTTCAAATTTAACGGGCTCTTCTAATGCGTCTATGGGCGCGGATTCGTGACTCTCTCGCTCTTCCAGCTGAGCTAGTTTGTCGTTCTCGTCATAGCGATGCACCTGAATGCCGGTGACGGTGGTCAACTCTTCTGTCTCTTTTAAAACTTGATCACGCAAAGCGCTCGGCGTGACGGGTTGAGGAGTTTTTTGTAAAACTTTACCACTGACTTTGCCTTTATCAATTTTGCCGTAAACAGGAATGCCTACCTGCAAAGCCAAGTTACGACCAATTTTATCTACGGTGACTACCGCTAACTTTTTGTTCGCTCGGTTAGCTGTTCTGGCGAGTAATTTTAAATTAACGATGCTTTGTAAAATTAAAGAGCCTTGTGGCAAAACAATGGCCACCTCTTTCTCTTTCGCTTCCTCAATGCGTTCAATAGCCTTTGTTACTTCATCGGTTGGTTCAAAATAAAGGATTTCCATATTATGTTCTTAATCCTTTTACTACTTTGCTGGAGATTCTGTCTTTAAAATCGCTGTTGCCTGCCAATTCCAGCGCAATGTTGGCTAAAGCCATGGGCGTTACTTGTTGTGAGGTGTTTAGTTGGCCCGTTTCGTCTTTGACGTTAACCACATTGTCTGGCTTCAAATACATTAGATCGGGTTTTTTGGAGAAGGGCAGGTCTTTGAACCAATCATTGCCCTCTAAGACGTCTTTAATTTCGGGTAACAAAGAGCCACCACCACACATGAAGATGCGGGGAGGCATTACTTTGTTGTCTGTGAACCTTTCAGAAGTGCTGAACTCTTCCAAAGCCAGCTCAACTCCACTGATCCATATTTGAATATCTCGGGCTAAAGCTTTAGAAACCCGCACAGATTCTCGCTCACTTAACTTGCCCCGAGAGTAGAGAATCTTTTTCTCTTCCGCGTCTTTAAAAGTTAACTTTAAGTCGTTGGCGATGCGTTTAGTGAAGGTGCGACCACCGAAGGCGAACATCTTTGTACCCTCTAAGCCACCGCCTCGTACGACAGCAATGTCTGTGGTGCCACCTCCGATATCTATAAAGATTCCAGAAAGGTCGGCTGATTCTTCTTCACCTAAACAGCGAGAGACGGCGTAAGGTTCCGCCGCTACGGATAATAAATCTAGCCCCAGTGCTTCCACCACTGTTTGAATGGCGCCTAACTGCACAATGGGGGCGAAAGAGTTATAAACGGCCACGGTCACGTTTCTACCCGAAAAACCCAAAGGATTCTGCACGCGGTAGCCGTCTATATTCATATTGACCACGGCCGAGTTGACCAGCTGAACATCAATTTCAGAGTGACCTGTTTCCCAAGCCAGCGCTTTTTTATTCATATCTAAGGCCTTATTTTGAATGTCTGCTATAATTTCTTGAATTTCTACCTGTGTTAAGCGCTCATGCGGTTTGCGACGGGTGTGCGTAATAGTGTTAGAAACACCTTTGACTAATTCACCCGCGATGCCGACTACCACTTGCTCGGGTACCACGCCCGCTTGTTGAGCGGCTTGATCTATGGCTAGTTCACAGTTTTTAATTACCCCTTGAATGTCGGTAACCGCGCCCCCGTGCATGTCAGACAATTTTTGTTTTTGTTTGCCAATACCAACCACACTACCCGAATGAGTGTCGTCAATACGAAAAATTAATGTTTTGACATACTCAGTACCGATATCTAAGGCGATAGCGTGTTGTTTTTTGTCTCTACGCTTAAAAAGACGACTTAAAAATCCCATTGCAATTATTGTAACAAAAAAAATGCCCGGCCTTGTAAAAAAAACAAAAGTGGCCGGGCAGTAAGTGTCTGATTTACTCTTGGAGGACTGTTGCGGGAGCTGTTGACCACAACATCGCTGCCGAGAGCGTTTTTTGAGAGCCGGAGACTCTCCGGAAGATTCAATCCATCAGTGTGATTGTACTCCCGCCCTTATGACGCAGGGCACGGCAATAGCACATTGCACTTCACTAGCCAGTTTGTGCAAGATGTCCTATTGCTGCTTTGACTCACACCTGTTGAGGGTGTGTATCTCGCATTTGCTTATTAGTTGTATACTAATGATTTCTGTTTGTCAACACTTTTACATGGGCAGAATGAGAGAAACTTCGGATCCTTTATTCTGCCCCGCACTTTTTATTTCTAAATCTCCCCTGTGGGCGGCCATAATGACGTAGGCCACATGTAAGCCCAGACCCATACCTTCGTAGTCAAAAACATAAGGAGGAGTGCCACGATAAAATTTCTCTGTTGCTCTCTCTCTTTGTTCATCTGTCATGCCGATGCCGTTATCTCTGACTGTGACGAGCGCTTTGTCTCCGTCTTGGCGAACGATTATCTGCACTAATCCTTTTTCATGACTGAATTTAATGGCGTTATCTATTAGAGCGACGGTGGCTGTTTTGATTTGTTTGGGGTCAAAAGAGAGTTCAATGGGCGGGGCTTGCTGGATATCGGTGGTGAAGGTTACCCCTTTTTGTTTAGCGATGCTTTCTGTTTCGCGCATCGCTTCAATGACGGAGTCGTGCAAGCGGGAGATTTTGGGAGACAAGTTAAGTTCTCCGTTAATTAACTTAACTGCCAAGAGCATCTGTTCGGCAATGATGTAAAGACGTTTTTCACCCGCAATAATTGTTTCGTAAAGCTCTTGTCTTTTAGACAGCTCTAAGTTTGGTTTTTCATTTAACCTGTTAACGGCGCTTTGAATAACAGAAATAGGTGTTAATAAATAATGTGAGGCAATGGCGATGAACGCTTCCTGTTTTTTGGCCAGAAGTTTTTTGGCCAATACTTCTATAGTGTTTTGGCTGGCCATTCTTCGCCAGAGATAAGTAATAATAATGCCGGCGAGCAAACCCAGTATAAATCCTAGTAGAATTGTTGAGTCCATAGAGTAATTGTATCAATAGTTTTAACAAAAACCGCCCGATAAAGAGCGGTTTTGCCACCGAAGATGAATTTGCCCTCAACGGCGCCAAGCCAATATAGCAAAAAAACACCCCAAAAGTTCAGGGTGTTGAAATTTTCCAAAGGGATTCGTCATTAGTCAAGGCGTAACGCATTTTGGGCCCACTTTTCCAACTTGTGTAACCTGAAAATGCTAGCAACCATGCGAATAAGATCAATGAAGAATGAGATGAGAAAGATTAGACCAAGACCGGCAATTGCTCCTAGCAAACTTAAATCAAACCAACCTCTTTCCGTGGTGGGGGTGCTCAATTCACCTTTGCTGTTCATAGTCTTCTCCTTCGCGGTGCCAGATTTTGTGACTATATGCGCTACATTAACAAAATATCAGCCACATGTGAAGTAAATATAATTAACAAATATCTTTACCAATGTTCAGATTACCGTTAGTATAAACAGGTATGAGTAGTAAAAAAAATTATTGGACTGGCACCAGACTGCGTGATCTTTATCTATCATTTTTCAAAAGCAAAGATCACGCTATTATACCGGGTGCTCCTGTCGTACCCAAAGAAGACCCAACTGTTTTATTTACTCCGGCAGGCATGCATCCGTTGGTGCCCTTCTTAATGGGGCAAGCCCACCCTGAGGGCAAGAGACTGGCCAGTGCTCAGCTGTGTGTGCGCACCACTGACATTGATGATGTCGGTGACAACACCCACCTAACTGTTTTTGAGATGCTGGGAAACTGGTCTTTAGGCGATTACTTTAAAGAAGAAGCCATTGCTATGAGTTGGCAATTTGTGACGGCAAAAGAGTGGTTAAATCTGCCGGCCGACCGACTAGCAGTTACTTGTTATCGTGGTGATGAAGTGGTGCCAAAAGATGAAGAATCGGCAACCGTTTGGCAGAAATTGGGTGTGCCCGCTGAGCGAATTTTTTTCTATGGGCGAGAAGATAATTGGTGGGGCCCCGTCGGAGAAACCGGCCCTTGTGGCCCAGATTCAGAGATTTTTTATTGGACAGGTGCCGGCGAGCCGACAGGCGAGCCGGCCACTAATGAATTGTGGGTGGAAATTTGGAACAACGTCTTTATGCAGTACGACCAAAGAGATGATGGCACTTATGTGGCGTTAAAACAAAAAAACGTTGATACGGGGCTGGGCTTAGAAAGAACCGTCGCCATACTGAACGGTTTTGACCATGTTTACGCGGTTGACACACTGGCCCCTATTTTAGAGAAAGTGGCTGAGCTGGCTCAAATCAACACACTGACTGACACGAGTAATGCTAAATCCTTGCGTATTATTACCGACCATCTGCGGGCGGCGGTAATGATGGTGGCGCACGGGGTTAGTCCTTCAAATCTTGATAGAGGATACGTTTTGCGGCGCCTAATTCGTCGAGCTATTCGGCACGGGCGATTATTAGGCATTAACCAAAACTTGGTAGAGCCAGTTGTGCAGAAAGTAATTGAAGTACTGCAAAGTGCTTACCCAGAACTAAAAAACAAAAAAGATTCTATTACATCGACCATCGTGGCTGAAGAGGATAAGTTTAGAAAAACTTTAGAACGGGGCTTGCGCGAATTTGAGAAGTCTGCTCAACTGCTAACAGACGACAAAAAAGAGCTATCGGGGCAGGCCGTTTTCACTCTTTATGATACTTACGGTTTTCCCCTCGAAATGACGCAAGAATTAGCTGATGAGCGAGGCTTAGTTGTTGACGAAGCGGGTTTTAACGAAGCTTTTAAAGCGCACCAAGAGAAATCTCGTACCGCTACCGTGGGCACGTTCGCTTCCGGCTTGGCAGACAATTCAGAGCAGGTGGTAAAATATCACACGGCCACTCATTTGTTGCACGAGGCTTTGCGACGCGTTTTGGGCCAGCAGGTTCAACAGAAAGGCTCTAATATCACTGCTGAGCGTCTGCGATTTGATTTCACCTACGACCAAAAAATGACAGATGAAGAGAAAAAGAAAGTGGAGCAAATGGTTAATGAACAAATAAAAGCCGGTCTAGTAGTTAAGGTGGAAGAGATGTCGCCTGAAGAGGCCAACAAGGCGGGTGCTTTGGGTTTCTTTGCGGACAAATATGGTGACAAGGTTACCGTTTATTCAGTTGGTGATTTTTCTAAAGAGATTTGTACGGGTCCCCATGTTAACAATACGAGTGAGTTAGGTACTTTTGTTCTACAAAAAGAGGAATCTTCAAGTAGCGGAGTACGTCGTATCAAAGCGGTTTTGCGCTGAATTTAAACTAAAAAAACCGGCAACACAGTGCCGGCAAGGGGCAAAGCCCCGATTAGGGCTTTTCGTCGTCAACGGTCGGTTTGTAAAGGGTGTGGTCAACCACTTCGTGTTTGGGGTACTCCCTTGAACTTTTGGTAACGGGAATACAGAGAAACTTGCTCGGTGGGTAAAAGTAGAAGTAGTAAACCCGTTGTTCCACCACCATTTTGGCAGTCAAGAACGATGAGTTAGCGCTAATTGGGACTGACTGAATGCGCCCGCCCGCCACGGCTGATGAGTCTTCAGATTGGAGTTGCAGAAACAGAGACAAACTGGCGAGCAAGCTGAAAGAAACGATCATAGCCAACAAGACCGACTTAATATACGCCCGTTCGCTGAAAATTCGGTTCATTGTCCGACTCCTTTCACACACAAACGGATTAATCTATTTATACATGAAGCTTTATTTAAAGCAAGCATATATATATTAGGCAAATTGTAATGCAGTCGTCATAAATTTATGGTCTAATAGGATTCGGTAGCATTTTTTGAACAGATCAGCCGTCAAGGTATTGACAAGTGTTGTTCAATTGAGCTACATTAGACATCGTTCCAAAGAGCAGTTTTTAAAACTTTGGGCATATTTTTTTGACCAAACTGTGAAAAATAATAAGTTAAGACAAGTAATATATTCGTTATGATGGCATCAGGAAAAGGCATGACCGATCTGTACATGACAAGAGAGGGCATCGAAAAATTACAACACGAGTTAAAGCAACTCAAAGAAGTAGATCGTAAAGAAGTGGTTGCTAAAATAAAAGAAGCGCGAGCATATGGCGATCTTTCAGAGAACGCAGAATATCATGCTGCCCGTGAGCGTCAGGCTGTAGTGGAGGGCCGCATTGAAGAGATTGAAGCCATTTTAAAAAAAGCTAAACAAATTGAACACAAAATTGATAAAAATATTGTTGAGATTGGCTCTAAAGTAGAAGTTAAGGTGGTGGCGACAGACGATACCCGCCGTGATTCTAACGGTGAAGTTTTCTCTATGACTATTGTCGGCTCAACCGAATCCGACCCTATGAAAGGCTTGATCTCTGCCGAAAGCCCCTTGGGCACGGCTATTATAGGCTCAAAAAAAGGTGATACGGTGGAAGTTCCCGTGCCGGACGACGGTCAAATGGTTTACCAAATACTAAGCATTGAATAACAGCTCTCGCAAATAAAAGACCGGCCTCCAATAATGTGCGGCCGGTCTTTTTTAATCTTTTATTGTTTATTTCAGCCAGCGCAAGAAAACGCCTCTAACTCCCCCCACTTCTTCAATATCTTCACCCAGAGTATCCTCCCTTTCTTTGAGTAGTCTGATTTCTTCAGCGAACAACTCTTTTTGATTGAGCACGTTGGGGGAGTAACGTACAGTTTCACGGGGTAGCGTGCCACCTGCCAAATAGCCACTGACTGCGCCTGGTCCGCCGTTGTAGGCAGAAAGGGCTAACTGTTCGTTGTTGTTGTATTTATCCATTAGTTCGGCTAAATACATGCAACCGAGGCGAATATTAATGTTGGCGTCATAGAGGTCGGCGGTAGTGAAGTTTTCTAAACCAGCTTTACGAGCTAGGTAGCGACCAGTGCTGGGAATAATCTGCATTAAACCCATGGCGCCGGCGTGTGAAGAAATTTTAATTGTGCCTCCACTCTCCACTGCGATAACCGCCAAGACTAACTCATCGGACAGGTTGGAATACTTACTTGAACACTCCGTCTGTACCTCGTCATAGTACTCCATCACACGGGCGGTGCGGGTGTTAGCTAAAATTCTGGGCAACAAGAAAATAATGACTACAACAAGAACTATTAATGCAAACCACATGTACCGCCGAACTTTTTTTCTGGTCATTTAACTTATTCTGCCAGTTTTATGGCAATATTGCCAACCTTGTCAAACGCTAATCTTATTTTATCAATACAAGGGCTGAATTTAGTCTTGGGGTTCCTTTTTGGCTGCTTCAGAGAATCCGGCTTTTTTGAGGGCGTAAACTACGGCCGATAATTGAGTGTTAAGGTTTTGTGGGTCGGACGAAGTCTCAATGCCATTTTTGACATTAGTAATGAACTCAGCGGTAGTGGAGGCGACGCGCGCTTCACTCTCACGAGAGGGCGATGTGACAGCCAATTGCATCGCTTCGGCGAAATTGTTTTCAATAATAGTTTGCAATTCTTCTTCACTGAAATTTTTGACCTCTTCCGCCTCGGCTGTGGGGTCTATTTTGGACCCTGTCTTAATATCAAAAATGTCTGCTTTTGTTTGAGAGGCGCTGGGTTCTTCGTTTGGTCCTTCGTTTTGTGGTTCAAATGCGACGGGTCTTTCCATTAATCCTTAACTACTTTTTTTCAGTATAACATTAGCACTGAACAGAGTAAGAACTTGTAAAAAAACTTCCGCCTCACAAAAACGTTCTGCTTTCGTGACGAAAACTGTGAAGAGTGAGGAGATGTATCAGCCGATACATCGACGAGCTATGAACTGTTTTTCGTAGAAAGCAGGATGTTTTGGCCAGAAAGGTAGTTTTGTGACAGGTTCTAAACAAAAAAAACGCCGCCCCTTTGGGCGACGGTTAGAACAACAATTCAAGTTATCAGATGGCGTCGTAATAGATTTGTCTGACCTTTTCTTGATCAATTTGGTTGCATTCGGCCTGATGGACTTGCACCTGCTTGTCTCTGAAATGAAGGACTAGGTCTGTCAACTTACCAAAGCTTATCTCTTCTCCTGCTTGCAGTCGGCCATACAGCGCAACAGCCTGCTCACAGTTAAGATGATTCACCAAAGGCTCAGCTCTCACGACTTTCTCCTTCTCACTATTTCGCACAGCCATACTGACAGATTAAGATCTGTTTGTCAACATAAGTAGGTCAATTCAGGGCCATTATTTTTTAGGTGAAAGATCGGTCAAAACTGTGCCCATTAGTCTTTCTGAGGGAATAAGATAGTCAGGGTCGTAAAATGTTTCTTGCCCATGCGCCTGACGATTCTTCTGTTGCTTGGTAGAGGGTAGCAATACAAGAGCGGTGGCTACATTATTGAACAATTGCGCATAATCAAAAGCTTTAGTGAGAGAGTCTGTGGCATCGTCTTGCAGGCTGAGAACTCTTTGATGCGTACTCTCTGCTGTTTCATTCTGTTTTGATCTGACGGTTGAGTCATTAATTAATCCTTCCACCAGTTGGGGAATATTTTCCGAGTGAAAAACGGGGTAAATAACCTTATGGGGAAGACTAGCCGTTAGGGGTAGGGTTTTTATTTGTAGAAAAACCGCTTTGTGTTTACGATGAATAATTAAATCTACACCTTGGCGGTCTTCATCCATTTGTTTAAAAAAAAGCTCTTTTGCGTCATCACTCAAACCTTGTGATAGGGCAAAGGTATCAATGTTGCCCGCCACCGCACCGGCGGTAGAAGCCGGTTCATAAATATGC
>Ga0210057_1006167_pt1 | contig 15014 bp, 12 predicted proteins | sample CryGeyCG2114_010_2_FD_183968 | JGI IMG/M metagenome (GOLD analysis project Ga0210057, IMG submission 183968) | Groundwater microbial communities from aquifer - Crystal Geyser CG10_big_fil_rev_8/21/14_0.10 (SPAdes) (version 2) | ecosystem: Environmental > Aquatic > Deep subsurface > Groundwater ... | reverse complement strand
GAGGTACTTCGCATTGGTGTGTCAACAACAATGTATGCCCTAGACTGGTTTGTAAAGAAAAACAAAAAGAAGGGCGCAAAAATTCTCTACACATCTTCAAATGAAGCATATGCAGGTGCGCTTGATGCGTTTGAGAAATTACCTTTGCCGACGCCTGAAAATTTTCCATTGGTCATAGCCGATACATATAATCCTCGCTGGTCGTATGGCGGACAAAAATTAATTGGAGAGTTGTTTTTTATTCACTACGCACAAAAATATGACTTTCGCATGTCGATTGTGAGGCCGCATAATTTTTATGGGCCACGTGCGGGCTATGATCATGTTATACCGCAAGTGATAGGGAGAGTGGGTGCCCACGAGGAGCCATTTGCAATATCCGGATCAGATGAGACACGTTCATTTTGCTACATAGATGATGCTGTGGAAGCTATACAGATGGTTATGGAATCAAAAAAAACTGACGGTGGAACCTATAACCTTGGCACAAATAAAGAAACAAAAATAAATGACCTTGTCGAAATGATTTTCAAACTAATTGGGAAGAGGCCAAAAAAAGTGGTTACAAAGAAATCACTTAGGGGAAGTGTTAAAAGAAGACTTCCCTCTGTTGCAAAGATTAAAAGAGATACGGGCTGGAAGGCAAAAACTTCTCTGAAAGAAGGATTGAGAAAAACAATTGATTGGTACATTGATAACGATAAAAACGGACGGAAAATATAATGTTTAAAGAGTCGTCTGTGTTTGTGCATGAGTTACCTTTGTGACATACTCGCTCTACTATGAATGTTAAGAATTGCCATTTATGTAAATCAGAAGATCTTGTCCAGATTCTAGATCTTGGATTTCATCCTCCCGCAGATTTTTTCCTGAAGAAGGAACAGGTAAATCAAATGGAGAAACGGTACCCCCTTTCAGTTCTTCTTTGTCGCAATTGCGGTCACGCAATGAATAGTTATGTTGTTTCCGGGGAAGAGCGATATCAGGAAAATGATTATAGTTTCAACTCAAATCACTCAAAAATTTCTATTGAACATTTTCAAGACATGGCAACAGACCTGGTTTCGAAAATTGGCCTTGAGAAGGGTGATCTAGTGGTTGATATTGGAAGTAATGTCGGAACTCTTTTGGGTGCTTTTAAGGTGCATGGTGCGGAAATACAGGGAGTGGATCCTTCTCCAAATATAGCCGAGATTGCCATAAAAGACGGAGTACCAACTATAAACGATTTTTTTGGCTCAAATGCATGTAAGCAAATTCTCAAAAAAGGAAAAGCAAAAATCATAACTTCCGTCAATTGTTTCAATCATATTGAATATTTGGATGATTTCATGGAGAATATCGTATCGATTTTGCGAGATGATGGCGTGTTTGTTATAGAGTCTCCACATTTCTTACAGCTACTTGAAAGAATGCAATTTGACACCATATACCAGGAGCATGTTTCTTACATTGCGGTAAAGCCACTTGCGAGTTTCATGAAAAAATTTGGAGTGAAAATTATGCACGTTGAAGAAAATGAATACTTGGGGGGAGTTATAAGGGTTTTTGTTGGAAGAGGGATAGAAAATGAGTCTGTAAAACGCTTCATTGAACGTGAAGAAAAGGCAGATCTATTTAACGAAAAAACATTCGAGCTATACGCGAAAAAAGTATTAGAGTGTAAGCTAAATTTACTTAAAGAATTAATAGATGCCCGTGCGGCAGGTGGAAAAATAGCTGTAATTGGGGCTGCGGCAAAAGGAAACACACTACTAAATTACTGTGGCATTGACACCTCGTTGGTTGATTTTGCCACAGACGTTTCTCCTCTCAAGATAGGAAAATATACTCCAGGCTCTCACCTACCAATTCTTTCCGACGACGATATTGATGACAGTGTGACTCACGCTTTGATACTTGCATGGAACTTATCCGATTTCTTAAAAAGTAAAATAGGGCCCAAGCATCCAAATTTAAAATTCATTACCCCGCACGTAGTGGTAGAATGAGTAGGCGATAGAGTAATCTTGTGCAGACATACATATGACAGGCAAAGATTTTAAAATGGAAGAACCGATAATAAGATGTTGGGGTGTTTGTGTTCCTGATAACGCTGGAAAAGAAGTCTCAAAAACTCTTAAGTCTAGATGGATTAATACTGGCAAAAAGGAAAAGGAATTTAGAGAAAAGATACGCAGTCGCTTTAAAGCGCCATATGCCATAGCGTGTATGAGTGGTACTGCTGCTTTAAAAATTGCCCTCCGTGCTTATGGGGTCGGACCTGGTGATGAAGTTATTAGTACTCCATATACATTTATTGCCACAAACACGGCGATTCTAGAGATAGGCGCTACTCCAGTGTTTGCAGACATACAATACGAAACACTCAATTTAGATCCAAAAAGCGTAGAGGAAAAAATAACAAACAAGACCAAAGCCATTATGTGCGTTCATTACGGCGGAAATCCAGTGGACCTCGATGAGCTTCGCGCAGTAGCTGCAGGGTACAATTTGCCGGTAATAGAAGATAGTGCTCACGCCATGGGGTCTGAATATAAAGGGCAGCCAATTGGCGCGACAGGAGATGTATCAACTTTTTCTTTTCAATGTGTAAAGATTGTCACCACTGGAGATGGTGGGGCAGTAACCACGACCGATGAAAAAATTTACGAAAAATTAAAAAAACTATCTTGGTATGGTATGGATAGAGACGTTAAAAAGACAAGTATTTTAGATCCATTACCATCACATCCTGACGGACTAGGGTTTAAGGCAAATATGAATGATATAACGGCAACCCTAGGTTGTGTCGCTATGGATTATTTGGAAATAGCACTAAAGCGGCGTAGGGAAATAGGAGGGCGTTATAGAAAGGAATTATCCTCTCTATCAAAAATTACTCTAGTAGATTACAAAGATCACTGGAGCCCGAATTATCAAATTTTTCCAATTCACATTGAGAACAGGGAGGTTTTTGCGAATTTTATGCTTGAGAGAAATATACAGGTAAATATAAATAACAGGAGGAATGATTTATACGATATTTTTGGAGGTATGTGTGATTTGCCGAATCTTAAGAGAGTCGATGAGGATGTAATTCTGATTCCTATTCACAATGATCTAACTGACGAAGATGTAGGCAAAGTGATACAGAGCATAAAGGAATATGATGAAGTGTAGGGGTTTATAGAGAAAGTACTATCCAGTGTTTAGGTAATAGATCCTTTGTGTCAAATTTTATATTCCAGCGCTTTGGGGCAATGGTAATTCCTGTCTTGTAGTGATCTGAGAGCCATGCGCCCCACCACCCAAATGTACTGTTGGCCAGGATATGGTGCTTACATAGTCGCATTAACTCCATATCCTCGTAATTTTTGTCATGCCCTTGTCCTATAAACTCTGTTGGAAATCCTGTTTTTACATTTGCTCTTGCCCATTCAATGTCATCTGAAAAAACAAAGTATGTAGGGTTTTTAGTTTTCTCATTTATTATATTCATTGCTTCTTTGTAATATTCTTCTGATGATGAACCGTGGAGTATTTTTGTTCTCTCATCTTTAACACGGTCGTTGCGTCGTATGTGAAGCGACACCGGATTTTCTACAGAAGAAATTTTTTTTGATATCAATTTCGAGTATTGTCCTAATGGATTTCGCAAAGTGAACTCTTTTCTGATTTCATTTTCTATATCCAAAAAATATTTTTCACTTTGCCAGTAACCATCAACATAACAAGGGTCTTTCAAATTTAACATCTCGGGTTGGAAGCAAAAATCTTTTTCTATAATGTAACGATTCGAGTCATAAAAAAAGGGGTTTAGTATAAAACGACCGAGCCTTCCCTGGCGAGGCCGGCATTTGAGAAATGGCCGCAGTTCATCCTCAGTAGCATAGTTTTTGTCTATATTAAAATTATCTAATGAGTATGGAAAAAGCTTGAATGTTTCAAATGGTGTTATATCAAGTTTGAGTTCTGAATTGTTACGTGTCGCGAGTGTGCGTCCGAACGCATATTGAAACATCTGATTTCCAAGTCCACCCTCTATTTTTGTGATAATCATACTTTTAAGAGGACGCTTGAGTTGGTTATTTATCGGTAGCCCATTCCCCACCATCTATGCTCAGATTCATAATGTCGGGTTTTTCAAAGAATAACTCCAGTAGATGAAAGCATGCTTCAGCAACTGCGCCTCCGCCTCCTTTCGTTTGAGTCACATAATCTGCATGAGCTTGTACAGCCTTTGATGCGTTTGCTGGTGCTATTGAATAACCCACCTTGGCAAATACCATGGCATCGAAAATACCATCTCCCATATACGCCACTTCGTCTAAGTCGTATCGTTCTTTCATCCATGACACTCGATCGAATGTGCTGACCTGGAACAAGGGAAGCCCCATATCTTCTTCTACTCTTTTTTTAGAAATAGGAAATCCACGTTTATCGCCAGATATCGCAAGAACTTCAGCGTACGGTTTAAGTAAATGGATTGCGTCGCTATCGTCGGGCCCAAATCTTTTTAGAATCTTGCCCTCGTCAGAGTACCAGAATGTGCCGTCGGTCAGTACACCGTCTACGTCAAGAACGAAGTGTTTTATTTTCTTTTTGTTAGTGCTTGCCATAGGTGCAGTTTACCAAAGTAATATAGAAAAAGATTGAACGGGTGATGGTGTAATGGTGTCATGTTGAGCCATATAAGCGCAGTAAGCAACCGGACACGGTTTATGTCGTAGTTGTTTTTTTCGAGAAAGTCTTCAAAAACATCCTGACATTCAACCAATGTATTTGGGCGCATTACGTCACACTTTATTTTTTTTCCTTTTACCTCCACTGAAAACAGGTTTCTATTGATTACCGAATGGTTGATGGTCAAATTATGGTTTAGTTTTGCAAGGTCGTAATAACGATCGCCTATAGTGAGATTTCCACCAAAATCTTCTCGCCAATCAACTAAAACAAAACCATCTTTTGTCCTGATTATGTTGTCCATTATTAAATCCCCATGAAATTGCGACTGCAGACCGATTGATAATTTTTTGAAATCAACTTTGGCCAACAAGTCACGCAAAGAGGGAACGGGTTGGCCGTTTATTGTATGCTTAGTGTCACGAATCTCGTTTTTTGAGAAGAATTTATCAATACGGGCATTAGTTTTCTTCTCGTAAAATGATCGGCACAGTTTTGAAAATTTCTTTTCATCCATTGGGCGTGCAGGAGATTTCCAAAAATTTTTCTGTGCCCATTTAAGGAATTGTTCGAAATCTCTAGGCTGTACTACATCAGGGTAGATCTCTCCTGGTACAAATGTATACCTGAAGAAATTTCCTATTTTTCCTTCAATGTTTGGTACAAACCCCTTAAGTGAACGTCCACGTGTAGTACGGTTAGACACGATTTTGGTATCGGAAAAAAATTTGATTACAAATTTTTCAAATATAAATATGTTTTCTCCAACTTTGTATAGAACCTCCGCTGATTTCCCAGCCCTTTCGCGGGCTTGCTGTAGTGCAGTGGCATTTCCTATATCTTGCCAAGAAGGGAATTCTAAAGTGTCTGCTTGTGCACCTTTCGTAATCATGCGTGCCAGTACCTGGCAGTCATTAAGTGAGCTATTTTTTGGATCTGAGTCTCTAAGCTTCTTTAGTGTTTTCCAGAATGTATCATAGTCATGTACTCCTATTAGACCTATATGAATAAAATCAACGTCAATTGCACCTTTCTCATCGAAATGAAGCTTTCCTTCTTGCAAAGTCCATGATGCGTACTGAGATGTATCATCTCCACGGATGACACCTATCCAGTTTTTATTTGGTGGAGGTATTTGCTCGTAAACCAATGTGTCACATGCGTGATAAATAAACGGGCATTGCAATAGACGTTTCGCACTTAACATTGAGTACCCTAGGCTAGACCCTTGTCCTTCGAATGGATTAACATTTACATACTTAATATCATGATTTGGATATGCCAGAGTCAAAAAATCTCGAACATGATTGCCAAAATACCCAAGCGTGACAACGAATCTTGTTTTAGGTGGATATGATTCAATAATGTGCGATATGGCTGGCTTATTGCCTATGCGGACAAGCGCTTTGTTGGTGTGTTGTGTCAAGTTTCCCAAACGAGAGCCAACGCCGGATGTTGTTATAAGCACGGTGTGCCTCATAGTGTTTTCAGTTCATTTTGTACGTGCTTACGAAATTCTGGGATTTTTTTTGAAAGAGGGGTTTCTTTTTTGTAAATTGATGATGTACCACATACCAAGATGTCAGCTCCGAGAGACACCATTTTAGCTGCGCTATCAGGAGTCACGCCCCCATCAATTTCTATTTTTATATCTGGGTATTTGCTAATCGCCTTACGTACATTCGCAATCTTGCCCATCATATTTGGAATCAACTTGTGCCCAACTATTCCCGGGTTAATCGCCATAATTAATATCAATTCAATCTCAGGAAGTAAGTATTCTATTGATGATATGGGCGTAGATGGATTTAATGCAATTCCGGCTCGTCCTCCGGATTCCTTGATAAGTCGTATTGTGTGATCAAGATGTGGAGTTGACTCTACGTGCGGAACGACAATGTCTGCGCCATATTCTACAAACACCTGCACATAACGTTCAGGTTTATCAATCATTAGATGTACATAAACTGGCAATTTACTATGCTTCTTTACTGCCTCGAGTATTTCCGGGTATAGACCTAATCTTGGCACGAACATTCCGTCCATAACATCAAAATGAATAGCGTCGATACCACCTTTCTCAAGTTCTTTTATATCCTCCATAAGAGAAAGTGGGTTGCCGCATATTAACGAGGCTGATAATTGGAATGTTCGTTTCATAATTATTCTAGATTTGAGTGACGTTCCCACATTGATTCCGTTGTCTCATCTAGTCTGTGCATGAGCAGCAAGACTAAAGCATCGAAGAATATATGCAGGCACTGTTCATTAAGTGTTGTCATTGGTTGTTCGGATTTCATTGCTCCATTCGAAGATTTGTTTGGAGATGGAATACAAACAGTCAGATCCGACATCCTGCCTATACGCGACTGCGGGTTCGCAGTAATTAGCACTACTTTTGCTCCCGATTTCTTCGCTGTCTCAGCAAGGAGCGCTATTGAAGGTGTCTCTCCTGATCCTGAGGCTACAAGTGCTACATCTCCCGAAGCTCGAATTGAAGGGACAGTCATGTCTCCCAACGCGTACGAATTAAGTCCCAGATGACTTAATCGCATCGCGAATCCCTTGTTTGCTAAGCCTACGCGCCCGGCTCCAATTGTTACTATTTTTTTGGCATTGCAGATTGCTTCAACCAAATTATCAACAGAGTCTTGTTCAACTTGAGATAGGATGGAGTCAATTTCATTTAGAATAAGCTTCGTAGTCGATTGTATCTCTTTCTTTGCTTTTACTTGGTGAGGGGATATTTTACCCTTCTTTCCTGGTTTAATCATAGAGGTATGCTAAGGCACTAAATAGTTTGTTGCAAGGATAATTATTGTATTCGTGAATTTTCTTTATTATTGTAGACAAGTTACATTTGAGTTACGACATAATCTTCCATTATTAATACATCTATTACTCCAGTCTTTAGAGAGGCGAGTGCATCTTCCGGGCTCATTACGATAGGCTCTTCGTGTACGTTGAAACTGGTGTTTATAAGAATGGGAAGGCCAGTAATCCTTTTGTATTCACTAATAAGTTCGTGATATCGTCGATTCACATCTTTTCGCACCAACTGTGGTCGTGCGGTGCCGTCTACGTGTGCGACAGCGGGAGCTTTTTTTATCCACGCATCTTTCATCTGGAACGTTATGGTCATAAATTCCGCTGGGAATTTCATCATTGATTTTCCTATATCAAAAATATCATCCGCTTCTTCGTACAGACAACTTGGTGCAAATGGCATGAATTCAGTTCTTTTCATTCTCTTATTAAGCCATGCGTTTATTGTTGGGTCAGTTGGGTGTGCGAGTATGCTCCTGTTTCCTAGCGCTCTAGGTCCATATTCCATAGATCCCTGGAACCATCCAATGATCTTTTTGTCTGCGATAAGGAGTGCTGTTTCTTTCACGACGTCTTCACTCTTGCGGTAGCTAAATTCAGGATGTTTTTTTAGTAGAGACTCAATTTCAGAATTTGAATATTTAGGACCCAAGTACATGTTATTAATTTTTTTGGGTTTTAATGCTTCATTCGTTAGTTTTTTATGGGCAAGTATTGCTGCTCCGTAGGCATTACCACCATCGCCCATGTTGGGGAATACAAAAAAACTATCTACGGAATCAAGTTCAGCTATTGATTGATTTAATTTAACATTTGCAAATACTCCACCGGACGCGACTACATGGGAAATATCGGTTTTCTTTGTCCAATAATCCACAAATTCTGACACACGTTTTTCTAAAGTGTATTGTGTCGCTGCGGCTAGATCTTTGTTTTCGAGATGGGATAGATCATTTATGATACTTCGCCAATGAGTTACCGCATAAGGAGTGATCCAAAGCTTTGTCTTTATATGTTCCCACGACATCCTCAGCCAAGAACTTCTCGGAAAGTAAATAAGACCGTTTCTCAGAATTACCTCATTTCTTAGTAGTTTCCATCCAGATCTTGGGTCACCGTATGCAGCGAGCCCTGTAATTTTTCCTTCGTGACGATTGGTCTTAAAACCACAGCGTCTTGTGACTTCAGAATAAAGCCAGCCTATTGACCATTTATCTGGCACAGACCCGATCGTTTTAATTGTGCCGTTGCGACATATGTTTACTGTGCCAGATTTCAAATCTCCTTCACCATCTAGTGTAATTGCTAACGCTTCACTTCTTCCGCCAGACACATATGCTCCTGCGGCATGGCATAAATGATGATCGAAATAAAAAATCGGTGCGCTCACACCTTCTGCGTCCAATATGTTTCGTATTTTTTTTTCTACGTACCGGCGACATTCTTCATCTGATGAAATCTTTTCCCATTCTGAGTCGTTAATATAAAAATCTTGCGGTGGTTTGTCGTTTTGAATATCGTAATATTTCTTGTCTTCTGTAAGTAAAAACGCGAATGTGCGCGCCCAGTCTTTTATAAAGATATCGGAGGCTATTGCAACTGCGGATACTTCATGTGGCTTTATGATATCGTTCTCAATAATGTAGCGTAGTCCTCCGAAGGGAAATCCCAAAGAAAATTTTATTCGATTTATTCGTTCTTCTGCGAGTGAAAATATATGCTCACCATTTTTAATAACGCTTATAGTACCGTCGTGAGTGAGAGTTATGCCTATTATTGTCATATATCATGAATTAGTTAGAACGGTATATATATGCAATACGAAAGGCTAGTATATAAATTATCGCGGTTGCAATATCGGTTATAATCATGCCAGCAATTGCACCTGCTAATCCAAAAATTGGGATTAGGATAACACTCGCGGAAAGTTTTACGATTTGCGTGGTGAGTGTAGTAAAATAATAGGATTTTGTTCGCCACTGTGCGTTTATCGCACCCTCGAGTACGTTTTTAGTTGGTTGAACTAGGAGAGTGAGTGCTAAGAGCTGGCTCCAATACACGGCACCAGCATATTGGGAAAAGAATATTTTGAAGATAAATGGTGCAGCAATTATATAAGCTAACGCAAATAAACCTGCGATTATAAATATTTGTTTTGCACGCAGAGGAATGCTTATGCGTAATTCCGCTGAAGTTCGATTTGAAAATCGTGTTGCGAGCATTGGCGCAAAGTTTTCGAGCAGTGCTCTGATCTCGCGTACTGGAGCTATGGCGAATGCAAATATAGCGAGCTCGACTGGTCCTACAAAATGCCACAGTAATAATTGGTCAGCTTGGTTCACCAATGGAATTACCATGCCCCCAAGTGTCCAGTGGAGGCTCCGTTTGATTGTTGATCGAACTATTTCTTTTGTTGGCTCCAATGTCCCAGAAGCGCGTGCACGCTTTACCGCGAGCAAATACATCGTTATTCCGAAAAGAAGTGTGCTTGCAAAGTATGCGGCGAATATAGCGATTAAATTTTGTGTAGTAAACAGAACGGCTATCATCACAGCTGGTGTGAATAGGCTAGCGGGGATGCCGTAAAGTGCTAGACCCTTATAATCACTCGAGCCAGTCATTAGGCTTTTGAACAGACCAATACTTGTTCCAAAAAGCACGGCTACAGAACCAAATGCCATGCCGAACCCAAGCACCAAGTTGCCCATATATAAGTAATAGCCGGCTACACCTAAAGATACCAAGCTTGCCGGAAGACTTCCTAACACGCCCATCCAAAATACACGCGGGATAATATTTTTATATCCCTGTGCTACCAAACGTATTGTAGGGGCACCCAGCCCTCCCAATACGGAAAATCCTCCGATTAATCCGGTCATGGCAAGCACATATTTATAGGTTCCGAAAGAAGTAGGTGAAAGTAAGTTTGCAAACGCGACTGTAAGAGTCATTCCACCCGCCACCGCTATAATTCGACCGATAAACAGCCAAGAGTTATTAGTGGCAAATTCTACCATGTCTGTCTTGGCATATTTTTCACTCCAACGAAGAGCTCCATGAGTCTTATTTTTTAAAAAAACAAGCATGAAAGCCAATATTAGCCTGTAAAATGCAAACATGCCAGACAGGGAGAAAAGTATCGTTACTACTCGTTCCATGCCATTCTGTTCATGGCAACTGTTCATGGCAAAATTCTTAAAAGCAAAACTATTGTCCATCTTGCCTACCATCAATTGTTTGCATTTTAAAACAATGATATGGTTGCTCGCATGAAAATGGCACTTATTACAGGGTCGGCGGGGCTTATTGGCTCAGAATCGGCAAAATTTTTCGCAAAGAAAGGATACACAATAGTCGGGATAGATAATAATATGCGTCAATATTTCTTTGGAAAAGGCGCGAGTACTGCATGGAATAAAAATAAATTGGCAAACGAACTGGGCAAAAAATACACACATCATTCAGTTGACATAAGAAATGAAAAGGCCGTTGAGAAGATTTTTAAGAAACATCCTTTTGATTTGATTATCCACACAGCCGCACAGCCTTCTCATGATTGGGCGGCGAAAGAGCCGATGACGGATTTTACTGTTAATGCTCTTGGAACACTTGTCATGTTGGAAGCGACGCGCAAATTTGCCCCGAAGGCAACATTCATTTTCACTTCAACAAACAAAGTGTACGGCGATACACCAAACTTTCTCCCACTCGCGGAGGGAAAGACGCGTTATGAAATAAAAAAATCGCATCCGTATTTTAATGGTATTGATGAGAGCATGAGCATTGACCAAACGTTGCATAGCGTGCTCGGTGCGTCGAAAGTTGCGGCGGACGTCATGGTGCAAGAGTACGGACGCTATTTCAAATTGAACACAGGAGTGTTTCGCGGCGGATGTCTGACCGGGCCTGCACACTCGGCGGCGGAACTCCATGGCTTTTTAGGGTATTTGGTTAAGTGTATTGCGGAGGGAAAACCGTACACTATTTTTGGCTATAAAGGAAAACAAGTGCGAGATAATATACATGCATATGATTTGGTTAATATGTTTTGGCACTTCCACAAAAAACCAAGACAAGGCGAAGTGTATAATGCTGGCGGGGGGAGAGAATCGAACATCTCCATGATTGAAGCTATCTCAAAAATTGAGAAAATAACCGGCAAGAAAGCGAAGGTGGCTTATTCCAAGGAGAATAGAGTTGGCGATCATATATGGTATATCTCCAGTTTGTCAAAGTTTAAAAAACAGTATCCAAAGTGGAAAATTACCTACGACACTGATCGTATCCTTGAAGAAATGTGTCATGCGGCAATGAATAAATTATAAATGCATCTTTAGTGGACATCCATTCTATAATATTAGGTAAGTTATGAATGAAGACAAAAGTACGTTGCAAAAGATAGGCAAGGAAAAATGGGTTGCCGTCTCAGGCGGTTTTGACCCGCTTCATATTGGGCATGTAAGAATGTTTGAAGAAGCTAGGGCACTTGGCGGCAAGCTCGTAGTGATTCTTAATAATGACAACTGGCTGATGAACAAGAAAGGATTTGTTTTCATGCCCCAAGAAGAAAGGAAAGAGGTACTTCTCTCACTTGCGGCTGTCGATGATGTTGTTATTACGGAACACGAACTAAATGGTGAAGATAAAAGTGTCTCGCTCGAATTGCGAAAAATACGCCCCTCTATATTTGCAAACGGAGGAGACAGAGGAAATAAGAGTGAAATACCCGAGACAGCGGTATGTGAAGAATGCGATATTGAAATGGTGTTTAATGTGGGTTACGGAGGAAAAATCCAGTCTTCTTCGTGGCTTACTAACGGCAATGTGAATAATGTCGTCGATGTGCGTCCGTGGGGAAGTTTTGAAGTATTTAAGCACAAACCGCATTATTGGATCAAAACCATTTCTGTTTTGCCGGGGAAAAGATTGAGTTTGCAAAAGCATTCAAAGAGAAGTGAGGTGTGGACATGCGTCGACGGAGAGGTCGAAGCGGAAATTTCTGGCACTGTTAAAAAATTAAAAATTGGGGATACGGTCACGTTGCAGGTTGGAGAAATACATAGATTGTCGTCGTCCTCTGGCGGTACGGTGGTTGAGGTTGCCTATGGCGATGAGGTGAGGGAAGATGATATTGAAAGAATTGAGGATGACTATGGACGTATCTAGCGCCAGAGGGAATGGTTTGTTACAGTATGGGGCATGACACTTGAAAAGGCACTGCGGTTTGTTGTTTTGGCGGGAGTGTTTGCCCTGCCGTTTATCCCATTAATTGTTGCGCAGTCCCTCTTTTTTCCATTCATCACAGGAAAGAATTTTACGTTTAGAATTATTGTTGAAATTATTACCGGCGCGTGGCTTGCACTTGCTCTGGTGCATCCTCAATATAGACCGAATCGTACGTGGCTTCTTGGTGCATTTGCGCTGTTTGTATTTGTGATTGGACTTGCGGATGTATTTGGTGCAAACGCAATGAAGAGTATCTGGTCAAACTTTGAGCGTATGGAAGGGTGGATAACGCTTGCGCACCTGTTTGCGTATTTTGTTGTCGCTGTTTCGGTGCTGAAAACAGAAAATCTCTGGAAACGACTGTGGCAGACATCAATCGGCGTATCGGTGTTGATTGGCGTGTACGGACTTTTCCAGCTCATGGGATTCATCACTATTAACCAGGGAGGCGTCCGACTTGATGCAACACTTGGAAACGCAACCTACCTGGCGATATATATGTTGTTCCACATTTTTCTCACTGCTCTTTTGTGGGTACAGGGTTGGGATGATGCACGCAACAAAGTAATGCTCGGCATTACATATGGAATAATCATTGCGCTCCAGTCATTTGTCCTCTTTTTTACCGCAACTCGCGGTGCAATACTCGGACTTGTTGGCGGAGCTTTTCTCTCCGCTTTGATAATGATTGTTCTGGCTAATAAATCCCGAATTGCGTGGCGTCTTTCAGTCGGGGTGGTGGTGCTCATACTATTATTTACTGGTGGCTTCTTCGCAGTAAAAGACACTGGCTTTGTGCAAGGCATTGAGCCGCTGCAGCGTATTGCGAGCATTTCATTTTCTGAATCAACAGTAAATGCCCGCTTCATGAACTGGGGTATGGCACTGGAGGGAGTGAAGGAGAGGCCGCTTCTCGGATGGGGTCAGGAAAATTACAACCTTGTATTCAATAAATACTACAACCCGGGAATGTACGCGCAGGAGCCGTGGTTTGATAGGGTGCACAATATCGTGTTTGACTGGCTGATAGCGGGGGGCATCATTAGATTTCTTTCTTATGCGTCATTGTTTATTTTTGCCTTACTTTATATTTGGCGCGGGCAAGCATTTACATCTTCGGAAAAAGCTATTTTAACAGGCCTCCTTGCTGCATATGGATTTCACAATCTGTTTGTGTTTGACAACATTGTGAGCTACATCCTCTTTTTCTCGGTGCTCGCATATATTACTGTGCGAGTGGTGAATGAGAGGGAGCTTCCTCTGCTGATGCAGTCTGAGTGGTTCTCGCGCAAAGCGCTCACGTTTATCTCTGTCGCACTTATTGTATGTGTGTGGGGAGTTGCGTGGGGAGTCAACGCAAATGCGCTTGCCGCTAACCGCGCACTCTTGCAGGCAGTTGCCCCACAGCAAGAAGGAATTGAAAAAAACCTTGAATATTTCAAGGAAGCAGTTGAGTACGGTACATTCGGTGTTCAAGAAGCTCGTGAGCATCTAGCACAAGGCACTGCTCAGCTTGCTGGAAATAATAATGTACCGGATGAAGTGCGCTCAGCATTTTTTAATACGGCTCGAGAGGAAATGGAAAAGCAGATTGCATCTGCACCTGACGACGCGAGATTCCCGCTTTTCGTAGGAACACTTCTGAATTCCTACGGATTTACGGATGAGGGGTTGCAGTACCTTGAAAAGGCGCATGAGCTCTCCCCAAATAAACAGGCGATATTGTTTCAAATAGGATTTATCAATATAAATAAAGGCGACGTAGCCGCGGCAGTAGAAAACTTTAAAAAGGCTTTTGAATTAGCGCCTGAATACGCGCAAGCAAGGGCACTTTACGTCGCCGCTCTTATCACAAACAACGATTTTGCTACTGCATCGGAAATACAACAACCATTCATTGAAATTGGAGCTACACCGGATCAGAGAGTAGTTGCTGCGTATGCGTCTAAAGGTCGTTATGACAAGGCGATTGAATTATGGAAAGCGCGTGTAGAGCATTATCCTGAGGATGCACAAGCGCGCTTCGCACTCTCCGCGGCATATTTTGCAGCGGGTAATTCGGCTGAAGCGATTCGGCAACTTGATGCGACTGCGCGAGATATTCCTTCTGTTGCTGCACAGGCACAGCAGCTCATCGAACAAATCAGAAATGGCAAGGCAGTACTACAATGATGGTTGAAATGGTTGATTTTTTTTCTGATTCTGCTATACTCCCTGTGTGAGTGTCACTTTAAGTAGTGAACTTCAAGAAAGTCAATGCGAAAACCCGCCTCGGCGGGGGTTCGCATTGGTTTTTT
>Ga0210057_1006165_pt1 | contig 15015 bp, 12 predicted proteins | sample CryGeyCG2114_010_2_FD_183968 | JGI IMG/M metagenome (GOLD analysis project Ga0210057, IMG submission 183968) | Groundwater microbial communities from aquifer - Crystal Geyser CG10_big_fil_rev_8/21/14_0.10 (SPAdes) (version 2) | ecosystem: Environmental > Aquatic > Deep subsurface > Groundwater ... | reverse complement strand
TTACCACCGACACCGCTCCAAGTTACCGCCCGCTCAGTCATTGTCATCGACGCCAACTCTCGCCAGGTACTGTTGGCCCACCGCCCCGACGCCGCCCTGCCGCCCGCTTCCAGCGTTAAAATCATCACCGCCTTAACCGCCATTTCTACTTTGCCGCTCGATAAAGTGCTGACCGTCCAGCCGCCAGATCTGGATACAAACAACGACACCATCTTAGAAGAGGGAGACCAGCTAGCCGTTCGCGACGCGCTAGCCGCTCTATTGGTAGGCTCATCGAACACCGCCGCCAAACTGCTGGCCCGCCACCATTCTCAGGGTTTACCGGGCTTCATCGCTGCCATGAATGACCAAGCCAAACTGTTGGGACTGAGTAGCACCAACCTGACCAACCCGATCGGTCTTGACCAACCAGGCATCACCAGCTCGGCCCGCGACTTGGCCATTGCCGCCGCCGCTCTGATGGACCAGCCGTTCTTGCGCCAGTTGGTGAGCAGTCGTGACTACAGCTTTAACCTGATCAACACCGGACGCCAAGTGACCATGACTAACACCAACCAGCTTCTTCACCAAGACCCGACGGTAACCGGGGTCAAGACCGGTACCACTTTTCTAGCCGGTGAAGTCTTGGTTGCCCAGGTGGAGCGGCCGGCCGGCAGCATCTTGGTAGTAGTGATGGGCAGTCAGGACCGCTACGCGGAAACTCAGCAGCTGATCGACTGGACCTATCGGCAGTACCGCTGGCAGCCGATCGACCTGACTTCATATCTGGTAGACTAACAGTTATGGCCGACGAACCAAGCCGATACACCCTGACCGACATCACCTACTTGGGTCGGCAGGGCGTAAAATTGACCGCCGTCATTTTGGTGTTGTTGATTGTGGGCCGAACCACTTTGGAGTTGTTTGCCGGCTACTGGCGGGCTACCCACCCAGCGCCGCCGCCGCCGCCGACTGTCGGCTTTGGCTTACTGCCGACCATCGAGTTTCCGCCACCAGCCGATAACCAACCACCAGCCTCGCCCAGCCAGCTGGTGCTGGAAACGGCCACTGGTGGCTTGCCCGAGTTTAGTGACCGGGCCAAAGTATTCTTCATGCCCAGCTCACAGTTAGGACTGTTTGACGAAGAGCGGGCCCAGCGCATCGCCGCCAATTTAGGCTTCACCAAAGGGCCACACAAAACCGGTACCAGGATATTTCGGTGGACGAAGTCCTCACCGCTGACAGCCACTTTTCAGTTGGACATCCAGTCACTGGAGTTCTCTATCACGACTGACTTTTTAGAGCGGCCGGAGCTGCTCAGCAATGACCTGCCTAGTAGTCGTCAGGCGGTGGAGCGGGTCAAGTCGCTGATTGCCAGTGTCCAGCCGCTGCCCGAGGACTTGGTCCAAGCCCCGGCAGAAGTCACGCTGCTTGAGTCGCTGGGTACCGGTGACCTTCAACCGGCCATCGCTCCGGTCTATGCCGATTTTTACCAAGTTGACATTAACAGGACGCCGATCGATGATCAGTTTAAGGTCTACACCCCGGTCGCTAGCCGAGGCATTGTTCACGCAGTGGTAGCCGGCGGCCTGGGAAGTAGCGACTCGGTGGTGTTGCTCGAGTTTGAGTACCGGCCGGTAGACTACACCCAAGTCCATACTTATCCGCTGCGCAGTGTCCAGACTGCCTGGAGACAACTCCAGACTGGGGCTGGGTACATCGCCAGTCCGCCTGATACCAATCAAAGCAGGGTGGTGGTCAGGGAAGTTGAGCTGGGCTACTATGATGACTTTGCCGACCAGTCTTACCTCCAACCTATCTATGTGTTCGTCGGGGATGGTGGCTTTTTAGGATATGTATCTGCCATTGACCCCAAAGCGCTGCAGTAAACTCTAAAGAACCTACTTGATAAGTCTATCCATGATCTCATCCTCAAACTTACCACCAGCTGCTAACCGCGGCGCTAGCCAGCCGCGACCAATCAGGACCAGAATGGCTCCTAGTCCCACCGGCACCTATCACGTTGGCAACTTAGCAACTCTCCTCAAGAACTACGCTTGGGCTAAACATCACGGCGGCCGGTTTATTTTGCGGCTGGAGGACACCGACCAGCGTCGGGAAGTGGCCGGGGCGGCCGAACAGATCATGGAGGTTATCCGCTTATATGGCTTGGACTGGGACGAGGGACCTGATAAAGGTGGCCCATATCAGCCGTACCGGCAGTCGGAGCGGTTGGAAATCTACCGTGGATACGTTGACCAGTTGATCGACCAAGGCCACGCGTACTACTGCTTTGCCACCAGTCAAGAGCTGGCGGAAATGCGCCAGGACCAGCAACGCCGAGGTTTGCCACCGCGCTACGACGGGCGATACCGCGACTTACCCCTGGCGGAGGCACGGGCAAGGGTGGCCGACGGCCAGCCATACGTGGTCAGGCTTAAAGTGCCGCTGGACCAGCGGATTGCTTTTACAGATTTGGTCCGGGGCAAGATCGAAGTATCCTCCGCGGACATTGACGACCAAGTGATCTTGAAGTCAGACGGCTTTCCTACTTATCACTTGGCATCGGTAGTGGACGACCACTTGATGGACATCAGCCACGTGCTCAGGGGTGAAGAGTGGATCAGTTCGACGCCCAAACACGTAGTACTGTACCGAGCTCTCGGCTGGCAGCCGCCGGTTTATGCCCACTTGCCGGTTTTTCTCAACCCGGACGGCAAAGGTAAAATGAGCAAGCGCAACGGCCAAGTCTCGGCCCAAGGTTTTCTTGACCAGGGATACTTGCCGGAGGCCATGCTCAACTTCTTGATGATCTTGGGCTGGGCCCACCCGGAGGAAACAGAAGTACTGAGCTTGGCCGAGTACGTTCGTTGTTTTGACCCAGCTGATGTCAGTGCCAAGTCGGTAGTGTTTGACTTGGGCAAACTAAACTGGCTCAACGGTATCTACATCCGGCGGCTATCTGCCGACCAGCTGCTAGAGCGGCTACGCCCATTTGTACCTGGCGACGCTCCTCAGGACAAGTTGTCTGACTACCTGGAGCTGGTCAAAGACAGGCTTGTTAAGCTGAACGATTTCGAGGCGTTGACCGCTTTTTGGTACCGGCCGGTTCGCCACCAAGCCGATCAGCTCCTCAAAAAAAGCTCTGCTGAACAGGTTGTTTCCCAGCTTAAGACCACCTCTCAGGGGTTAGCAGCCGTCACGCCGGCTAACTGGCACGCTGAGCAGATAGAGACAGTAGTTCGGAAACTTCAGCTCAACAACCATTGGTCTAAACGGCAGTACTTTATGCTGGTTCGCTACGCGGTGACCGGTCAAACTGCTACCCCACCACTGTTCGAGACAATGGCCGTGCTGGGCAAATCCGAGACGCTAGCTCGGTTGAACCAGGCTCAGCAAGTAGTGTAGGCTAGATGGTATGCTGCCATCAGCCCGATCCTCGGGGCAAATTTCCCGCTTGCGCCACTTGGCAGGGCAGTTCCAAGAACGATTCCACCAGACGCACCACCACGCCAGCCATTGGCTGGGGCAGCGCTCGCTTAGTGTGCCTGACTTGCGCCGCAAGTCCCAGCAGGCTTTGATGGCCACCTCGCTGGCGGGCAGCATGATGATTGCTCAGGGAGGCAGTAGTGTTGACTCACAACTAGCCGAACAGGTTCAGGCTCTGGAAGCGGACAGCAAAGACAACCTGCTGGGCACCATCACCAAAGACGAGCACCAGGCTATCATCGAGAAGATGATCGGCATGGTAACTCGGCCTGCCGGCCACCTTGACAAGCAAGATGAGCTGTACTTAGAGCAGCAGCTCACCGATATGCTCGACTTCCCAGTCGCAGCCGAGCTAGAAGGCCAGCGGCTCAATCACAGCGTGGGCATCATGGGAGGAGAACAGCACCTGCGGCGGTTCCCCAGCGATACGCTTGACCAGCACGATGCCTACCAGGAAGCCGGCCTAGCCCCAGACCGCGGCGCTTACGGCTGGTTTACCGAACAGGGTGAGTTGACCGGCTCCGCTATCCAGCGTGAGAAGTACTACTTTGCCGTCCAGACCCTGTACTTGTCCAACTGGAACCGCGATCACCTTCACCTCAAAGAGTGGTATAAGTGGCGGAAGATGATCGTTATTAACCCTCACGACCGGACCGCAGTGGTAGGAGTGGTGGGCGATGCTGGGCCGGCGCTGTGGGTCAATAAGCAGTTTGGCGGCTCCCCGGAAGTAATTCGGGAAGGGGCGATCTGGAGCAAACAGGCCCGCGGCCGAGTCCTGTTGTTGTTTGTTGACGACCCACAGGATAAGATCCCTTTAGGGGTGATCAAACTTGATTACGACCAATTAACAAAATTACCAACCGGCAGCCAAAAGTGATGATCGTCAACCATGCTCATTCTCACCATCCCAGCCGGGCCGTGTTTTACCGCTCGATCGTTGACTGGTCGCGGGTTGATGCCATGGTGTCGCGGCTGCCGCTCGACCAGCGGCCCGAGGTGTTGGAGCTGGTAATGAGCTGTCTGGACCACGCGGTGATGGAGTGCGTTTTTCATCGACTTGATGTTGATCGCCACCATACTTTTCTGGTGCTGTGCCAAGATCGCTATCACGACGAAGGCTTGTTGGAGTGGCTCAAACAGCACATTGATGACATTGAGTCAGAACTCAGTTCGATCATCGACAGAACTAAAACACAGATCGACCAAGTACTTGAATAATCTTTAAGCCTTACAATCTATTTGATAACTCTATTTATGATCACGGTTAATTTATACGTGGGGTCACGTTATCCGGTGGACCGCGCTAAACTGCGCGCCAAAGCTCGGCAAGTCCTCACAGAGCGAGGCATCAGCCACGCCCAGCTGGACGTGTCGGTGGTGGGTGCTCGCAAAATGAGGATGCTCAACGAGGAAAAGCTAAATCATCAGGGAGCAACCGATGTCTTGTCGTTTCCTCAGCACCAGAAAGACCAACTGGCAGACTTTCCGATGCCGGCGGGCATACCGCCCCACTTAGGTGACGTAGTGGTCAGCTTTCCGGAGGCCATCAAAACAGCTCGGCGGTTTGGCAAGCGCGTTGACGACCAACTCTGCTTTTACCTCGAGCACGGCCTGCTCCACCTCTTGGGTTACCATCATGACTAGCATAGAATAGTCTCTGTTATGCCTTGGGCCACCCAATACCGCCCCCGCCGTTTCTGTGACTTGCACATCAGGTCCGTCCGGCAACAGCTGGAAAGACTGCTTCAGGCCCGGAGCTGGCCCCGGGCTTTTGTGTTTGCCGGGCCCAAGGGAACCGGCAAAACCTCAGCCGCTCGGATCATCGGCGCCCTGCTCAATGATCCTCACAACCAGGCTGCCGTTGAGCGGCTGTTTGCCGCCGACACAGCTAAATCATCCCCAAAATCCGGTCGGCAGGGCCAGTCGGCACCACCTAAATTACAGGAGCCCGGCCAGTTTGACCAGGTTGCGGCAATTTTCACCGGCCGCTCTCAGGTGGTCCTGGAGCTCGACGCGGCTAGCCACCGTGGTATCGACGACGTCAGGGCCCTGCGCGAGCGGTTGTACTTGCCACCGACGGGAGGCATGGTGACGGTAGTCATCCTTGACGAGGCCCACATGCTGACCACCGAAGCTTTCAACGCCCTGCTTAAGTTACTGGAAGAACCACCTTCTCAAGTGGTGTTTGTGCTAGCTACCACTGAGCTTCATAAACTGCCAGCCACCATTGCGTCGCGTTGTCAGTTGGTGGAGTTTCGGCGGGCTAGCAGTCAGGAGCTGATTTCCGCCCTGGAGCGAGTAGTCAAGGCCGAGGGCCTCGCACCCTCGGCAGGCGTGCTGGCCAACATCGCCGCCCAAGCCGACGGCAGTTTTCGGGACGCCATCAAGCTGCTGGAGTTGGCCGCCAACCAAGACAGCCCGCTCGACCTAGACAATCCGGCCCTGGCCGGTTACCGGCAACTAAACACCTTGGTGCCCAAGCTAATCGGCGCGGTGGTTGCCAAGGACGAGACCGCCACTGTCTCAAAGCTGGCGGAACTCAGAGATCTCAGTTTGGCAGACGCTACGGTCTACCAGCATACCTTAAGCTACTTACACCAGCAGTTGATGCTGGCCCTGGGCGTGGAGTCAGGCCAAGCCAAGCTGGACCGGCGAGTTAGTTTGTTTTTGCTCGATGAGCTCAAAGGACTTCCCCGTCAGGAAAGTGCCGTCATCCCGCTGCTGGCGCTGGAAATCACTTTGCTGAAGTTAATTGACCGGGCGCGGCACCAGCAAAACGGGGACACGCCGGCTAAAGCCACCACCAAGCTAAGCGCTGCAAACCAAGCTAAAGAAACAGCCGCCTCGAAAGCGGTCGCCAGGTCTAACGGCCACCCAGCCGAGCCTAACGGCCAAAGCCAACCCCAGAACTTGCAGCGGCTGATCACTTCGTGGCAGAGCTTTGTGTCTTCAGTCAAGCAGCACAACGCCACTTTGGCGGCCCTGCTTAGCTCCGCCCAGCCTTTGACAGTCAGCAACGGGGTAGTGACGGTAGCGGTGTTTTACACTTTTCATAAAGATCAACTTCAGCAGCCGAAGTGCCGCCGTATCCTGGAAACTGCTGCCGAAGACCTGCTGGGTGCCGCTCCGGTTTTCGAGTTCGTGATCGCTGACCCAAGTATTCAGCCGACTGGAGCAGAAGATGTGGCACAGTTGGCCGGTCAGGTACTGATGTAGGGCTGGCTGCCGCGCTCCGGTTACGTTTAGTTTTTTGAACCGGTCCGTAGTACAATTGCCCCAACTATAGTCAGATAGACAGTAACCACTGCCGGATTAGGCAGTAACGGAAGTAACGAAGGAGATCTATGGCAAACCCCCTCAAAGCGCTCGGAGACGTCAACAAACTGAGAAAGCAGGCCAAGCAGATGCAGCAGGACCTGGCTGCCGAGGAGATCACTGTAGAGCACAACGACATCATGATAGTGATCAGCGGAGATCAGAAGATCAAGCACTTTTCTGTCCAGGGAGTGACCAGCGCCGACGCCGTTGACGCGCTCAACGACGCCATCAAGCAATCTCAAGAAATGGCCGCCAAAAAACTCCAGTCGATGATGGGCGGTGTCGGCGGATTGCCCGGCTTTGGCGGCGGCAGTTAGAACTTGGCACCAGCCACTTGGGGTAATTACGCAGTGCGGTTACTACTGGCTTCCAATAGTCCCGATAAACAGCGGGAGGTTAAGGATATCTTAAACCTGCCGGGGTTGGAGTTAGTCTTACCTGGGCAGCTGACGGCTACTCATCACTTGGACCCCGCTGAAACCGGCCTGACGTTTGCCGACAACGCCTTGATTAAAGCACGGGCCCATGCCGATGCCTCCGGACTGACCAGCTTATCGGACGACTCGGGGTTGGAGGTTGAGGCGCTAGGTGGCCGGCCCGGCGTCAACTCAAAGCGGTTTAGTTCCGGTAGTGACCAGGACCGATGCCGCCGACTGTTATCTCTATTAGTTTCCAGTCCGGACCGGACTGCCAGGTTTGTGTCGGTGGTGTGTATAGTAGTCAGACCAGAAGGAACCGGTCACGACTGTACTGAAGGCATTTGCGCTGGCCCGGACTTGGATGGTCCCACCGGCCTGACTGGTGACCTCCAACCCGCCGATAGCTACTTTTTTCAAGGAGAGATCTCTGGTACCATCGCTCGGTCAGCCCGAGGCCGAAATGGATTTGGGTATGACCCAGTATTTATCCCTGATGGTTATGACATGACCTTTGCCCAGTTGGGGGATGATGTCAAGAACCGGCTCAGCCATCGGGCTCGAGCCTTGACGGCCGCCAGGCCGTGCATCACTAAACTGATGGCTCGCCGGCAGACTCACTCTCCTGCTAAGTGAAAACGACAGAAGTTAAGTTGGCCGGTACGAGCTTAATTTGGCCGGTATGAACTCAATTATGATGAGATCAGTCCAACACTAAACGCCGGAGCTTGACGATCACTTTTATTATGGACCAGTTATCAGCCGCAGGATCTCCAACCGGGCAGTATCCGCCGGACGCCACGGTGCTAGACAAGTACGCCCGAGTTTTGGTCAAGTTCGCTCTCAACAAGGGCCAAGGTATCCAGCCAGGCGAAGTGGTGGAGTGCGTGGTGCCAGACGTGGCCAAACCGCTGGCCCAGGCCCTCCAGCAGGTAGTGCTGCAGGCCGGTGGTCAGCCGCTTATCCGGTTACTGCCCACCGGTTTCGATAAAGATTTCTACGACTTGGCTAGCTGGGACCAACTTACTTTTTTCCCAAAAAACTATCTCAAAGCTAAGGTTGAGCTACTCGATCACCAGATAGGTATCATCGCCGATCCCTACCCGGAGGAACTTAAAGATACCGATCCCAGGAAGATCATGACCGCTCTCAACGCCAAAAAAGAGTACCAAGACTGGCGGGTGGCCAAGGAACAGCTCGGCCGGTACTCATGGACACTGGCTTTATGGGGAGTGCCGGCCAAGGCGCAGATTGTGGGGCTGTCGATAGAAGAGTACTGGCAGCAAATTATCCAAGCCTGCTACTTGGACCGGCCGGACCCAGTGGCCGAGTGGCAGAAGTTGTTCGCTTTCCAGCGTCGCCAGTTGGCCAAGCTGAACTCATTACAGATCGAGCACTTGCACATTACCGGTCCGCGCGTTGACCTGAAGGTTAAACTAGGGAAACAGCGGCGCTGGGTGGGCGGCAGCGGCGCCAACATTCCCAGCTTTGAGTTTTTTACTTCGCCTGACTGGAGGGGTACTACCGGTTGGGTAGAGTTTAATGTGCCGCTGTTTCACCACGGCGTAGTCATGAAGGACATTAGGCTGGAGTTCGTCGAGGGCCAGGTGACCAGCGCTACCGCCAGCCAGCACCAACGGGTCCTGACAGAGATGCTCAAGGTGCCCGGCGGCAACAAGGTGGGCGAGTTCTCACTAACCGACAAGCGGACCTCACGCATTAGCCACTTCATGGCGGAAACGCTCTATGACGAGAACATGGGCGGGCCGCACGGCAACATGCACCTAGCGGTGGGCCGTTCGTACCACGATACCTACAGCGGTGACCAGCAGCTGGTTGACCCCCAAGACTGGCTGGAAATGGGCTTCAATGACTCGGCCCTTCACACCGACATAGTTACCACCGACCAGCGAACGGTGACCGCCACCTTAGCAGATGGGACTACTAAAGTTATCTATAAAGATGGTATGTTTGTACTGTAGGTGGTGTCGGTAGTCGCTTTAGCCGTCCACATGTACTGATTTCTTACCTGCCCATGGACCAAGCTTCCCATCAGCACCCGATTGCCTATTTTTGTGCCGAGTACGGCTTGGAGAGCCGACTGCCGATCTACGCTGGCGGTTTGGGCGTACTGGCCGGTGATACTTTGAAAGCGGCCGCTGACGCCAACCTGCCGATGGTGGGAATTGGGCTGCTCTATCACGGCCAAGCCGCCCATCAGCACATCACCGCGGAGGGGCTTCAGCAGGAGCAAGACCACTTTTTTGATCCCGTTGATGCCGGTCTGGAGCACGTCTATGTCGATGACCAGCCGCTGTTTGTGCACGTTCATTTAACCGAGTTGGACATTTGGCTGCAGTGCTGGCAGAAAAAAATTGGGCCCGGCGTGACGCTGTATTTGCTCGATACCCACAACGACCAGAATGCCAGCTCCCAGCGAGACATCATGTGCGCGCTGTACTCGGGTACCCAGGAAGAAGTGGTTAAACAGCAGCTGCTGTTGGGTATTGGCGGCGTTAAACTGCTCAAGTCTTTGGGGATCAAGCCGTGTTTTTTTCACGTCAACGAGGGTAGGCCGGCGTTTCTGCATTGGCAGTTGGTCCGCCAGTACATGGACGAACACGGGGTGGATCACTACCAGGCTAGACAGCACGCTATCAAGCACACTGTCTACACCAACCACACCTTGGTCGGAGCGGGCAATCAGTCGTACCCGCGCTGGCTGATTGGCAAGTACGCCGCCTACTACGCCGACAAGATGGGCATCAGCTTGGACGAACTACTAGCTGATGGCATTGGCCAAGACCCGGACCGTTTCGAGGTGACCACCTTTGCTCTTAACACCTCGGCTCGGGCCTCTGGTGTCAGTCGGATCCACACTAGCCTGTCTGAGCAGACTTGGCCGCGGTACGACTGGGTGAACGTCACCAACGGCGTTCACTTGCCTAGCTGGCAAGACCGCCAGTTGCCCCAGCTGGTCGATGATCGGGCTGGTCTGTGGCGCCGCCGCCTCGATAACAAACACCAGCTCAACCAGTTTGTGATCGAGCGGACCGGCTACGGCTTTGACCCCAACCGGCTGGTGATCGGCTGGGCTCGCCGCATCGCCGGTTACAAGCACCTGGAGTGGCTGTTTGCCGACGTAGAGCGCCTCCGGGCCTTGCTGGCCAACGATCAGCGGCCAGTCCAACTTTTGGTAGCCGGTAAAGCCCACTTCCTGGACGATGGCGGCAAGCGGTTGCTTCAGGAGGTGATTGGCTACATGCAGCGGCAGTTATCGGGCTGGGCGTTGTTCATTCCCGACTACGATCTGGACGTGGCCCGCCGGCTGGTCCAAGGCAGTGATGTCTGGCTCAACACCCCCGAACCGGGAATGGAGGCCAGCGGCACCTCCGGGATGAAAGCGATGGCCAACGGCGCTTTGAGCTTGAGCGTGGCCGACGGTTGGGTGCCGGAGGTTGACTGGAGCGACAAGGGCTGGATCATCGACCCTGCCCAACCCAGCCAGTCCATCTACACTTTATTGGAGCGTGACATCGTACCGCTGTACTATCAACGCGACCAGCAGGGTTTGCCGCTGGAGTGGCTGGAACGGATGGGTCGCTCGATTCGCCAAGCCGAGCAGTTCTCGGCCGCCCGAATGGTTAGGGAGTATGTTGACCGGCTGTATCCCCAGGAGTGTTTTCATCATCCCAGTGATGGATGAAGTAGCGAACAGTAGCGGCCAGGCCCTCATCTAGCCGAGTGGCCGCCTGCCACTCAAACGCTTGGCGGACTTTAGTGGCGTCCGCGTAAAGCTGGAGCGGATCGCCGGGCCGACCAGGGAAGTGTTTGATCTGGGCGGACCGACCAATGATGCGTTCCAGATGGCCAATGATCTCCAGCACTGAGGCAGGTTGCTCAGTGGACAGGTTAAAGTAGTGGTACTCGGCATGGTGACGGCGGGTAAACTCTAGGGCCAGCAGATGGGCTGCCACTACGTCGCTGATGTAGACGTAGTCGCGCCGGTGCTGACCATTACCCCAGACCGTCACTTCTTCACCGCGGTATATCTGTTGGATAAATCGGGGAATGGCGTGCGTTTCCGGCTGGTGGTGCTCTTCGGGGCCGTAGAGGTTGAAGTAGCGCAAGGCAACTCCGGTGAAGCCGTAGGCGGATACGTAGCTGGACAACAGCCCTTCCATAGCCAGCTTGGTGACGCCGTAGGGATTGATCGGCAGAGTAACATCGTCCTCTTTGATGGGGACACGGCGTGGTTCGCCGTACACGGCTGCCGAAGAGGAGAAAATTAATGTCCTGATTTGGTTGTAGCGCATCGCTTCCAGCACCGACACCGTGCCTTGGATGTTGTAGTCGATGTACCGGGCCGGTTTCTCCACCGACTCACCGGCCTCGATCAACGACGCCAAGTGAAACACCAGTTCGGCGTCGCGCACTTCGCGGCGCATCCGTTCAGTGTCGCGGACGTCGGCGATAACAGTGGGATAGTCCGGGCTGGGTTTAAGATCAATGATCTTGAGCTGATGACCGTTGGCTGCCAACCGTCGGCACAACTGCCGGCCTAAAAAACCGGCCCCTCCGGTGACAATGATCGGCGTGGGGGTCATGGAGTGAGTATACTAGAGACGCCGGTGATAGTCAGTTGTGAGGTTGAGCGGCAAGTCCAATCAAAAGTTGTCCCTAAAAAGGCCTTTTGCGACGCGGCGCCTGCTTGATAGTGTGTTATATACTTATCGAGATTAGTACGGATGTGGTCCTCCTAAAGACTAGTTGTAAGTATGAGTTCCAAAAAACGCGAATTTGGCTTCCGGCCCGTACCACCTGCTCGAGACCCTGATCACAGTTCAGCTTTTTTGTCCCTGTCAAATGGCGGTAGCCGGCGAAAAAGATCAAATGACCATAACCCAATCTTTCTCAATTATGAAGAACAGCCGCAGTCGGTAGCAGAGGCAAACAGCGACTGGATTGATGTCGATGACCTGCTTGATCTCTACCTCCAAGATGTGGCTAAGTATCGATTGCTCGAGCCAGCTGAAGAACTGAGCTTGGCGATACAGCTTGAGCTGGGAAAGCTAGCCGAGATCCTGTTGCAAGAGGTTTATGGTCAGCCGCCGCCGGATGTAAAACCGGCTAACAGTGACCAAAACTTTTCCGGACCATCATCGGGCTTCCCAGACATTGGAGTTACAACTTGGCAAACAGAGATTGCCACTCAAAAGGCGACTGAGCAGAAAATGCAAACTGCTGAAGTTGAGCAGAAACTTCGAGCATGGATCGCAGAGAACACTGATCTGTCAGACGTTGCACTAATGAAGCTTGTTGAACAAGGCAATGCTGCTAAGAATGTATTGATTGAGTCTAACTTGCGGCTGGTTGTTTCTGTAGCGAAAAAGTATCGGGGTAAGGGTGTTGAATTTGAGGACTTGATCCAAGCCGGAAATTATGGGCTAATCTACGGTATAAATAAATTTCAGTTTTGGCTGGGTAATAGAGTGAGTACCTACGTTACCTACTGGATACGTCAAAATATTGAGCGTTCAGTTGCAAATACAAGTAGAACTATTCGGATACCGGTTAATCTGAACTCCCAATTAAGCAAATTGCCTAACGAAACTAGGCGACAGTCTAGGATACTTGGTAGGAAACCTACCACTTCAGAGCTGGCTATAGCTCTAGGAATGTCTGAGGAACAACTTGTTAAGCTGACGACAATTGATGACGACCTGTTGTCTTTAGATACGCCACCGACAAGTAAGCCCGGAGGAGGCGGAGATTTTTGGGATATCATCGAAGATCCAAATAGCCCTAACCCTGCCGAACTTGCAGAATGGAACGATCTGGCTGAACGACTAATAAAAGCGCTGGACGAACTCTCGCCAGGTCGAGCTCAAATAATCACCTTAAAGTTTGGTTTAGAAGATGGGCCGCCGCTAACACGGAAACAAATAGGAGATGTTTGCGGTCGTTCTCAGGAGTGGATTAGACTGGTGGAATTAGGAATTCTTCGGAAGTTAAGAAGAGCACTGGACGTTGAGTGAACAAGGCACGATACTCTCTGGACTCCGTAAACAACATATAGACAAGTCAGAAAAAGTTGATAGAATCCGATCGGTTTAGCTGAAACTAATCGATGGCGAATTCATCTTTACGGATAGGGAGTCCGAAACAGGAAAATGGTGAACACTAGACACGTTGAAAGAGCGGTCACAACTGCATCTCGCACAGCCACAGAAGCAAGGGGAAGAGCGATTATTGACCTTGCAATAAGGCAAGAACTTGTTGGTCTCAGCGACTTAATTCAATCGTTTGTCAGCGATGCAGGGATTGAAAATAAGTTAAAGATTAAAGTCTTGTTGGTATTGGCCCTAAATCCCAACCAGCAAGTTCGCTATTGTGTTTTACCTACAGCGAGTGAGCCTTCCAAAACTACCCGAAACTTAGTCAATCTGCTTGATAGTGATGGACGGAACCTCTCTCAGAACCAGTTCGGACTGAAAGCAATCCACGTACTTGCACTGTACGCTAAAGCCTTCAATTATAGTGAAGTGCTAGAGATAGCTAACCAACTCTACTCGAAGATACTTAAATCAATGCTTGCCCGGGCTAATCAGCCGCTTGCCGATGAGATGCAAACTCTGAGTGCTAGTTCCTTCGTGACCATGATGCTTGGGTCGCGTGATGATAACGAGTTCTTTCAATTTGTCGAATGGTACTATGGCCGTGAGCCACTAATTGAAAGATATGAACAAGAAGAATTAGGGGGAAGAGCGCCGGTTGTTCTAGAAACTGCTGAAAATAATTGAGATAATCGGGAGAACAGAGCGATAACAGAGCGATGGAGGCTTTTGGGTTATAGATTGATCCCCTTGGTAGATATTGTTAGAACTTATTATAGATTTATAAACCCAACTCAATTACACCCACCGAACAGAGCGTCCCTCTCGCATTCATACTCATAGCCACCGTCGTTAATAGGGCTATTCATCAAATTAGGGAAAATAAATCCCAAAACTGTAAACAAAAGTATTGCTGATAGGGTTATCCCCACTATGCAACCTACAAATGCCGATATAGTTCTAACAGCTTGGAGCTTCCAATCCTTAGTTTTCTCATCTATTAAGTTGAAAACTATAAAACAACTCGCCGTAATTCCAAAACTAATTAGTAAGTACTCAATGGTCAATGTCGCCTCCCTCTCTGAATACTAGCTCAATTACTCGTTTACGTATGCCTCACATCCTTCAATAAATGACTCAGAATTACCACCACAATCGCTCGGGTCTGTTATTCCTTTATTTTCTGCCCATTCATAACCTGCCTCGTGACCTGAACAATCATCAGTGCAATCCCAATTGTTTCGTGTAATAGTTTCGTCAACCTCAATATCAATCTCTTTGCCGTTTTGGAATGTCCGTTGTATACGTTCTGGCTCTGTTCTCTCAGGTTTTAGTAAAAACCAGGCAGAAAATAAGACTAAACCCATTACAATGATCATTGTAATTGTATTGTTTTTTTCTTGTTTCATATCCACTTAATATACAAATTCTTCGCAAGCTTTACCATCCTTATCTTCATCAAGGTTATAAGGATCTTTCTCAAGTCCACCCTCACGAGCGTACACTTTTTGAGCTTCATCCCATGATCTGAAATCTACACAATCATAGTCTCCTCCAGAAGTTTTATCAGGTAGGTATTCAATATCAAAATATTCACCTTGAAATACATCTTCCAAATCGCAGTAAATTCCATAATCATCGCACATTTCACAAGAATAATCGTCCTCATCACAACACTCTCCAGTTGCACGTTTAAA
>Ga0210057_1006164_pt1 | contig 15017 bp, 14 predicted proteins | sample CryGeyCG2114_010_2_FD_183968 | JGI IMG/M metagenome (GOLD analysis project Ga0210057, IMG submission 183968) | Groundwater microbial communities from aquifer - Crystal Geyser CG10_big_fil_rev_8/21/14_0.10 (SPAdes) (version 2) | ecosystem: Environmental > Aquatic > Deep subsurface > Groundwater ... | reverse complement strand
AGTATAAAAATCTTGCCGAGCTGGATGTTTCCAAATTTGGGAATAAAAAAGTCAAAGTAAAAACTTTTTCTGAAGAAGAAAAGAGGGAAATTGTGTTCAAAGATGTCGTTGATGAAAAAACTCACCACACAACAATACTTTCGGGAGACATTGAGCCGGATTATCAAAGTGTTGTCGGATTTTTTGCGCAAGCAATAATGCGAGAATTACGGCTTTTTGGTTGCTATGATATTTTATTTGGCAAAGTAAGAGAGTTTGTGCAGAGTAATATGTTTGACAGCCCAGTGAATTTGTCAAACCTCAATACCTTGAGAAACTTGTCAGAAGTTGAATATATACGGCTCATTAAAGATTCTTTCAAAAAAGCTATCAATGATCTCACTGTGGAAGACAAGGGCGACACAGAAATAAAAAACTATATAAAAATCAGTGAGGCAAGACCATTTGTCGTAAATGATAAATCATATTTAATACCAAAAAAATCAGTTTTCAATAAGATTGTTGGGGATAGTGATTTTGAGTTGGTATTTTCGGATTTTCTTGAAAATTATGATGATGTAATTTCTTTCGCAAAAAATTTTCAAAACAAGGAAGCGAGCGCGCTTAGAATTGAATATAAGAATTCGGAAGGGTTTATCGCCACCTATTATCCGGATTTCTTTGTAAAAAAAGACGAAAAAACTGTCTATATTATTGAAACAAAAGGACGAGAAGAAGAGAATGACAAGTTGAAATTTGAAAGGTTGCAAAAGTGGTGTGAGGATGTAAACAATCGCCAAAATCGGGTTGTCTATAAGGCACTTTATATAAAACAAGAGGAATGGGAAAAAGATAAGCTCAAAAACTTTGATGAAGTAGTAAGAGTCTTTAGCTTGAAATAATATATGGAAATTGAATCAAAACAACCCCATACCAGTTCGCTACGGGGCAGGCGAAAAGTCTTTGTAGCCATGTCGGGCGGGGTGGATAGCTCTGTGGCCGCTTTGCTTTTGCAAAAGAGTGGCAAGTACGAGCTTGTCGGCGCTTTTATAAAAGGCTGGTATCCGTCCGGTGTGGCTTGTTCATGGCGAGGAGACAGGCAAGACGCCATGAGAGTGTGCGCCAAGCTTGGCATACCGTTTATAACGATAGACGCGGAAAAGGAATACAAAAAAGAAGTGGTGGATTACATGATAAGAGAATATAAAACCGGCAGGACGCCGAATCCGGATATAATGTGCAATCAAAAAATCAAGTTCGGTATTTTTTTGAAGAAGGCGATTGAGCTTGGCGCTGATTTTATCGCGACCGGGCATTACGTAAAATTGTCAGAATCGCGAGGAAGTAGCGTCTCTCCAGCTCGGCTCATTCGCCCGGCGGCTCATTCGCCTGTCCTCGCCGAATCATCCCGCAAAAACGGGAACCATGCTGATTCGGCTGCGGAGGCTTCCGAGACTGCTACTTCCTCGCGATTCACGTTGTTTATTGCGCGCGATAGTGCTAAAGACCAATCTTATTTTCTCTGGACTTTAACTCAAAACCAGCTCAAATATTCTCTTTTTCCGTTGGGCAATTTGCTTAAGGGCGAGGTGAGAAAAATCGCCAAAGAAAACGATTTGCCCACAGCTTCAAAAGACGAGAGTCAAGGGGTGTGCTTTATCGGCGAGTTTAATATGGAGAAGTTTTTAGAAAAACATATAAAGCCAAAAAAAGGAAAGATTTTAACAACAAGCGGGGAGGTGATAGGAGAGCATAATGGGATAATGTTTTACACCATCGGACAGCGTCATGGTTTCGGTTTTGGCGGAGGCGGAGGAGGACCTTACTACGTGGTGGATAAGGATATTAAAAAAAATATTTTAATCGTGGCCGAAGAGAAAGAAGAAAAAAAGTTTGAGAAAAAGGAGCTTGCGATAGATAATGTAAACTGGGTTGGCGGCGCTGAGCCGGATTTTAGCAGGAAATATCAAGCTCGCGCGAGATACCGTCAGCCGCTCCAAGACTGTCGGGTTGAGAAAATAAATAAACTTGGTAATGACGGATATAAAATTATATTTTCTCAAACACAGCGGGCAATAACTCCCGGTCAATCTTTGGTTATATACGATGAAGAAGAAATGATTGGCGGGGGAGTGATATAATCTCAAATCTTTCTATTTTTGAATTACAAAATAGTCCTGTTTGCGACGCCTTACGGAACCCGCTACTTTAATATATTTAAAATAAAAGCGGGCGAGTAGAGCAAATTTTCGGAGAAAATTATGCGAGCCGAGCAAATGGGACTATTTTGTAATTTAAAGAAGATTGCAAATTACCGCCCTTCTCTTTTAAGCAGAGTAAGAATTGTCTTAAGAGCAATAGAGAGTTCTAACGCGAAAGAGCGATTTTTTACATAATAGAGATCATATTGCAATTTTTTGTTGGCATCATCCACCGAGGCTCCGTAGGGATAATTAACTTGAGCCCAACCGGAAAGACCTGGTTTTACCAAATGTCTCATGGAATAATGCGGTATTTTTTCCGTTAAATCTTTTATAAACTCCGGCCTCTCCGGCCTCGGTCCGATAAAAGATAATTCTCCATTTAACACATTACAAAGTTGCGGTAATTCATCAATTCTGGTTTTTCTCAGAATGTTGCCGAAGAAAGTTATGCGTTTGTCATTTTTATCCGCCCAGACAGCGCCGTTTTTTTCGGCGTTATTGAGCATTGTTCTGAATTTAATTATTTCAAAAGTCTTGTTATTTTTGCCGATTCTTTTTTGTTTATAGAAGATGTCACCCTTACTGGTTAATTTTATCAAGGTTGCCACAAAAGGTAAAATAACTGAATAAGGGATAAATAAAATTATAGCCAGCATAACATCAAGCCATCTTTTGATTATTTCAAATTTTTGCTTGTTTATCTCTATCAAGTTTTCCAAAAACCACACTTTGTTTATGGTGGAAACCGGGATTTTGCCGGTAATGGATTCGTAAAATCTATCAAAATCAACGATAGTTTTGCCTTTGAGAATCATATCGTAAAGTGTTGTAATTATTTCACCGTCTTGTCTGGCATTGGCCGGAGTTACTATTACATCAGCATGAGAGGCGCTGTCTAAGACTTTGTAACCGAATTGCGGATTGTCTTTTACAAAATCGGCAAACTCCGAGACTTCTTTTGTCTCCCCGATAAAAAATATTTTAATCTTTGAACTTTTAAGGATAAATTTTTTAATGGCTTTTCTCCATAACCATATGGTTATGGATGCAATCACGGCGTCTATTAAGAGATTAGTCTTGGGTGTGATATTAAAGTTTGGCACAAAGTAGAACATTAAAACGGCCACGCCGGCAGCGACCAGCATGGTTTTAAAGATATACAAAATTTTGGAATTAGGCGTTATTTTGCCAAGGTCATACAGGCCGGCTATATAAAATATAACTATCCATAAAGCGTTCACGAAGAAGAACGGCCATTTGTGATTTTCCCACAAAACAGAGCCGGGCAAACCCCAATACCTTAAACTTAAGGTTGCCAAAAGGCTCCAAAAGAGAAGCAATACATCTCCTATAAAAAGGATGGTTTTTATAGATCGGTTTGTTTTAATCATACTGATATGCTAGCATATATAATATATGCAGAAAAGTATTCAGGCACTTAAGTATTTAGCTTATCTGGGTATTTTTATTATCCCTTTTTTGGCCTTGGTGGTTTCAGACACTATGTTTTTCCCATTTATAACCGGGAAAAATTTTCTTTTTAGAATAATTATAGAAATAACTGTCGCCTTGTGGGCAATAGTTGCCATCTTTGAGCCAAGATACAGACCTAAAAAAACTTGGATTTTTTTAACATTGGCGTTTTTTACTCTAGGAATGGCTCTTTCTTCCGTTTTCGGCGCCAATTTTTACAGAAGCTTTTGGTCAAACTACGAGAGGATGGAGGGTCTTATTACATTCTTGCACCTATTTGCTTATTTTACGGTTTTAATTAGTTTCTTGAAAACAGAAAAAGCTTGGGACTGGTTACTCAAAACTAATATCGGAGTAAACGTGATTGTCGGTCTCTATGGTCTTTTGCAGCTCTTTAGCAGGTTTATAACTAACCAAGGAGAACTTTTCGGTCCCTATAGTCTTTTGCAGCTCTTTGGCAGGTTTAAAACTCACCAAGGAGATCGTCTGGACGCTTCTTTGGGTAATGCTTCTTATATGGCCATTTATATGGCTTTCGGTCTTTTTACCGCTTTGTTGTTCTTTATTCGGAGTAAAAACAAAAGAAATTCCATCTGGATTTATGTTCCCATTATTGCTTTGCAAACTATTGTTTTATACTATACCGCCACCAGAGGAGCCATCTTGGGTGTAATCGGCGGTTTATTTTTAGCTTCAGCGCTTATCGCGATTTTTGCCGAACGCAAGAAGGTTAAGATGGCTGCCGGAGGATTTGCGTTGGTTGTTATAATTTTAATCGGCGGATTTTTGGCCATCAAAAATACATCCTTTGTAACAAGCAGTCCTGTGCTCAATAGGTTTTCCGGCATATCTCTAAAAGAGAGAACAACGGAATCCAGATTGACTATTTGGAAAATGAGTTGGGAAGGTTTTATGGAGAAGCCCGTTCTTGGCTGGGGACCGGAAAATTTTAATCTCGTCTTCAACAAATATTACGAGCCGAGCTTGTACAGACAAGAACCGTGGTTTGACAGAGCGCATAACGTATTCTTTGACAGGCTTGTAACCGGTGGTGTTATTGGTCTGGTTTCCTATCTTGGATTATTCTTTTTCGCCGTGTATTATCTTTGGTCAAGGAGAAACAAGACGAGATTTTCAGTTTATGATTCGGCCATATTGACCGCGATGTTCGCGGCGTACTTCACGCACAATTTGTTTGTGTTTGATAATCTCATAAGCCTTATTTTATTTTTCACTTTTTTGGCTTACATCCATTACCGCCGCGTTGAAGGCCCCTCGGTTGTTGTTCAGTCGCCGGAGTCAAAGATCTTGTCCACGGATGATGTTTACAAGAAAATGTACATGGTTGCCGGCGTAGCGGGGCTTGCGATTTTTTCCATTTATTATTTGAATATACCCGGCATTATGGCTTCAAAAAATATCATATACGCCATGGGAGCCTCTTCCGCCGGCGATGCGGAAGGATCTTTTAGAAAATTCCAAAAAGCCATTTCTTACAACTCTTTCGGTAGTCTTGAATCAAGAGAACATATGACCAGTTTCGTGTTAAGCACTAAAGATTCTCCGAACGTAAAACCGGAGATCCGAAGCGAAATGATTTCATATACCATAGATGAGCTTAAAAAACAAAATGAAGAATATCCCGGAGACATAAGAGAACTTATATTCCTTGGCATGTTTTATAACAAAACAGGCATGTATGATGAAGCGGAGAAAATTCTTAAAGAAGCCATGGCTCTTTCTCCAAATAAACAGCAGATCTATTTTGAACTTGGAGGTTTGTATATAAGCAGGAATGATTACGTGAACGGCTTGCAAACTCTTAAAACAGCCTTTGAGCTTGATGAGACGTTCAGTGAAGCCAGAACTATCTATGCCGTGGCGGCGATCTTTGCCGATAATGAAAAGCTTGCCGAAGAGCTGATGGCTGATTACGGCGGCACCGTAAAAGCCGATGAGCGTTTCTTGAAAGCTTATGCTTCTAAAAATAATTTCACCAAAGTTGTTTCAATCCTTAATCTATTTATAGAAAAAGAACCTAATAACATCCAGCATCGTTTGAGGCTGGCGGCTGCGTATCTGCAAGCTAACCAAAGACAGTTGGCTATTGCCGAGATAGAAAAATCCATAGAAATAAATCCAAGCTTCAAAGAGCAAGGAGAATATTACGTAAACGAAATTAAAGCCGGCAGAAATCCTTAAATCCTTGTATTTCAGCGTATTTTCTGTTATAGTTTCAAATGGAAAATGAATGAGAGCGATATCAAAAAACTTCTAAAAGAGAATCTTGAGCTGTCTCAAGAGAACAATAAAATGCTCAAAAAGATGAACAGAGCAAGAATTTTTGGGAATGTTTTTTGGGTTGTAAAATGGGTGTTTATCATAGGCTTGTCTTACGGCGCTTATGTTTACATCCAGCCGTATATTGAGAAGATGATTGGCACGGCGGAAAGTATTTCTACTAGCGTGGAGAAAATAAGCGACGTGGGCGAAACCTTGCCTCTCAATCTCATTGACAGAATAAAAAATCTTTCAAATTAAAAAATATTCAATCCGCCGGAGTAGCTCAGTGGTAGAGCACTTCTCTGAAAAAGAAGGGGTCGTGAGTCCGATTCTCACCTCCGGCATCAAACAAAAAACATCTCGCTACTAGCGAGATGTTTTTTGTTTGTAATTTTATCCTTCCCTCACTTTTAATTTATGAGCTTTTGTTTTATTGGCTAGCGGCATCTTAATAGTGAGAACGCCGTTTTTGGTGATTGCCTCGGAATCATCCGGATTAACTTCTTGCGAAAGGGAGATACTTCGGCTGAAAGATCCCCAGTATAATTCTTGTTGTATATATTCTCCATCTTTGATTCTGCGGCTCTCTTCTCGTGAACCTCTTATCGTAAGATTGTTCGGAGTGATGGAAATATCAATATTGTCCGGCTTAACGCCGGCAACAATAGTTTGCACGATAATTTCGTTATCGGTTTGCGCCACGTCCATGGCTAGCTCGCCATCTTCCAAGTCAGAACCAGACTCGTCATAGAGATTTATTTCTTTAGCGGGACTGCTTTCCCATTCCTCCGAAGTTTCTTCTTCGTAGTTGCTATTTATTCCTTCGCTTTCTTTATCGCCACTTATGGGAGCGCCGGTTAATCTTTCAAAAAATGATCTTTTGTCTTTTGTCATAGTTTAAAAATTATTTTTTAATCCTTTTAATTTTTTCAAAAACGAAAATGAGAATTATAATCACAATCCAGAGAGGCATAAAGATTTTTAAAATATTCTGCCCTCCTGATAAGATTATAAAATAATTAAACAAGAAGTGCAAAGTGCCGGCTATCAAAATACCAAAAAATAAATTGATAAGCCTTCTGTTTTTATGAAAAAAAGAAAAGGCAATGCTGGCGCCAATAATGGCGGAAGTGGCCACGTGCAATAACATGGCGCCGATAAACCTAATGCCGCCTGTGTCTAAGCCATCAAAGATCTCACCACCGGATAGCGACTTAATGATAAAAAGCGTATTCTCCAAGCTGGCGAAGCCGAGAGCGGCTGTTATCATATATACGATGGCGTCTATCGGCTCATCATAATATTTTTTTGATAAGGCGGTTTTTTGGGCGGCAAAGAATTTCAAGATCTCTTCTATAAAAGCCCAAATAAGGAGAATAACGAAACTTGAAGCCGCCACATAAACAGACACCACATATTCCGCGCCGATAGCCGCCGGCACGGCTGCCATGCCGGCCAAAAAAGTAAAGATGATGGCTTTCCTCGGTTCCGGCCTTTTCTTGTCTTCTTTAAGCCAAAACCAAAGCCAGAAGATGGAAGGAATAAATCCTCCGAGAAGCGAGTAAAAGAAATTCGCGGTTGTTATTTGCTCGGCCATTTTTCTATAATTAACATTCTTTCGCCGTTATTGTTTGGAAGCATAGACCAAATTTCTTCCGTAATAAACGGCATAAACGGATGCAAAACGATTACACTTTTTTTCAATACCTCAAGGAGTGTCCATATCGCCGAATCTCTGTCTTGGCTGTCTTTGCCAGCCAATCTATTTTTGGATTCTTCTATTATTATGTCAGCGAAATTATGCCAAATATAGTGATATAATTTTTCTCCGGCCATGTAGAAACGATATTCTTCTATGTCTTTGGTAATATCTTCTATTTTACTATCAAGTTCCAATAAGGTCGTTTTGTCTTGCTCAGCAATATCTATTCTTACGTTCGGATCAAAGTTGCTCGCGGCGGAGAGAGTGAAGCGAGCAATATTCCAAAGTTTGTTGGCAAAATGTTTATATCCCTTGATTTTGTCTTCCGCCAGCGCCATGTCGCTGCCCGGAGTATTGCCTACAATAAGCGCCATGCGCAAGGCATCCGTGCCGTATTTGGCCGTCATCTCTATCGGGCTTATCACATTGCCCTTGCTCTTGCTCATTTTCTTTTTTTCCGCGTCTCTTATCAGCCCATGAAGATAAATTGTTTTAAAGGGTGGTTTGCCCGTTATGTAAAGGCCAAACATAATCATTCTGGCCACCCAGAAAGAGAGTATATCAGAGCCGGTTTCCATCACGTCGGTGGGATAAAATTCTTTAAAATCTTTTCCGTCCGGATAGCCAAGTGTGGCAAACGGCCATTGTCCGGAAGAGAACCATGTATCAAAAGTGTCTGTATCTTTATAAACGGCGCCGCCGCACTTTGGACACTTTTTAATAACATCTTCCGTATCTACAAAGCCTTCTGCGCAATTGTCGCAAATTTTGGCCGGTATCGGTATGCCCCACGCGATTTGTCTGGAGATGTTCCAATCTTGGATATTTTTCATCCAGTGGAAAAATATTTTTTCAAAATTTTTTGAAACGAATTTTATTTCTCCGCTCGCAACCGCTTCTATGGCTTTCTTGGCTAGAGGAGTTATTCTTACAAACCATTGCGGCATAATCATTGGCTCAATGGTCTTTTCGCATTTATAGCAAACCTTTATGGCGTGACTGAAATCCTCTGTCTTTGCAAGCAAGCCGGCTTCTTCCAGATCCTGAACCACTGCTTTTCTGGCTTCTTCCACCTTCATGCCGGCGTATTTGCCGGCTTTCTCGTTAAGTTTGCCATGCTTGTCTATCACCTCAACGGTTTCCAGATTATGCTTTTTGCCCAGTTCAAAGTCGTTCGGATCGTGCGCTGGAGTTACTTTGAGCGCGCCGGTGCCGAAATCTTTTTCCACGTATTCGTCAGCTATTACCTTGAGTTTGCTTCTACCTATAAACTCGCTTAATTTACCCAGTTCAATTTCTTCGCCTATGTGCCGCGAATATCTTTTGTCGCTTGGATTTACAGCAATGGCCGTGTCGCCAAAGATTGTTTCCGGTCTTGAAGTGGCAATGATGATCGGACCATATTTTATATAATAGAGTTTATCGGTTTGATCTTTTGCTTTAGTCTCAAGTTCGGAGAGGGAAGTCTGATGCTTGGCGCACCAGTTGATGATTCTCTTGCCTCTGTAGAGCAGGGCGTCTTTATCAAGCTCCTTAAAGGTGGCGTAAACCGTTTCTATGATATCTTTATCAAGAGTGAATTTTTCTCTGCTCCAGTCGCAGGAAGCGCCAAGCTCGCGGAGCTGGTTTTCCATGTGTTTTTTATTGGCGAGAGTAAAGGCCATTATCTCGTCGTAGAGTTCTTGTTTTTCCATTTTAAATCTGGAGCGGCCTTCTTTCTCAAGTTTTTTCTCATATACCACTTGAGTCTCAAAGCCGGCGTGATCGGCGCCGGGGAGCCAGAGAGTTTTATAACCGTTCATTCGCTTGTAGCGAGTCATGAGGTCTTCAATAGTTACAAACACGGCGTGGCCGGCATGAAGCGAGCCATTAGCGTTTGGAGGAGGCATGATGATGGTAAAGGGTTCCTTGTGTCTTTCAGGCAATTTGTCTGGGTTGAAGTAGCCGCTCTCTTCCCATGATTTATAAATTCTTCCCTCCGTTTCTTTGGGATCGTAAGGCCTTAATAATTTTTCGTTTACCCCGTTAGAAATTTGTTTATTCATATTTTATTTTACCCAGTTTATTTCTAATGGGGTTTATTTGATTCGGTTTCTCATCGCTCATGGTACTATTTTAGCAGAAAAATAAGGGTTTAATAAGGCTTGACAAAAAGGAGAATTGGTGTATACTATTAAAGCAAATTAATGACGTAAATTGTTCTTTTTTATTTATTGCCTATTTGGCACCAAGTCCTTATGGATTAAGGAAAATACAGAAAAAAAGGGGGATTAAAATGGATATTTATGATTATAGATTGATTGAAAAGGTGTATTGCAACCGAATTGAAAACGAAGACGGCCCAGGCAGTCTTCAAAACGTTATTTCAAGTGAGAAGATAAGAATCATAAAAAAATGGACTGAGCAAAAGGAGGATTTCGGAGTCCAGTTGATTGAAAATCATTCGCTTGATCTGTCTGAGGACAGTGACGACGGATTTATTGAATTTTCGCATCTTCTAGAAAGAAGAAGATGCGGTAGTGATAAATGGGAATTCGTAGGATGCCTTTACCCCATGGGCATGGGGTAAAGGCAAATATAAGGCTGTCGTTTTAGCGAATTCGCGAGCGACAGCCTTTTTCATTTGCGCGCGGAGTTTACTTTAATTATTTAAAAATGTTTGCAGTTTGAATTTGAGAATGGGAATATCAGAAATTATTGTGTTCCACACTATATCTAAATCCACTTCAAAATAGTCATGAATAGCTTTGTCTCTGAAACCGGCTATGTCTTTCCATGGCAGATCTATTGAACCTTTGGCTTTTAAGGAAATCTTTTTTGAAATTTCTCCGATAAGCATAAGTTGCATAATAACCGCGCTTTGCGTTTTTTCGTCTTTGCCAAAAATGACATGATCTGTATTGGCGATAAACGATTCTATTTTCCGGACAGCGTCTAATACTTGCTGAATGTATACCTTGTCATCCTTCATATATTGTTTTTAAATCTGATTGTATGTACGGCCGGACGAATTTATTGATACTGTTTTCAGTAACCAAATCCACTTTTCGTTTCAGTCTAGTTTCTATCTTTCGTATCAAGCCCATATAGGCGAACATACCCATCGGTTTTCCGAGAGAAATCATAATATCAACATCGCTTTTGGGACCGTCTTCTCCACGCGAAACAGAACCAAAAACAGAAGCACGCTTAACACCGTATTCTTTTAAAATAGGCGATATTTTATTTTGTATTTCTAAAATATTCATAAAAACATCATAGCATCAATTTTTTGGTTTAACAATTTAATTTAACATTAATACGCTTCTCATCGCTCATGGTACTATTTTAGCAGAAAAACATGGTTAATTAAAGAGACAAATTTCCTTTTGCCGTCATTTTTTCCGGCTTGATAAAATCGCCATTTACCGCGTGCGGATCCCCCGCCGCGCCAATCATAGCGGCGTTGTCGGTGGTAAGTTTGGCGGAGGGCAAATACAAGGTTGTCGTTTTAGCGAATTCGCGAGCGACAGCTTTTTTCATTCGCGCGCGGAGTTCTTTGTTGGCCGCCACGCCGCCGCCGATGATGATGGACTTTGCGCCGAATTCTTTGGCGGCCTTAATGGTTTTTAAAACAAGTACGTCCACGGCCGATTGCTGGATTTCGTTGCATATCATGGGTGTAAAATCGCCGATGTTTACATGTCTTTCTTTCATATCTTTTAGCATGTACAAGACGGCGGTTTTAAGTCCGGAAAAACTGAAGTCGTAATCCTTGGAATCAATCATCGGCCGGGGAAGCTTCAAATTAAATGCTTCTTTTTCCATTTCTCGTCTTGTCCAGCCGCCCATGCGGAAGGTGAGGGGATATTTTTTGTAATTCTCCGCTTGCCTGGCTATCTGTGGCCCGCCCGGGTAAGGGAGACTAAGCATTCGGGCACATTTATCAAAGCATTCGCCAACAGCGTCATCTCTTGTCTCGCCGATAATTTTATAATCTCCCCAGTTTTTAATAAGCACAAGTTCTGTATGTCCTCCGCTAACCAGCAATGCAATTGCTGGAAATTGGATTTGTTTTTTATTTTTGAATTTAGGTTTTTGAATTTGTTTGAAAATTGAAAATTGAAAATTGAAAATTCCGCCGTTTTGCAGTAAAACGGCGGCAAGGTGTCCTTCCATGTGATTAACTGCCACGATTGGCTTATCCCAAATGAATGACAGGGCTTTGGCGAAGTTTATGCCTACCCAAAGTGCTGGTTCCAAACCGGGGCCAATCGTTACGGCGATAGCGTCAATCTTCGGCGGTTTGATTGTCGGGATAAATTTCAAAAATTGTTCTAAAAGTTCCGGTTCTCGGTTTAAAATTATTTTAATTTCTTTCTCTTTTTTAATTTCAGATTGTAATTTTGAATTATAAAAACCTGATTTTTCCAATGCCTTTTTTAAAACAGGAATCAGATTTGCTTGGTGTTCTCTTTTGGCCAAATTCGGCACAACGCCGCCCCACTCGGCATGGAGTTTAACTTGAGATAGAACGATATTGGATAAAACATCAAAAGACGGATTTTTTAATCCTCCTTTTGCTTTAAGTATGGCAACGCTTGTTTCGTCGCATGATGTTTCTATGGCAAGGATATTCATGGGTTATCCCAATCGGCTTCCGTTTAAAACTTTTTTTACGGGTTTCATTAAGACTATTTCCTCGCTGTCATCTTTAATTTTTTTATGAGTGGCAAGAATCATCGCTTGACTTTCCAGTCCCATAATTTTTCTCGGCTCAAGGTTCGTGACAAACAAAAATTGTTTGCCGACAAGAATTTGCTGATCCATAAAAGTTTTGGCTATGCCGGAGATGACTTGTCTCGGAGCTTCTTCGCCAAAATCAACGGAGAGTTTAAGAAGCTTCTCCGAGCCTCCCACTTTCTCGGCCGATAAAATTCCGCCGACTTTTATTTCTATCTTTTGAAAATCATTGAATGTAATCATGGTTATTGTCCACTTAGAGACCGAGTCTCTAAGTGCGCTCGCTTCGCTCAACATACCTCCGCCTTTCAAATCCTCACGCGAGCAAAGCAGTTTGCTCGCTTACCCTCCTTACTCGCTTTGCTCGTTCGGAGGGTAGAGGATTTGGTCACGAATATTTTTCTGACGAAAATTTTCGCGACCCCGGCTCGGTTGTTTCGCTTCGCTCAACATACCTCCGCCTTTCAAATCCTCACGCGAGCAAAGCAGTTTGCTCGCTTACCCTCCTTACTCGCTTTGCTCGTTCGGAGGGTAGAGGATTTGAACCTCTGAGGGATTTCTCCCAACCGCGTTTCGAGTGCGGCGCATTAGACCACTCTGCCAACCCTCCATAATATTTGTGTCACAAATATTTTTCCTAACGGAAAATTTTCGCGACCCCGGCTCGCGGTTTTTGCCTTTGCTTCGCAAAACAAAAACATCGCTGCGCCTTCATAAAGCTGAAAAAGTGAAGCAGTTCACTTTTTCTTAACGCTTTATGACCCCACGGAGAATCGAACTCCGATTAACAGATTGAAAACCTGCTGTCCTAACCATTAGACGATGGGGCCTTGAAAAATTGTTAAAATGACAACTGGTTCGATTCTCCGAATCGGTCACAAGTCACTAATTCGCTTCGCTCATAAGTGCTTGCGACCCTTACAGGGTCTGTCCACTCATTGGGCTTTTTGTTTCGCTTTGCTTACAAAAATCCTCAATGAGTCTTGCGCCAGTCCACTGGACTGGCTCACCCGCCTCGCTGTTGCTAAAGCAACATTGCTCCGGCTCTGTCTGGAGCACAGAAGCCAAGCAGTTGGCTTCTTATTTCGCTTCGCTTCATGCTCCAGACAGCTCCGATTAACAGATTGAAAACCTGCTGTCCTAACCATTAGACGATGGGGCCTTGAAAAATAATCAATGAATGGGCGCTAGAAGGATCGAACTTCTGACCTTTTCGATGTCAACGAAACGCTCTACCACTGAGCTAAGCGCCCAGACCGGAATAATAAATGAGCATTGTTATTCTACCTAAATTTTGCTAAAATGTAAATATTATAAAATTTTTTAGACATTAAGCTATATTTATGCCAAAAATTACCCATCATTACGAGGGCTGCATCGGCTGCGGCTCGTGCGAAGCGCTTTGTCCGGAGTATTGGAAAATGGATTATGAGAAAGGCAAAGCTGATCTTATTGGAGCCGTAAAAGATCCGGTAACCGGAGACGAGGAGCTTGAGGTTAAAGAAGTCGCTCCTTGCAATAGAGAGGCGGCGGATGTTTGTCCGGTGCAAGTTATTAAAATAATAGAATAAAAATTATGTACGACTTGATAATAATAGGTGGCGCCACTTCCGGACTTACTGCCGGCATCTACGCCGCCAGAAAGAAGTTAAATGCCGTCATTCTCACGGATAAAATGGGCGGTCAAGCTCTGCTTACGGAAACTATAGAAAATTATCCGGGCTTCACCCTCATTACAGGCTTTGAGTTTATAAATAAGATAAAGGAGCAGGTGCTGAAACATGGTTTGGAAATTAAAGAAGGAATTAAAGTAACGGAAATTAAAAAAGATGGAGATAATTTTTCCGTAAAAGCGGAAAACGGAGACACTTTCAGCGCCAGATCGCTCATTGTCGCTACCGGCAAAAATCCGAGAAGACTCGGCATTGTCGGAGAAAAGGAATTTGAAAACAGGGGAGTGAGTTTTTGTTCCACTTGCGACGCGCCACTTTACGGTGGCAAGGCGGTGGCGGTAATAGGCGGCGGTAACGCCGGTCTTGGCGCCGCCTACGATCTATTGCCGTACGCTTCCAATATTTACGTTTTGGAGTTTGCCGATAAGCTTTTAGGCGATGAGATTATGCAGGAAAAGCTTAAAGAAAGCGGCAAAGTGGAGTTTATATTAAACGCTCAAACCAAAGAAATTAAAGGCTCAAGCTTCGTGGAAAAAATTATATATACCGACAGAGTTTCAGGTCAAGATAGAGAGCTTGATGCCCAAGGCGTGTTTGTGAATATCGGACAATCACCGAACTCAGGTTTCGTAAAGGACTTTTTAGAAATAAACAAATTCGGAGAGATTATAATTGACCCCAAGACAAACGAAACTTCCGTAAAAGGCGTATTCGCCGCCGGTGATATTACCGATACCGGTCACAAACAATATATCGTGGCTGCCGGACAGGGCGCCAACGCTCTTCTGAACGCTTATGAATATCTTAAAAATAAAACTCGCGGCTTATAAACCGCGAGTTTTATTTTTTTTGAGCGTTATTTGTTTCTTCTTAAAAAAGCGGGGATAACATCCCATGAGCTGTCTTCATCGTCTTCATTTTCGTCTTTTTCAATTTCTCTGACTTTATCTCTTAAAGCTTTTATGCCGGAAGTTTCTTCTT
>Ga0210057_1006163_pt1 | contig 15018 bp, 13 predicted proteins | sample CryGeyCG2114_010_2_FD_183968 | JGI IMG/M metagenome (GOLD analysis project Ga0210057, IMG submission 183968) | Groundwater microbial communities from aquifer - Crystal Geyser CG10_big_fil_rev_8/21/14_0.10 (SPAdes) (version 2) | ecosystem: Environmental > Aquatic > Deep subsurface > Groundwater ... | reverse complement strand
GTCTGTCTTTTTAAAATCCCTTTATAAGGATTTTTGTATTGATTTGATAAATAAAGCCTAAAATTTCTGATTGAGTTTTCGTCAACTTTTTCTATCTCAAAATCTTCGCTTTTTTCTGATTTAAAGAGCCATTTTTTAAAAAAATTCAGATAATAAGAATACATTTTTACTGTTTTTGGAGAAAGATTTCTGTCAAGGTCGCAGTACTCAAGAAATTGATCAATTGCTTGTTTTATACCCATTAATTTCATATTAAACGACACGGAGAACGATTGCAAGAAGTGGAACCGAATTTGACTCGGTGGGCGAGAGAGGAATTGTTCAACTCGCAGTTAACGAAGTCCTTAAGAGTTTGCTGCGAGTTAATCCCGCTTTGCGGGAAACCTCTATTTGTGTCAGAGGGGAGAGTCGAACTCCCAAGCCTTTTAGGGCACAGGTTCCTAAAACCTGCGTGTCTGCCAGTTCCACCACTCTGACTGTCTATTTTTTTAATGTTCCACCCATGGCATGTCGCCATGACATGCACTCGCTCAATTTAATAGTTAATTATATCATTACGGAAATATTAGGCCAATACGCACCGCGTAGGTGCGTATTGGCCAATTTTATCCTTTTATAACAGGCTAAACATATAAAAATGTGGATTATAATCTACAGACATTATTAAAGAAGAATGGTATAAGTTTAGAGTGTTAAAAAGAAGATTGTTTAAAAAAGGTCAGATATATCATATTTGCAACAAAAGTATTGCAAATTATAAAATCTTTGGCAGAACATCAACCGTAATAAGATTTATTCATACACTAGATTTCTACAACAATAGCAACTTATCTAAAAGGTTTTCTAATGCTAAAAGAGAAAATAAGTATACTTTTAACAAGTTAATTCTTCCAAAACCGAATCGTCTATTAAAGATTATTGCTTTTTGTGTGATGCCCGACCACTACCATTTGTTAATTAAGCTCCTTAAAAACGATATTCTATCAAAATACATAAATAATTTACAAAATAGTTTTACAAGGTACTTTAATATTAAAATGAAAAGAAAGGGGCCGTTATGGCAATCAAGATTTAGATCTGTAGAAGTAAAAACTGATGAACAACTTCTTCATGTATCCAGATACATTCACTTAAATCCAACAACAGCTAATCTTGTTAATAAACCTGAAGACTGGGAATATTCGTCTTACACAGATTATGTAAACAACGATAAAATACTTGGTGAAGTAATGAATGAGATAACAATAAAAGACCCGAAAAAGTACAAACAATTTTGCGAGAATAACATTGAATACCAAAAGAAGTTGAAGAAAATAAGGAAATTATTGCTAGAGTAGGCCAATACGCACCGCGTAGGTGCGTATTGGCTTCATGATATTTAAAAAATGGTAAAATTCACAGTACATCTGGAAGGGTGTGAGAGCGGTTGAATCAGCACGCTTGGAAAGCGTGTATGGCTGTAAAGCTATCATGGGTTCGAATCCCATCCCTTCCGCACTTCGACAAGCTCAGTACGTCAGGGAGCTTTACTTGTCGAAATAATTGGTATGGGATGAGAAGTTTATCCTGAGCGAGTTTTACGAGTCGAATGGAAATCCCATCCCTTCCGCACTTTTTACAATTGACACATTCAGCAAAATAGTTATAATAACTTTAAATTATGTTTAAGAAAAAGTTGCTATTTTTAATTTTATTCTTCATTACAGGACTTATACTCTCGCAAATTGAATTCACACCGCTTGCAGGGCCAAACGTACACTTCACTCTATTTGATTTTTTTGCGCCAATAGCTGGTGGATTTTTAGGAGCAACACTTGGCATTGTATCAGTCCTTGCAGTATCTTTAACAAACCTCATATCAACAGGATCTTATGAACTGGGATCAATAATAAGGCTCTTCCCAATTCTTTTTGCAGTATATTATTTCGGACTTCCTGTAAATAAAAGATCAGGTATGCTATTTCTAATAGTCCCGCTTCTTGCAATGGTAATTTTCTGGTCTCATCCACAGGGTAGAGAAGCATGGTATTTTGCGCTGTATTGGTTAGTGCCAGTTGTCTCATATTTCAAAAGAGATATTCTTTACCTAAGAGCTTTAGGAGCAACTTTTACAGCTCATGCGGTTGGCGGAGCCGCTTGGATTTGGGCTTTTAACCTACCGTCAACTGTATGGCAAGGACTTGTACCAATTGTCGCATATGAAAGGACGCTATTTGCTGCGGGTATAACTGCATCTTATTTTGTATTTTCTTTCCTCTTAAAATATTTAACAAAGAAAAACATTCTTCCATCAGGCCTCCGTTTTGAAAAAACCAGCCTCATATTCTCAAAATAATTATAAATCTACAACTTTTTTCTGGTAAAATGAACAGTTAATGTCAATCATTTGGTTTTATTCATTAATCTCTGTTGCAATTGTAAGTCTTATTTCATTAGTTGGAATATTTACTTTTTCTTTAAATCAAACAAGATTCAAATCTATATTAAATTACTTGGTAAGCTTTGCTGTAGGAGCTCTGATAGGGGATGTCTTTATTCATATTATCCCTGAACTTGCAGAAGAAGGCTTTTCTCAAACAATATCTATTTACATAATGTCCGGGATTTTATTTACATTTGTTATTGAAAAGTTTATTCATTTCCACCACTATATTACATCTGAACCTGGAATTAAAAAAAAGTACGAAGCATATACTATAACAAGTCTTTGGGGCGATTCCATGCATAACTTTGTTGATGGATTAATAATCGGAGGATCTTTTCTTGCAAATCTTCAACTTGGTATTGCTACCACCGTAGCAGTTATATTGCATGAAATTCCAACCGAAGTAGGGCACTTTGGAGTCTTAATCAAAGGAGGATTTACTAAAAATAGAGCATTGTTCTGGAATTTTATCAGCGCATTAACCTCATTTTTAGGTGTTATAGTTACTTTGCTGATTGGAGAAACTGTAGAATCAGCTGTCCCATTTTTACTTGCATTTACAGCTGGTAATTTTATATACATTGCAGGCTCTGATTTTATCCCGGTACTACATAAAGAATCCAACTGGAAAAGAAGCGTTTTTCAGTTTTTATATCTTATAATTGGAATAACAATTATGTATACTTTAGTTTTCCTGGAATAAAATGTTTATGTTGAATAAAAATACAATAATTCTCGCTGTCTCTTCAGTTGTAATAATATTCGGATTTTTATATCTAGTTTTCTCTACATCAAATAAGCCAATTAGTAATGAGCCTTTTCAAAGCGCAAAAAATTTGCAAGATAAAGATCATATAAAATGGGCTTCAGAAAGTGGCAGTATCCTTGTTGAATACAGTGATTTCCAATGTCCAAATTGCAAGCTATGGAGCGATTTTTTCAAGCAAATGGATGATTCAAAAAATCCCGATTTTGAGAAAATAAAAGAAAATATATCATTTGTTTATAGAAATTTTCCACTGACTAGCATCCATCAAAACGCCCTTGCATCAGCCTACGCAGCCGAGTCAGCAGGTTTACAGGACAAATTTTATGAAATGCACGATTTACTTTTTGAAAACCAATCAAATTGGTCAGAACTCAAAAATCCAACTGACTATTTTGTAGGGCTTGCGGAAACTTTAAAACTTGACATTAAAAAGTTCAAATCAGATCTTAAATCTTCAGAAGTAAAAACAAAAGTTGACCAGGATTTAGAATCAGGAAGACAGGCAAATGTAAACTCAACTGCATCATTTTATTTAAATGGGGCATATTTGAATAACCTAAACAACACACAAGACCTAATAAAGATATTGATTGACACAATCAATCAATAAATTTCTAATCTCTAATTCCTAAATCCTAAACAAATACAAATATCAAAATTCTAAATACAAAAAGTTTTGGCTGAGTCTTATTGATTTTGAGCTTTGAACATTTGTATTTTGAGATTGTTTAGAGTTTAGAGATTAGGGTTTAGGGTTTTTCTTTATCTCCTCTTGCATTCTAGCCTGTAGCCATTAGAATATCATCGTGATACAAACCTATAAACAAGCTAAACAATACATTCTTGACTTCGTGCCCAAAGTGTCAAGAAAACCTGTCCGTGGTTCAATAAGCTTTGCGCGAGTAGGCAAGTTTATTGAAATGCTTGGAAATCCTCAAAACAATTATCCAACTATCCATATAGCCGGAACATCCGGAAAAGGATCAACCTCATATCTAATTGCAAAAATACTAAAGACTGCAGGTTATAAGACTGGCCTTCATTTATCACCTCATCTTCATTCAATTCGTGAAAGAGCACAAATAAATAATAAAAAAATAAGTCAAGAAAAATTTATGGATATAACTAAAAAAATTAAGCCAGTTATTAAAAAATTCAATTATAAAAAATACGGAAAGCTCTATTTTGTTCAGATTATGCAGGGTTTTGCTATGAAATATTTTGCCCAAGAAAAAGTCGACGTCGCTGTTATTGAAACAGGACTCGGAGGCTTATATGACGGGACAAACGTCGTAAATTCTAAAATTGGAGTAATTACACCCATTGACTTTGATCATATGCATATTTTAGGTAAAACATTAGATAAAATCGCTATAAATAAAGCAGGAATTATAAAAAAATCTCAATCTGCTGTTATATCAGCAGTGCAAAAAAAGCTTGCTCAAAATGTAATAATTAAAAAAGCAAAACGAGAAGGTGTCAAACTTTATTTAGAAAATAAAGATTTTGGAGTAATTATAAAAAGAAGTACCAAAAGGGGAGTGTTATTTGATTTTATCGATAAGGACAAAAAGATAACAAATGTCTTTTGCTCTCTCGTTGGACCACATCAGGCGCATAATGCCGCTCTTGCCATAAAAACAGCTTTTGAATTAAAAAAGATTGGATACAAAATCAAATACTCGCATATAAAAAAGGCATTATCTGAGTCAATTCATTATGGACGCTTTGAAATCCTTAAACTTGGTGGAAAATCATTTATATTAGATGGAGCACATAATGAACATAAGTTTTCTGCACTTGTTGAAACCTTAAGTAGTGTTTACCCAAATGATAAATTTATATGTATCTTTTCATGTAAAAGTAATAAGGAAATAGAAAATTCTTTAAAAATGCTCAATAGCAAAGCAAAGACAATAGTTGCGACAAAATTTACCCATCCCACAAATAAAGGTCCACACAGTCCAAAAGAAGTAAATTTTATATTAGAACAACTTATTAAGTCAAAGTTTAAAGGAGATATCGTTTCAATTCCATCTCTTCCTGTAGCACTATCTTACGTAATAAAAGAATCGGAAAAAAATGACAAAATACTTGTTACCGGCTCATTTCATACTGTTGGTGAGGTTAGAAAACTACTAATTATGAAGCAAAAATTACTAAAAAAGAAAAGAAGAAAAATATGAAGATTTTCCCAATCAAAACAGAAATAATAACTCCAAAAAAAATCACGCTTTTTAAGTTAATTGATAAATACATAAAATCACTTAAAGAAGGGTCTGTTATAGCTTTTACTTCAAAAGTCGTCTCGCTTTGCGAAGGATCTGTAGTTAAAATCGGAACTATAGATAAAAATGAACTCGTTAAGCAAGAGTCAGAACTTTATATTCCATCTGTTCTTAAGAAAAACTCTCTTGGACTTACAATGAAAAACAATATCTTGATCCCTGGCGCCGGCATTGACGAATCAAACAGCGCCGGTTACTACACTCTTTGGCCTAAAAACCCTCAAAAAACAGCTAATTCACTTCGAAATTACCTAAGAAAGAAGTTCTCACTTAAAAAAATCGGGGTAATAATTACAGACAGTAGAATTGTTCCACTTCGTTGGGGTACTCTTGGAGTTGCTATCGCACATAGTGGATTTCTTGCTATGAAAAACTATATTGGAACTCCCGACATATTTGGCAGAATACTGGAAGTTTCAACCTCAAATGTTGCTGATGCGCTTGCTACAGCCGCAGTTTTAGTTATGGGTGAAGGAAAAGAACAAACTCCGATTACCGTAATTTCGGGTTTGGATTTCGTTGAATTCAATAATTTAAATCCTGGAAAAGAAGAACTCTCAAAACTTCATGTAGGACTTAAGGATCCTATGTATGCGCCTTTTTTTAAAAACGTAAACTGGAAAAAAGGCAGAAAAATGTAACGTGGAACGTGGAACTTGTAACAAGAGTTAAGTAATCACTATAAAAAATAGAAGTTGGAAGTTGGGTATAGATGCGGGTTAGGAAGATTGAGGATGGATGTTGGTTTAATACTAACTTCTATATTCTAACTTCTTAACTCGCTTCCCGCATCCATACCTATCATCTATTCTGTATAGAGCTATTTATAGTAAGTTTTCAATTTGGGATCGATGGTAAAAAGTAGGCCCGCCGTGCATGGCGACGCAGGGGATTATTCGCTTTAGACTGTTATAAAAGTCTAAATAATAACTTCTAAGTGGGGGATTTACACAAAGTGAGAGGAATCCAAAAAAGGGGAAAATAAGGCATAAATTAATCGAGTAGTAAGGAGGTCATAATAAAATTAATAAATAATTATTAGGAATAATAAATATTAATAATTAACACTTCTCCTTCCCTTGGAAGCAGGATGACGTCGTAAAAGATACAATTTACGACGTCTTATCAATTCTACTCTTAACCAAGACGTCCCCCTATATTTCAGATTTTATCAAAGTTTCTATATACTTGCTACAATGGAGTACCCTACGACTCTCTTGTATCCAAAAAACGCAAAGAATAATCAACTTTAATCAAATTTTTTACTCACTTTATTAACTATCAGACTGTAAAGCGCCCCTCTTCTCCCTGATCTATATATCGTTAAATTTAGACTATCACAACAGGCCAAATCAAACATTTCGAGGCCAAATACGCACCGCGTAGGTGCGTAGGGCTATATAATAGTGATATAGTCTTATATACTTATGTGATTTAGAGCGTTATAACATTCCAAATTGCAATTTTTGAGGCTAGTTATATGAGTTATCCACACCGCGTCAAACGCGGTTCCTCCGAGTCAGACTCGGTTCATATGCGGTAAAATTAACAAAAAGCAACTATAGAGCGTAGTAATAGTCTAAATATCATAATTTAGCTTGTATTTAATTATGATTACAATTAAATTAAATCTTAATTTTAGCTTCAGTTAATACCCTATAGTTTTATATAATTATACTATAGGATTAATATTCACGTCCGTTAATTAATAAGTAATTACGAAATTACCCTTCCCCTCTCCTCTGCTTTGTATGTCCCGCCTTTAAAAACTTATTGTTAGGGCAGCCGTAATTATTACAAAAAGCCATACAAACAAATACTCTCTAATTGTTTGCTTAAAAAGCCTGTCGTCAAGATAAGCATTTATTAAGCCTGATAGGCAATAGTATGATGCTGTGACCAAAAGTGCTGATATAGAGGCTGCCAAGGGTAAAAATGAGGCTATAAGGGCAATTTGTGCAATTATAAGGCTAATAAGTATAGAATATAGCAAAACTGTTCTCTCAAGTATCAAGTCAAGTTTTATACTCCAAAGAAGCTGAATTGCCATTGGAAGTACAACTATCCCCAACCCCAAAGCGTTTACCAAATAATTAATTCTAAATGAGAATAATATATTTGAAAATAAGAAAACAATGACCGTTTGATAAAAGTAATTTACCGAATATGCCGCCCTGTAAAGCTGGAGACTCTTCTCTACTCCTACATTTAAAATATTAGAAGTTAAAAACATTGCATAAATTGATACTCCGTAAATAACTACAAAAGGAAGTCTTGTAAGCCATCTTACAGGAAATAAAAAGTAAAAAAGATAAAAGGATATTGTAAAAAATACCGGTAATATAAAAAGAGTCAGCCATTCTGATTTCTTAATCCCCTCTATAATTGAGAAATATATAAGGATATAGGCCGTTAGACCAAGAATGGGAATAAATATCCAAGCTTTATCAAATAAGAAAAAGGTTGAAAAAAGCATCAAGGCGCAAAGTAGCAGTGAACTTATTACAAATCTAAGTCTTTTTTCTATCTTCAGAAAAGAATTGATCAGTTTATTATTATCAAATGGAATTTTTAATTTTAGCATCTTAAAGCCTCAAACTTCCAAAGTTTTTATTATGTCATCTGGTATGTCAAAATTCGAAAAAACCTTATGAACATCATCAATGCTTTCTACTTGAGTAATTAAATTTAATATTTTTTTTGCCGTACCAGCTTCATTAATTCTAACATAAGTCAAAGGTTTGTAATCAAGCTCTGGATTTATCTCTGATTCAAGATTTGTTTTTTCTGGTATTTTACCCATGTTTTCAAAAGGAAAGTAGATAAAGTAGCTATCAATATCTTCGTCTATATCAAATGCTTGTATTTCATCGGCAAATTTAAAAACCTCTTCTTCTTTTTCCTTGGTTTTATTTAAAACGATAAGCCCGCATTTCTTGAACTGATAAGAGACTGATCCCTGGGCTCCGATTTTTCCACCGTTTCTTTCAAGTGTTTGTTTAATCTCGACGTGAGTTCTATTTTGATTATCAGTTGTTGCATGAATCATAAAAACAATACCTGCAGTCCCGAATCCCTCATAAATCATATCTTGGATGCTTTCTCTATCTGGCCCTGTCCCCTTTTCAATAGCTCTTTTAATATTTTCTTTTGGCATGTTCGCATTTTTAGCCTGTGCGATAGCCATTCTTAGCTTAATATTATTTAATGGATCTGTAATACCGCTTTCTGCAACAGCAAGAGAGATAAGTTTTGATATTTTAGTAAAGACTGCCCCTTTCTGTTGGTCCTTTATCCCCTTTTTTCGCTTAATTTGCGACCATTTTGAATGCCCAGACATAAAAAAATAAACTTATAAATCAAAATTCAAAAGTCAAAAATAAGATTTCTATTTTTAATTTTTAAGTTGCAGTTTTGAGTTTTGCGTTTTGAGTTTTGACTATATTTATTATACTTGACATAGGTATTAAATAGAATATACTTTCAAGATTATGTATGACAAAGAAATTTTAGAAAGACAAGCTATTGAAGCTGCGATTAATTCAGACTGGAAATCGGCAATTAAATTCAATAAAAAAGTTGTTGCTAAAGATAAAAAAAATCTAAGTGCTTTTTTAAGATTGGGATTCGCATATATACAAAATAACGAGTTAACAAATGCAAAAAAAAGTTATAAGCAGGCTCTTAAACTTCAGGCTAAAAACCTGTTGGCTCAAGATAGCTTAGAGAGAATAAAAATTTTAGAGGGGAAAAAAAACAAAAAAAGCAAAATGGCGTTTGTTAGATTTGATCCTAATTTATTCTTGGAAATTCCCGGAAAAACTAAGAGTATCAATCTTGTTAAGTTGGGTCAAAAAAGTGTACTCGCTCATCTTACTATTGGTCAAAGTGTAGAGCTAAACCCTAAAAAAAGAAAAATTGAGGTTCGTACAGAGACAAATGAATATATAGGTTCCGTACCAGATGATTTATCAAAAACTTTATATTTATTTATAAAAGGAGAAAATAAATATAGGGGTTTCGTTCAGGATTTTTCTCTTAACAAAGTGACAATATTCATAAAAGAGATAAAAAAAGGGAAAAAATATGCTAAATATACTTCGTTTACTAATGATGTACAGCACGACCTTGCCAGACTTCAGGAGAAAGAAAAACAAGAGACTTCAGGAAACTTAGAAGATGATATAGACATTACAAACAACGAAATAGATAATTTTGCAGATGATCTATCTGCACAGGAAGAAAAAATTTACCTTCCTTATTCTTCAGACGACGAGGATAATGACGATGAATAATGCTTGATCTTTTTCTTTAAAAATATTATGGTTCCGTTTAACCTTTGTTTATTAATAAACTTCCGAATTTCTTTTGGGGCTTCCATATCGACCATTGATCTATAGGCAAGAATAAAAGAAGTTAAAAAAATAAAAATTAAAATAAATATTATTAACATAAAAGTCAGTTTTGAACATCAGCCCATTTCTTCTCAATATCTCCAATCTGAAATATTATATCAGAAATTCCAGGCTCGCCAGTTTCAACTTTACAACTAAAAAAACGCCCAAGATTTATTGCTGTTTGTGAAAACGGTTTATCTTTTTCCTTAATTTTACAACTGTTATCGGCCTCCTTACTTTTTGAAATATCCACAACTCTTATACCGCTGTTCTCTAGTATTTGAGCTATCATAACAGCACTACTATATTCATTTGTATATAAAATTTGAACAGTTTGTCTTTCGTTTCTATAGGTACTTTGAAAAAACAACCCGTTATATTCCTCTTCAAATCTTTCACTATCAAAAACCAGATCCTTTTTTTCGTTAACTTTTTCAAAGGCATCAAGAAATCTTATACTGTTTTTTTTTAACGTTAATAATTTATACCCAAGATATACCCTGTCAAAAAAACCGGCATTTGATCTATTTAATAGAATATTTTTTATGCTAGGTTCAATTATTTTTATATTTTCTTTTTTACCATAATTAATATCTACTTTTTTAGGATAGAAGTAGAAATCTGTAAAAGTCAGCGTTGTGCCTGAAAGTGCTCTTTTAAATATACTTGGATCTTTTTCCAAATCCACCAGTTTATTTAATGCGCCAACTCTATAAAAACCAAATCCTCCGGGAACTTTAATTTTTAAGTCTGAATATAAATTCAAAATATAATTAGACTCACCTGTCGTGCTTACAGAAAGAAAAGTTGACCTTTTATCAAGAATAAATAAGTTTATTCGATCAGGTCTTTTAAAAATAAGAGAACTATATCCTTGTATGATAATAACAACCAGTAAAAGCGTTGTAATAAGAAGATATATGCTTTTTTTAAAGCTTCTTTTTATCCTTTTCTCCTGTCTCTTTTTCATTTATAAAGTTAGAGGCTTCTCATTAATCTGATATTTCTAAGCCTTTTAATCACCTCATCTCTAGGCATTTTTTTAAGAAGAAATAGTTTTTTGATTATTGATAAAGAAGCTTCTACTTCAGGTCTGACAACAGCTTTCGCACCTAAATCGAGGACTCTTTCTTGATCTGATGCGGTATGTACTCTGCTTATAATATATGCATTTGGACTTAGCTTTCTTGAATTCAATATCACGGCTTCCTGATTTGACCTGCCCGGTACTGACACAACTATTGCGAGTGCTTTTTCTGTTTGTACAAAATCTAATATATCTATATCAGTTGGATCGCCATAAATAACATTTACACCTTCTTTCTTAGCTTTTTCAACAGTATTGAAGTTGTAGTCTATACCTATAAAAGGTATGTTTGCCAAATTTAAAGCTCTTCCTACATTTGAACCAATTCTTCCGTACCCGCATATTACGACGTGTCCGCTAATATCAAATTCATCCAAGGGAGATTTATCAAAATCAAGTTTATGTTTTATAAATATTTCAATTGCAGGTATATATTTCTTGAAAAACGAACGGATGACATTATAGAGATTGTCTTTATTATTTATCATAAAAGGAGTTATTAAAAGACTTAAGATTACTGCTGATATTACAAAGAGATATTGTTGGGACGAAAATACGCCGTTTAAATAAGCTATTGAGCTCAAAATAAATGCGTTTTCGCTAACCTGAAATAAGAAAATAGCTATAGTGAAAGCCATTCTTGATGAGAATTTGAAATATAGAAAAACTCCTAAGAATATAATCGCCTTTATTAGCATAATCAAGAAGGTAAACAGAAGTATTTGGGGTATAACAGGCACGATTTCACCAATTTTTATATTTGTCCCTATAAAAACAAAGAATATTATAGCCATAATATCTCGTAGTGGTCTTATTTGAGAAAAAATGTGAAAATGCTCAAGCGTCTGAGATACTAATACTCCTGCGATAAACGCGCCAACAAGTATTGGAATCTGAAATACCGAAGTAATGCCTGCAACAAAAAATATAAAAAGAATTACAAATAAATTGAGGAGTTCTCTTGAAACCTTTGAAACCGTATTAAAGAGCTTTGGAACAACTCTTTTTCCGATAACATACATCAAATATAGGATAACGGTCGCTTCGGCAAGAGCCATGAATATGTTCTTGGTAAGCTCGAAATAAGAAACGTTTTGACTGTTAAAAAAAGTAAATATGATTATAAATGGTATAAATGCCAAATCTTGAAACATGAGAATTCCAACTGCAATCTCTCCTAAGAAAGAATCCTCTTCTCCCCTATCTTGAATCAGTTTGGCAACAAGCGATGTTGAAGAAGATATGAACGCAATTGCAATTAGAAATGACTGTAGGGGTGTAAATCCAAACATACTGCTTAAAATTGCAATGAAAAAAAGAGTTAAAAGCAATTGAAGTAATCCTCCAAATACAATAAATCTCTTTAAAATAAAAATTTTCTGGATATTTACGTGTAATCCAACAGTAAAAAGCAAAAGGACTATACCGATATACGCGATATTGGTGATAATATCATACGATATTATTCCTTGAAATAGATTTCCCAGGGCAATACCTCCGATGATATATCCGACTATCGGAGATATATTAATTTTTTTAGCCAGAAATCCGAATAAAAAAGGTACGAATAAATAAATAAAAAAGCTAATAAAAGTATCTAACGGTATTTCCCCCATAGAAAAATTATATATTACTGGATGAGTTCTTGCTCGCAGTTGATGCAGTATTTTGCCTCTGGTATTAAGTCTAGTCTTTTTGAAGGGATTTGATTACCACATCGCTCGCAAATTCCGTATTTGCTTTTTGTTATTTTCTCAAAAGCTCTCTCAATAAAATTTAATTTTCTGTTTAAAGATTTTATTTGTGCCTGAATATTATCGTGTCCGACTTGTTCCCTAACATCTGTGTCTATTGCAGCATTGTCAGAAGCGTGATCCGGATTTGCAAAAGGGTCGTCTTTTTTCAACTCTTCAATCTGTCGGATTGTTTCTGCTCTGTCCTTAAGAAGACTCTCTTTTTTGTTTTTTATGAATGTTTTTGAAAATCTTTTTGCCATTTTTTCGTTGGTTAATTTGTAAAACTTTCAGCTTCTCAAATATGAAGCTTCTGAAATGATATATGAATATCAAAGTAAATGTCAATAGTAGAACTGCTGATAAGAGAAAGTTAAAACCAAAGCCAAACAACAGTGTTTTGTCGGTCTTTAAAGGATCAAAAATAAGGTAAATCAAAGAAAAAAACCACCAAAAAAAGAAAAAATTTAAGCCTTTTGGGAATTTTACTCGCCTAATGGCAAATAGTATTTTGTACGATAAAAATGAAGCTAATAAAAATATAATTCCTTCATACAATGAAGTTAAATGTCTCGAGCCCTCTATGCCGGGGTATTTCAAGGACAATATAAAGTCTGTTCTTCCTCCGACTTCACTTCCAGATAGAAATGAGCCCAATTTTCCAAGCCCTAAGGCTAAAAATGCTGCGGGACTGATATAATCTATGGTTTCTTTTATGTCTATTTTTCGCAGTTTGAAATAGATACAAAAAGAAGTAAATGCTCCAATTAAAAAGCCATAAAGCGAAATACCCGGATACCCGTTAATTAATATAAACTTTAATATATTTATACCGAAATCCTCAAAATTTAAAATAACATAAAGCAGCCTCCCTAACACCAACCCACCTGCAATTGAAATAAACAAACCGTCAAATATTTCTTCTTCTTTTTGAGATGTCAATAGAAAATTTTTCCACAAAAGGAATGCTCCCCAAAAAAAAGCAAGAAGTAAAAATACTCCAAAAGTATAAAATTTAACAGAATTCAAATTTAAAAGTATCGGAAGCATGCTATCATTATAGATAAAATGTGGAAAATCTCAATCATACTTTCTTTTGGATTCCTACTTCGAATTCTAGGGATTAATTGGGACGGAGGTGCTCATCTACACCCAGATGAAAGGATGTTAATGATGGTTGCTAATAAAATCCATTTTTTTGATAACCTAAATCCCGAATTTTTCAACTACGGAAGCCTCCCAATTTACATATTAAAAGGAGTCGGTCAAATTACAGATTGGATTTTTAAAACAAATTACTCTATGTATGGCGAGATGCTTTACCTTGGAAGATTTCTCTCTGTTTTAGCGGATGTAGGTGTTATCTTTCTTATTTACAAGATTGCTAAACTTCTTTTTAAAAGAGAAAGCGTCGCACTTTTATCATCATTTTTTTATTCTGTAGCATTTTTTCCTATTCAAAACTCCCACTTTTTTATAGTAGACACTTTTTTAAATTTATTCTTAATTCTTTTGCTTTATTATTCTCTACTCTATTTTAAAAAGCCTGATAAAAATAAATTGATAGTACTTTCTATTATTTTTGCTGCTTGTGTGACTACAAAATTTACAGCGGTAATTTTTGCTCCCCTTTTGGCCTTTGTTATTTTTTATAAAAGCAAAAAAAAGTTGTTAAATTTATTTCTTTTTACTTCTTTCTTCTTACTTTTTACTTTTCTTTTTATGCCTTATATGTTTTTAGAAATGGGAGATTTTCTAAAAGACGTTTCTCTACAGCTTTCGTTAAACAACAATCCATATATATTCCCTTATACGCTACAGTATGTTGGAACAGCTCCCTATTTTTATTATTTAAAAAATATTTTCTTTTTTGGCCTTGGACCCGTCATATCTATCCTTTCAATAATTGGAGGTATATATTTTTTTAAAGATTTAAATGAGAAAAAAGTGCAACTAAAGCCGCTAAAGATAATATTTTTCGTTTTTTTCATCTTTTATTTTATAGTTATTGGAAAATCCGCAGTAAAGTTCATGCGTTACATGCTTCCCGTCTACCCATTTTTAGTTATTTTAGCTGCCTACAATGCCCTAAAGCCAAAAAAATTACACCTGCGAGGTGTAATTATTATGGCGTGTCTAGCTGTGATTTGGACTTTTTTATTTTTAAATATTTATACTAAAGAACATACTCGCACAACTGCATCAAAATGGATTGTTGAAAACATACCAAATGGGGCAACGCTTGCGGTTGAACATTGGGACGATCGACTTCCGATTTTTAATGGAGAAAATTATAAATTTGAGGAGCTTCAACTATAC
>Ga0210057_1006161_pt1 | contig 15024 bp, 20 predicted proteins | sample CryGeyCG2114_010_2_FD_183968 | JGI IMG/M metagenome (GOLD analysis project Ga0210057, IMG submission 183968) | Groundwater microbial communities from aquifer - Crystal Geyser CG10_big_fil_rev_8/21/14_0.10 (SPAdes) (version 2) | ecosystem: Environmental > Aquatic > Deep subsurface > Groundwater ... | reverse complement strand
TACTGTTTGAGATAGTATCAGGTTGTTAAAGTGCTAATACCAACTCCTTAAAAAGGAGAAGGTTTATTGTATTTAAAATTCATTATGTTTCTGTTCATTTTGGTCCTTGACATTTAATAGCTAGTCTCTCGCATATTAATAATTGTAAAAATTCTTATAAACCTAATTCTTTATCTATCGCTTGCTTATTAAATCCTAAAATCGCAACTTCTTTTCCATCATCCTTTACAATATGAGTACAGGGTACTCCCATGGATTGGCAAATATGTAGAGCCTCGGTTGCCTTCTCGGGATTATAGTCAAGAACAATATCTTCAAAAGCTATTTTCTTATCTTTTAAATAGCTTTTCAGCATGTGGCAATATGGACAAGTTGTTGTAGAATAAACCTTTATTTTAGCCATTTTTATCACCCGCCCTCATTTCACTCTTGTGAATAACTATTAGATTTCTGTTTGCTTCAAGAGCAATAGTAAGCTCTTCATTTGAAGGCTCAACAAGAACATCACCATTAGGAAATAGAATTGTTGGTATAGACTGCATTCCACGATTTATTTTTTTAACTTCTTCTGCTGCATTTGGATCTTTATCAATATTAATATATTCATACTCAACGCCTTTTTGGTCAAGAAAATAACGCGCCCTATGGCAATCAGCACACCAATCAGCGCCATAAAATTTAATTTGTCTTGAATCCATAAGTTTATTTATAAATGTAATAAGATAATGCCAGATTACTCATGAGCGTGATCGTGTTCACCGCGCTCACTTTTTTTCTCTTTATGGCTTGGGTGCGTACAGTTTTTATCAGTACACTTTTCAATCATACCAACTGCTTTACCCATACTGCACATCATGCAGTTATCATGTTTTCCGTGTCCCATCATATAATATCACCTCCCTTAAAATCCTAAGTTTTCTTTAACAAAAATTACAGTTATTCTTCCGGGAGTCATTTCTTTATTTACAATTAAAATTTTATTAACCCCGCTTCGCATGCCATAAGCTTTTTGTGCTCGCGCGTCCTCCAGGGGATAGGAGTACTCATAAATTCTTTTTAAACCTATCTGTATGTTCTTAACAATCTTTTGTGTTCCAACTAAAAATATCACTTTCTCTGCGGAGTAAGCTTCTCCTGGGAGCTGGCTGCCGCTCGCAGATGCAATCAAAAGCTGTCCATCTTCTGTCACCGCGTGGACAGACCCCACAACAAACTCAGGCGAGGCTCCGAGCTTTGCCATTTCTCGAGATTGCGTATTTCTATCCATTGACATAAGTTTGTTCCTCACGGATTTATATTTTCCAGATTCGTTTATCTCTTTTGCCAAACTTATGCCTTCTGCTGTCTGAGATGTCGCGGTGAATACCTCAGCTCCTGCGGGTATTATATTCAATACTTCTTTTTTTGCCTGATCGCCATTTTTTAACACAATTGCTCTTATTCCATTTCTCTCAAGTGAAGAAACAGCTTTTGCAATTGCTTTTCCGCTTGCTAATTTATTGAATTCCTGATTTGGTTTCATAAAATCTTCTCTGTACTTTATATAATTATTATATTCAAACTTTTAGTTTAATTCTGTCATTTGTAAGACAAAACAGTCTTTGCTTTCAGAAGCTTTCAAACACCTTTCTATAGTAGCAAATTTTTTCATATTAAAATTTTTTTATAAGATCGTGGGGGTAGGGAGTAACAGTTCGGATCATACGAGCTGTTCTCCTACCCCAAAGTCCCATCTTAAGCAAAGTCTGCATTAGCAAATTGTCTGTCTTTGCTTTCCTTTTTTTGCTCAGCTTTTTCTTTTGGATTGACTTCACAATTACAACCATCAGGATGCTTTTCAATCATACCAACTGCTTTTCCCATTCTGCACATCGCGCAATTATCGTGTCTTCCGTGTCCCATCATATCATTTCACCTCCCTCTACTAGCTTCATTAATTCTTCTTTTGTGGGCGCCCTATCGGTAAACGCAAGTACTTTTCGAGTTTTTGGATTAATAAATGTCGGCGTATAAATGTATCCTTCATCATAACCCTTTTCTTTGGAATTCTTATTAATCTCCAAAAAATACTCTTCCAATATTTTCCTACCACTGACTGTCTCAATATTATAGCTTTCAAACATATAGCCTTCTTTTTCAAGTTCAACTAAAATTGGCCTTACGGCCTCGCAATGCTCACAATTTTCCTTCCAGAGTTCTATAACGCAATCTTCACAAGTCGTAATTCCTTTCATAATTGAAAAAATTATAACCCCATAAGACTTGCTATTCTGTTAATTGAACGACAAAAAATTAAAGCTCGGCTAATTTTTGGGGGTCAAAGGAGATTATTTTGCCATGTTTCTCAATCACCTTACTCTTCTCTAGTTTGTTAAGAAACTCTGTCATCGTAGGACGGGAAATACCAATCATGTCGGCAAGCTGTTCGTGCGTAAATTTAACAGTAATAGCTGTTTTACCGTATCTTTCCTCCCCATATCTTTTAGAAAGCCTGAGAAGCAAATCTTTAACTTTCGTAATGGCACTATTTGAAGCAAGGGATGCAACTTGTTTGTTTGATTCTGCTGCCTTTGCGAATAATTCCCTTATTAGGGGATAGGCAATTTGCGAGTTTTTAGAGACGGTTTCAAAAAACTCATTTTTATTCATAGCGCAAACAAAAGAATCCGTCGTTGCTTCAGCAAAAACCTCGTTCTCGTCTTCAACTCCCAAGTCGCCAAACACATTCCCCGGTCCGAGAACATCTACTATAATTTTTTTACCGTTAGGAGTAATTTCGTATATTTCCACTCTTCCCTTTTTTAGAATGAAAACTTTATCTTTATCGCTTGGTTCTAAAATTACTTGCCGTTTTCCATACTCTTTTGTCAATAAATGTCCAGCCAAATTTTCGAGCTCTTCTTGGGGAAGTTCTTTAAAAAAATTTATTTTTTTTAAGTACCAAAGCTTTTGATTAATCATGCTGATTAATATTACCACAATCGTAAACATTTGCTATAATTTTAAAATGATAAATATTGACTAAAAGGAGTAATTAGAAAGAAATTACGTCAAGAATTCTATCAAGAAGCGGTTCTTGTGCTTGAACAACCCCACCGTCTTCAGCTGACACAGTAACTGTTCTTTCAATAACAACGGGAATAAATCCTAGAAGCTTTTGATTTGAAATTCCTTGTATTTGATAAACAAGCTCTCCTTGATTCTCTCCAAGAGTCACGATTTGATCAATATTCTCTATTTCACTTGCATTTAGAGCTTGAGTTTTAACTAAATTATTTATTACGTTTGCTGTTAATAAATTTTCTATCGCTTGATCGGGAAGCACATCAACTTGCTTTTCTCCAGCAGGCGTATTCACAGAAAGAGTGTTGGTCGCAAGATCAATTGATAACGGGAACTCGGTTACCGCACCCGCATTTCCTCTGTGGATAATAAAGCCTTCTGCACCATTCGTCGCAATTTTTATGCCGCTTGCCTCTAACCTATCATCAATTTTAAATATAGTATCGTCCTCTAGCTCGTTTTCCGTTCCATCTTCGATCTCAGCTTTCACAATAACTCTATCGTCCCTATATTCAAGCCTTGTCTTAACTCCGCCCGAAGTAATATCAATTCTGGTTCTTCCATCTTTTGTTCTTGCCCTGATTCTTTCACTCTCGCTAATTTTAATTTCTGTTTTTTCAGGTTCTGTTTTTACACGAATTCCCGATTCATCCTCGTCTCCAATTTCCACTTCGTCAATTTCATCCTCGTCTTCATCAATAGAATCTACGTCAAAAACTCTTGTTGCTGTAGCATTGCTCCCGCTCGATGTAACTGTAAACTGAAAATTCGCATTTCCCCAAGATTCATTTAAATCTTCACACACCCCAAACGTAGTTCTAAATATTTTTCCATCCGGACCTACACATTCAACCCGAGTTCCTCCGGAAACGCCTCCAACTGAGGAGACTGTTTGAGAATTGCCGGTTGAAGAACTTGGCCCGGAATTACTTGATCCGCTTCCCGAATTATCATCGTCGTCGTGATCATCTCCGCCGCCTCCGCTACCGCTATTGCTACTTCCACCATCATCATCTCCACCCTTTGCAAGAAAGATGGAACTACCCAAAACTCCATCTGAAGAATGAGTAAATAATGAGGGTATCAGCTTTACAACAAAAGTCCCAAGGACTAGAACAAAAACAGCTACTATAACATACCTATAAAATACAAAAATTTGTCCCTTACTGCTCTTTTTCCCTTTTGTCTTTTTCCTTTTGGGCATTAATATAATTAAGACCATATTTGATGCAACTTGTCAAGACCAATATTCTTAGGACAGTTAATCAAAATGATTATCTGCTATAATTTTAAAATGATAAATTTTGAGGACTTTCAGAAGCTTGATATTCGAATAGGTACAATTATTTCTGCAGAAAGAGTTCCTAGAGCGGATAAACTTCTTAAGCTGGAGGTAGATTTAGGAACCGACAAACGGCAAATACTGGCCGGGATTGCAGAATTTATTGATGACCCAAACAAATTGGTGGGTAAACAGATTCCGATATTAACAAACCTGGAGCCTAAAAAATTCCGCGGTTATGAAAGCCAGGGCATGATGCTTGCGGTAGGAACCGATAACAAACCGGTTCTCCTCCATCCTGCAGAAATTGTCCCAAACGGAAGCAAGATAAGGTAAATTGTTTCATCAAAAAACCTCTCCGAATATAATCCGGAAAGGCTTTTTGAATTTAAACGTTAAATTAGTAACTTCTGCGTCGGTCATCACGACCACCACCGCGTCTATTACCGCTATCACGTCTAAAACTTCCTCCGCCAGAGAAATTATTTTCTCTTGGCTGTTGTGGTCTTGCTTCAGATACGTTTATAGTTCTACCGTCTAACTCTTTACCATTCAGCTCATCCATGGCTTTTTTAGCCTCTTCAGGAGTAGCAAATTCTACAAATCCAAATCCTTTTGATTTACCTGTATATCTGTCAGTTATGACATTTGCAGAAGTAACATTACCTACTGTAGAGAAAAATTCTCTAAGTGTATCATCTGTCGTACCCCATGCAAGACCTCCAACGAATAATTTATTGTTGTCCATTAATATTCACCTCCTTTACTAAAATCGCTGTCATCTGGAAAGTGAACCATTAATAAACCTTTAATGGGGATTATTTTTGGTAATTTATCACTTATTCTCAAGAAGAACTAGCTTATATGTTGTTATTATACAATATAGATAAGTAATATGTCTATATAGCTTACAAGAAATAACTTTTTACCATTCAAAAAGTGATAATCTACTCCCGAATAAATATAAATACTATATACAGAATATAAAGAATGATTAGAATGATTCCTTCCTGTTTTGAAATTCTATGCTTTCTATAGGTAAAAAGCAAAATGAAAAGTATAATTGTCGTAAAAAACAGAACTACAATATCAAAAACATTCTCTGTAAATAGTGGAATTGGTTTTATGACGGAAACTATTCCTAGAACAAAAAGAATATTGAATATATTAGAACCTATTACATTTCCTATCAGAATATCAACATTTCTCCTTAACGCGGCAACTATACTTGTTACTAGTTCCGGAAGGCTCGTTCCGACAGCAACTAAAGTAAGGCCAATAAAATTATCGCTAACTCCAAAAAGCCTTGCTATAAAAATCGCGCCGTCAACTGTAAGTTTTCCTCCTAAAGTTAACCCAAACAAACCTAAAATTATAAATATTAAAGAAGTCTTTAGGGGCTTTTTTTCTATTTCACTGCTTCCATCCGTTACTCCCTTTGCGATAGTAATCGTGTAATATACAAATATGCTGAAAAACAAAAGCAGTATAAAACCGTCCGCGCGGGATATGAAGCCTTCAAGATTATTATCAAAAATTACGGATGAGAGCTGAAAACCTCCACCTATATCGATAATTTCCTGCATTCCCAGCACTATAACCGCGATAACTCCCAGAAGAGACATTGGTATTTCCTTAAGGGTTGTATTTCTGCTCACATGAAGAGTACAGATTAAAGCGGAAATGCCTAAAACTAATAATATGTTTGCAATATTTGAGCCTATTATATTTCCCAACGCAATTCCCGTATTGTTTGAAAGAATGCTCGTCGCTGATACTACCAATTCCGGCGAAGAGGTTCCAAACGCAACGACAGTCAGCCCTACTACAATAGGTTTTATATTCAGCCTTAACGCCAAAGCAGACGCGCCGCTGACAAGAAGATCCGCGCCTTTTATTAAAATAAAAAGTCCAACAGCAAATAATATTAAAGTTAAAAGCATAAACGGATTGATTTAAATTAGATAAAAATAAATGTTTTTAAGAAATAATTCTGTCATTCAGAATTATTTCTCTAGAAAAGTTCGATAATTCTAGGAATAAGCACTACTGAAGCAACAACTGCTGCGAACACCGCAGAAAGCAGAACCGCCCCGGCGGCAACGTCTTTTGCAATTTTTGCTTCCATTCTATGCTCTTTTATTATCAAATTTGTCATTTCTTCAATAGCAGTATTTACCATCTCTGTTATAAGAACAAGAAATATCGCAAGTAGTATAAATAAAAACTCACCGACCGAAACAGATAGAAATACCGACAAACTCAAGACTATTGCCGAAACTATTAGGTGTATTCTGACATTCTGATCAAGCTTAACAGCAAGATATATTCCCTCTAAGGCATAGGAAAATGATTTATAAAGTCTATTTGGTCCCAACATGCTTTATAAAAGATATTGAACAACAATTATACCTATAAATGCAAGGACACTTCCCATTAGAGCGCCGACCACCGTTTCTCTCACCGTATGTCTTTTTTCAATAACCCTCGCCCAAGCCATAACAGGAATGAAGAGAAGAAAGGGAAGAAACGAATTGCCAAAAAAGTAAACACCGCTTATAAGAATTGCCGTAAGGCTCCCTACATGAATGCTCGCTTTAATTTTTAGATTAACAAAAGCGAGAATTAAAACCGCTACTACAAAGTAGACCATCGCGAGGAATAAGGAAACCGGTCCCCTAAAAACTAATAAAGTTAATAAAAATAATAAACCTACAAATATTATAAAAGGAAATAGATATATCCGCTGACTTCTTCTTGAAACGTCGAAATTTGAGAAAAATCCTTTTTTCATTCCAAATAAAATATAAACTATGACTGAAAGAGTAAAAAATAGAGCAACAAATGTCCAAAAAAGTGCATCCGTATAGGAATGTCCGCTTGCAACAATAACAAAAAAAACTGCGGGAGCAATCAAAACCAGAGGATGAAGAATAAATGTAACAACTTTTGCAACTCTTATCATTTGTATTTCAATTATTGCACAGTTTTACCCCGCACTACAATGCATATTAAAAAGGAGGTATGACTTGCCCCATGCCAAAATTGGCAAGGGGTTTATCTCCCCAACAATAAAAGGGTTCTCTCTTTTCCTAAAATTTCAAAGGTATCTGCGAGAGGAAGGCCTTGTTTTTCTCCTATTACCGCTTCATATAAATCCTTGAAGCCTATATTTTTTTCCGTGACAAAATTTTTAAGCGCTTTAACTATTTCGTCCTTATTCCAATTATCTACTCCAGCCATTTTCAGCCCGAATCCTCTGCGGATATCGCTTGGGGGCAATTTCAGATCTTTAACAAAAGGCAGAATAAGTTTTCTAAAATCAGAAAGCGTCTTTATGCGGCTTTTTGCCGGCTCGACAAGCTTTGCAACCAACTCCGCATCATACTTGGATAGATCAGGATCAAACTCTCTTAAACGCCTCTCAAGTTCCTCATTATCAAAGCTTCTTATATACTCACCATTTATCCATATAAGTTTCCTTTCATTAAAAATTGCCGGCGCGACGCTCACAGACTCGAGAGAAAACTCTTCTTCAATTTCCTTTTTTGTTACTATCGTCCTGTCGTTTTTAGGCGACCATCCAAGAAGCATTAGATAGTTCAGGAGCGCTTCGGGAACAAATCCGTCTTGTTGATATTCGAGAACGCTTTTTGCGCCTCTTCTTTTTGATAACTTTTTCCCGTCCTCCCCCAAAACATTTGGAACGTGGGCAAAAATGGGAGGCTCCCACCCAAAAGCTCTATACAATAAAATATGCTTAGGCGTTGAGGAAATCCAGTCGTCACCGCGTATCACATGCGTTATTCCCAGCGCGTTATCATCTATGACATTTGCTAAATGATAGGTCGGGTATCCATCTGACTTTAGAATAATAAAATCCTCGATTTCACTAGCCTTAAAGGTGATTACTCTTTGTCCAATTGCATCTATCCAGGAAATATCTTCATTTTTATCCTTTGGAACAATGAAGCGAACTGCCCCATCTTCTTCCCGCGCTTTACCTTTTTCCACCAGTTCCTGGGCGAATTTTCTATATTCATGAATACGCTCAGATTGGACAATATAATCATCCCACTCGGCACCAAGCCAAGTAAGGCTCTCCTCAATTGCCTCAACTGCTCCCTCTATTTTTCTTGCCTGATCCGTATCCTCGATCCTCAACAGAAATTCGCCGCCGGTTCCTCTTGCGTGAAAGTAATTAAACAATGCTGTTCTTATATTCCCAACATGCGGTACACCTGTAGGGCTAGGCGCGTATCTTACACGAATATCATTTTCCTGAAGTCTTTCTTTCGCCATAACCCTTGCATTTTATCTTAATATTTACCTATACTCAAGATAAACTCGAACAAATGTCGTCTCTTGCAGGTACAACTGAAAAATTGCGTTCAATAATAAGAATTGGGGTGCTCGTCGCTGCAGCGCTATTTGCCGTTTATATTCTGATAGTTGTAGGCATTTTTATAAAAGAAGTTTTATTCCCTTCAGCTCTCCCCTTACCGGAACAGGCCTTTGGAAAACTGCCCCCTCTAAGATTCGAACAAAGTCCTCCGGCCGGCATTCAATATTTGGTAAATACAAGCACTGGAAGGCTCCCTGCCGACTTTCCCGACAGAATACTTGTATATAAAATTGAACAACCCAAGCCGGACTTGTTGGCCCTCCAGAATGTAAGAAGAATGACTTCGATTGCAGGATTTAAGGACCAAGAAACAAAAATTTCAGACACCTTATATCAGTGGACAAATCTTTCAAGCAACGCTATTATTCAGTATGATATTAATACAAATAATTTTGAAGTAAGGTCAAATTATTTATCAGCACAAAATTTATTAACCAATTCGGGCTTTCCGGATGAAGATAGAATAAAAAAGAATATTTCTGAATTTCTAAATTCGCTTCAGGTAAACATATCAAGTTTGAGCTTCAGCGATAATAGCCTCATCTATTTAATTCCCTCGGTAAACGGTCTTCAAAAGGCACAAAATCCATATGACGGTAAAGTCGTCCGTGTAAGCCTATATAACAATGCTATCGAAAATAACTCGGGTACCCTTCCCATAGTATATCCCAATCCCGAATATTCAATTCTTTCATTTATTTTGTCATACCCATCACCATCCAGAATGTTTGTTTTGGAAGGAGAATCTTATAACCACATTATCTCTAAAGAGGAATTTTCTGATTATCCTATTAAGACCGCTGAGGAAGCGTATAAGGACTTAGAGAGCGGAAACGCATATCTTTATAATCCGAATGACGAAAAAACCATACAAATTACTGATGTTTATCTTGCATATTATTTAGATAAGAACACTAGTGATTATCTTCAGCCGGTTGTAGTCTTTCAAGGCGTTAACGCAAGGGCTTATGTTCCCGCGTTAAAAGAACTTTCTGATTTATCATCGGAAAAGCCGGAGTAGTAGACTGTGCTTTTTATTATACTAATAATCTTTCTTGTATCCGCAAATCTATCGTTACTTTTCATAACGACAATAATTAACTCTCTCCCTTCATGAAAAAAACTGGTTACCAAAACTCCCCCTGCTTCGTTCGTAAATCCTGTTTTAACGCCTGTTACTTTATCAACAGAAAGTAGTTCGTTGAGATTTTTCAATGGGTGTACAAAGAAATTATATTTATCGTAAACCGTTTTTTCTTTTGTTCCTACTATTTCACGGATAGTACTGTTTTGCATAGCAACTGAGGCAAGCCTTGCAAGCTCAAAGGCTGTGGAATAATTATTGTCCTGATAACCGCTGGCATCCAAGAAATTTGAGTCTGAAAATTCTAATTCTTTTGCCTTTGAATTCATTGCGGATATAAAAGCGTCGTTTCCCCCGGGATAGTTATACGCAAATGTTTTTGCGGCATCATTCCCTGAAACCAGCAGCAGCCCGTAAAGTAAATCCCCTACCTTAATTTCCTCCCCTAACTTAAGTCCCATTTTGGACTCGTCATAAGACGCAACTACAGGAACGGTCAGATAATCATCCAGCCTGTAAGTATCGAGAGCAACTAAAGCGGTTAGAATTTTTATCGAGGACGCGGGAGACATTCTTAAATTATGATTTTTTGAAAAAACTATACTCCTTGAAAGAGGATCATAAACAATATACGATAAGGCCGAAACCCGAATATTTGTTTTATCAGTAACTACAGGAACTGAAATGAATGGTATTTCTTTATAAGACGACGTGGAAATTTTATTATCATATATTCTATATAAAAAATAAGTAAGAAATAAAAACACTATCCCGTTTGCCAATAAAAGCAGGAAAAAACCGTATACAATTTTTCTCCCTCGTTTTTTATTTGAATCGCTATTTTTCTTTTTGCTGGATTTCTTTGAGTCTTTCATCTATTCTTTCCATGTCCCTCGGGAACAACGCTGCTTCTCGGACATTTGATAAGCCTAAAATATCCTTGGTCAACCTTTCAAGGCCAATAGCAAATCCTCCTTCGGCAGGCATACCATACTTAAAAGCCTGCAGATAAATTCCGAAATTCTCTTCCTTACCGCCTACTTTTTTTATATTATTTACAAGCATTTCATAATCATTTATTCTTTGTCCGCCCGTAAACCATTCTTCTTTTATTCCTAATAAATCAAAGCTTAGTGTCAATTCTGGATCTTTAGGGTCGGGCATGGTATAAAAAGGCCTTTTTGAAACAGGGTAGTGCGTCACAAAAACAAAAGGGGCTCCATGCTCTTCATCTGCCCATTTGCATAATTCCTGCTCTTCCTGAGGATCTAAATCGGGTTCTCCTCTATTATCCGAATTTGTGCGTTTAAATACTATCTCATGCGCCTCAGAAAGCTTTATCCGCGGAATTTTATTTTTTATGACCGGCACTGAAACGTTCAGCATATTTAATTCCTGTTTGTAATTCTTATCTATATATTCAAGAATCCCTTTTGCTACAACTTCCGCCAAGTCCATAATCTCCTCCCACGAATTAATAAATCCAAACTCAACGTCAAGACTAACATACTCTGAAAGATGCCTGGTAGTAATCGAAGGCTCGGCGCGATAAGCGTGAGCTACCGTGAATACGCGCTCAAAAACAGATACCATTATCTGCTTATAGAGCTGAGGGGACTGCGCTAAATACGCTTTATAATCATAATAATCAACCTTAAATACCTCAGCTCCTCCTTCTGTCGCAGACGGGACGAGTGTAGGCACAAAAATTTCCGTAAATTGCCTTTCTTGAAGAATTTCTCTAAATGCCCTAACTATTCCTTCCTGAACCTTAAACAGGGGGAATATTTGCTGATGGCGAAGCGCAAGAGAACGATTATCCAAAAGGGTAGGGAGCTCTAAATTTAAAACCTCTCCTCCCATATCAAAAGGCAGTGCGTGTGCTTTGGAAAGAATTTTAAAATCGGAAAGTGCCTCAACTTCAATTTTTCCCGTAGGAAGACTTTCATTAATATACTTCTCTCCCCGCTTTTGAACTCTTCCTTTAAATTCAACCGCTGATTGAATAGACAAATCGCTTAGCTGTCCTAAAATCTTCTCATCAGTTACAACTACCTGAATAACTCCGCTTCTATCCCTTAAATCAAAAAATGCAATCTTCCCATGCGTCCGAAGCCTCTGAATCCACCCCTTAAGTAGAACCTCTTGTCCAATCTTCTTGTTAGCCTCACCAGCAAGCGTTCTAATACTACTCATATTTTCCTATGATAACACAATAGGTTCAAAATCCATAGATTTAAAATCAGCCTCAAATTAAAAATACCCTATTGACAAAAGCTAAAGTGCAGTTATAAAATTTACATGTTGGCATGAGAAACTATCTATACATAATTATTAACTCCTTTAAACCCTTTTGGGTGTAGGAGCTTCTTGTGTAGAAAAGTTTTAAAACAAGAACTCCCAAATAAATAAAGGGAGTTTTTTATTGGAAGTAACTATGGATAGTGAACGAAATTTAAACATAAATGATGGTGTGCTGCCAAGAGACGCGGTTGGAGCTCCTGCTGTGGCAGAGGATGTAAAAAATTGGGTTAATTTCTTAAATCAACAGGAAGCTGGAAGTAAAAGACATGCTGAAGAAATAATGCTTTTTGAGGGCGTGCCATCATATCTTATTCAAGCTGACGCAACACACACCAGTCAGTAGAATTTTTTTAAACTTGTGATATATTATTCTTATGCCGGAAGAGGGAGAAAATATCGAACCAAACCAAAATAATTCTACTGCTGAAAGGGTAGAAACTGACGAAGAGCGAACGGCAAGAAAATTGAGGGAATGGCAGGAAATCATGCGCAATCAAAAAGATAGGAATAAAGAGTCTGTCGAGACGACTTAGATTAAACCTCGCTATAAATTTCTATATCTTTTAATTTCAATTGTAAATTTCTCTTCCCATTCCAAACATTTTCGTCCAAAGAATAAATTATATCTGCAGTGTTACTTTTTCCGTGTTCGAATTTCTCGCCCATCCCAAACCCTATCGCCTGGAAAACCTTTCCGTCACATTCTAAATCAAGTCGCAGATGGCTCCCGTCCTTTCCGAGTCTCCTTGCATTTCTAATCAAAACATTTTTTGAAAGAAAAACAGGCCGTTTGTTCCCCATACCAAACGGCTTGAATTTTTCAATCTCCTCATACAGTCCTTTTGAAGCTAGACTTAGAAGAATAACAGCATCTACTATAACTTTTCTTGTCAAATTTTCATCAGAAATAGATTTCTTAGCCCTTTTTATGATTTCCTTTTTAAATATCTCAATTTTTGTTTTTTCCAAACTAAATCCGGCGGCCATAGGATGACCGCCGGCATTTACTAAATGCGTAGAACTTTCGCGTATAAAAGTAATTATGTCCACTCCCGCAACGCTTCTTGCAGACCCTTTGGATATTTCTTTTTCCGAGGATATGGCTATAACCGGTCTGTAATACTCCTCAACCAGACGCGACGCGATAAGTCCTATTATCCCCTCCGAATAAGACTTATGATGGACAACTATAATTTTACCTAAAGTCTTTTCCGCAACTACAGAAAGCTTTGCGTGCTGAGTTGCCGTAATTACCATCTGCTGGCGGCGCCTGTTGGTTTCGTCTAACAATCTCGCAGCACTGCCTACAAAGTCTTTGTCTGAACTGCATAGTAAACGAAGGCTATCAATGGCGTGAGTTATTCTGCCGCTCGCATTAAGTCTTGGAGCAATCATATACCCAATGTGATAAGTATCAATTTCATCCGCTCTAATGCCTGCGACCTTATATAGTTCTAACAAACCGATGCGTTTAGTTTTTCTAAGAAGATTAATCCCCATCCTTACTATTACGCGGTTCAAATTTGTCAAAGGAACTAAGTCCGCAACTGTCGCAAGAGCAGCAAGTTCCAACTTAGAGTTTATTTTTCTTTCACTTTCAAAACCCAATTCGCGTGCCATCATCCAGGAAATACCGGCGCCGCAAAGAGAAGTCGTATGAATTATAGAAAAAGCTTTGGGACTCTTTTTAGATTTAACGTGATGATCAGTAATTATAATATCTAAATTCTTTTTTCTGGCGTACGAAACGGCGTCGTTTGCGACTATTCCATTATCAACCGTAATAATTAATTTTGCATCAGGATATTTTTTAAGTAGTCCGTTAATTCCACCCTTTGAAATCCCATATCCTTCACTGAATCTATCAGGAATATACGGAAAAACATTTTTATATTTACTATAAATTGTCTCCCAAATAATTGCCGAGGCACAAATTCCATCCACGTCATAATCGCCGAAAATTATTATGGTTTCATTATTTTTAATCGCCCTATTCACTCTCTTAACCGAATTGTCCAATTCTTTTTTATCTATTCCGGAATTTTTTATGGTAAGGCTATCTATTTTAGGATTAAAAAAATCATCTTTATTTTTTATATTTCTAATCCTTAATAATTCTCTAATTATCTCGCCAATTGAACCTAATTCTTTTTTCTTATTGTAATTTACATTATCCGAAATCATAGCAATTGTGGTAACTTACATAATTAACTATAATACCATTATGAAGGCCTCGATCAAAAGCACTATGCCCGATGAAGTAATTTCTACATATAAAAAGCTCGAAAGCTCAGGATTTGAAGCTTACCTTGTGGGGGGGTGCGTCAGAGATATCCTATTAAGCATTCCCGTAACTGACTGGGATTTTACTACAAATGCTGTACCTTCTGAAATACAAAATATTTTTCCAGACAGCTTTTACGATAACGCCTTCGGAACTGTAGGCATTCCTGTAAATCTTGATGACGATAAGACTATGGTAATCGAGATTACAACTTATAGAACCGAAGGCAAATATGAAGACCATAGACGGCCAAATACTGTAGCCTGGGGGGAAACTTTAGAAGAAGATGTAAAAAGACGCGACTTTACAGTTAACGCTTTAGCGTTAAAAATTAATGACGGCTATGAATTAATCGATTTAGTTGACGGGAGAAAAGATCTGGATGCAAAAATTATAAGAGCAGTCGGAAATCCTGACGAGCGCATTGCCGAGGACGCTTTAAGAATGCTTCGTGCCGTAAGATTCGCAACGCAGTTCGCATTTACAATTGAAGAGAAAACGTGGGAGGCTATCAAAAAAAATCATCAACTTATTTCTCATGTATCTAACGAAAGGGTTAGGGACGAATTGTTCAGAATTCTAAGTAGTGATTATCCATATGA
>Ga0210057_1006159_pt1 | contig 15031 bp, 15 predicted proteins | sample CryGeyCG2114_010_2_FD_183968 | JGI IMG/M metagenome (GOLD analysis project Ga0210057, IMG submission 183968) | Groundwater microbial communities from aquifer - Crystal Geyser CG10_big_fil_rev_8/21/14_0.10 (SPAdes) (version 2) | ecosystem: Environmental > Aquatic > Deep subsurface > Groundwater ... | reverse complement strand
CCAGCGAGAATTGCTGGGCGGTAATCAGCACATCTTCACCAGAGCTACTGGCATCGTATTTACCGGTCATGAAGGTGAATTCAGAAGTACCGGGAACGATACTACGAGCTACAGGCGTTGCAAGCGTTGTTGATACCAAAGCGGCAGCTTGGACTGTCTGGGTATTGAGCGTTGACGTAGGGCCAGTCGCAGTAACAGTGGTATTGGTCCGGATGGTCTTGGCTGTGATATCACCAGCGGCATTAATCGAAGGAATGACGGTTTCTCCGTTGGCTGCACCTGTTTGGATGTTAGCCTTCAGGGTGTAAGGATGGATACCTACTGGGACAACGAAGGTCTGACTAAAGTCAACCGCAGCGTCACCAGCAGTGCCAGCCGCATCACCAGCTGTAGCATCTGTTGGTCCAGCTACGATATTGCCATTTTCATCATAGAGCTTAACACTCTTGAAGTTGGCAATGTCCTCGGCATCAGTGTCCCCAGCTGTGCCAGCTAAGGTAATGGAAAGAGCTGAGATACGAATCGGCTCACCGCGAGCTTCGAAGTTCCATGTGCCAAGCACCTGATCGGCCGCTTGGGCAATGTTACCCGTTGGGATTGTGCTGGTAGATTTGCTGATATTCAGCGAACCAGCGTTGATGGTCTGGTTCTTATCCCCTTGACCTTTGTTGTTTGTGCCACCAGTACCGCTGTCTAGTGTCCAGTTAGTAGTCGTCGCACAGGTTGGGGTGATGTAGAAACCGTAGAGAGCGCCTTTGGCAAAGACGAGTACGTCAGAGCCGTCGACTAAATCAGCGTTGACTGTCAGGCCAGAGCCATCGACAATGTCAGCTTGAATTCTCAAACGGAGCACTTGACCTTGGGTCAAAGTCATGCTGACCGGGAAAACAGCTTTATCGCTGTTGCTCCAGTTAGCAACTGTGCCCAAAGAAACATTGTGCGTCACATCCCAAAGCTCAATGTTGGTCGTGTCTGAAGCATCGGCAGAACCGGCCTTGTTGACCGTGATCTGCTCAATGATGATATCTTCAGTTGTCCCAGCGGTCAGCTTGAAGGTGTTCAGCACGACATCTGTTTCACCGACATCCGGTGTCCCATCAGTCACGGAGCCGTCTTCATCCAAGGTCAACAAACCAAGCGTAACATTAATTATCGTCATGTAGTTGCCGTAAACCGGAGGCCCGGTTACGGAACTGGCGTTGGAGATGATATCGCTCGCGCTGGCGACTCCCAAACGAACCGTGTGATTAGCTGTGGAGGCATCAACGATACCGGCTCGAATGATGAAGTCTTGGCTACCCGTCACCATCAGTGATGGGGAAAAGAATAGTTGGGCTTGATGGTTTGCATTGAAACCACCAGCTGTATTCCCTACCTGAACCATATTAGCGTCAAGGAGCTTGACGTTCTCGACTTCACTGTCAGTTGAAAGACCATCACGTGTCACGTAGATGCTGCTGATAGAAGCGGTTGTTCCCGGAGCAGCGGTCAATGTGAAACGAGTGAAGTTGGCATTACCGTTATCAGCGACTTGAGTAGCCGCTGGAGTTTGTGAACTCGAGCTAATCGTCAAAGCGCCCGAAGTGGTTGGTGTTCCACCGGCACCGACGACAATATCCCAGAAGATGGTACCGCCAGTGCGGCCACCAAGGTTATTGTTCGGTCCACCTGCGCCTGGTCCTGGTGCATCACCAAGCCAAGCATCGTATTCTTGAACCACACCGACACGATAACGATATGTGCCATCAGCCAAGCCACTCGCCAGTCTCATGCTCCAGTTAAAGGTCAGATTCTGATTCCTGTAAACTGGATCACCGGTCTCAAAGGTGGCGTAACGGTTGTTGTTCACATACGTTCCGTAGCTGTAGTCAAAGAACGAATAAACTGTGTCATTCGTGGCGCCAACACGTAGCTCGTGAGCACCGACATAAGGAGCCGGTTCGTCAAGCAATGCATCAGCGCTGTAAAAGACATCAGTCGAGGAAGTGTTTTGAATCGTCAAAGCGAAGTTCAAAACATCTCCCGCATCAGCGTTCACAATGCTGGCGCCACCGCTCACACCGCTAACTGGGGCTTGAGAGACCCACTTCGCCGAAGAGGTGTTGCCGCGTGACTCAAAGGAGCCCGCTTGTGGCACTGCGTACGCTAATACCAATGAAAGACCCATCACAAAGTAAAGGGCTCTCACTGATGTTTTCGTAATTGAAGAAACGTTTAACATAATATTTTGTTAATCTTCAATTAGTTATTATATGACAAACAAATTTTTGTTTTTGGTCCCGCCGAAGTTTCGAAGAAATTTTGGCGGGGGTATTAATCCATTTGTCTGTCACCTACAGCAACCTCCTTTAAACATACATACACTGGGCTACTTCGACCCGTGTAAGTTACAGGCGAATGGAACTTTTTTGCATTTTTCATTCAGAAGAAAAAAATTGGTTATTTTTATAGCTTCTTCTGACTAAATCGCTCTTAATTGTCAATTCAACAAAACAAGTCGCTAGGCTGTATGAGTAGCCCCTCTGCTTGCTAAATCAGAATTAATTATCCAAATCTGAGTCAGGAGTTTCAACTAGTTTGTTGCCAACAAATATTTTCTCAACCACAAGCTGGTTATCCACAATCAAGCCATACACCAAAACATCATCTTGGCCAATCAACTGAGCGATGTCTAGACTTGTTGCCAGAATATAGTGGCTTCCATCAGCGGCAAACAATGCCGGCTGCCCATAAGCTGTCCCGATATGACCGCTGAACGTTGTCGGTGCTTGAGCTATCTCTTCCGCCGGCTCTTCGGATGGGCTTGATGATGCGCCCTCATTTCCGGAGGTTATGCCCTCTTTCTGTAAATCTTTGATTTCTTGACTGACCAGAGCCAGTTTTTCACGCGTTGCGCTGTCTGCTGTTCTGGCCAAATCCGCGAGCAAACTCTCTTGTTCGGCCACTAAATCGCGTACGCTTGCCAAGAGAGTCGCGTCTTCCGACTTGGCCACCGCCTCGGTAGCGTTAACCAGCGCCAAACGAGCCTCTCGAAGCACGCTTTCTAGCGATGTCTCGTCACTGGTGGCTTCGGCCAAAAGCTGGATTCTATTGGTAGCAATCGCCACCTTCTTTTCTGTCTTTAACTCTTGATCAAAGGTCAGAAAAATATCCGAACTTTCGGCCAATTTGCGAACCTGCCAGAGGAATTGTCCCGGCCGAGAATTGCTGGCCATCGAAGTGGTGGCCACGCCGACCAAGAAAACCAGCACCATTGTGAAGACAGTGGCCGGAACAGAGATAATCGTTCTCGGTAGATTCCAAAAAGCAACCCTTGGGGCTTCTTTTTGCTCCAATCTATTGATGCGAGTGAGTAAATCTTGTTTGATATCGGACTGTAGTGAACGCGAAAAAACCGCCTTATCGCCTAAGGACTTTAATTCTCTTTCCAGTTTTTTGAGATTTACGTTCATTGTTTCTTCGTTCACCGTCATTCTGGGAAGCGACAGCGGCTCCAGAATCTCTATTATTTTTTAAAATTTTAGCTAAACTTTTCAGCGCTCGGAGCTGCAGAATGCGGACGTTACCCTCGGTTTTGCCCAAAATCTTGGCGATTTCATTATTTTCAAAGCTGTTGATAAATTTCAGGGTTAAAATCTCGCGATATTCATCTTTTAGCTGTGCCAGAGCGGAGATAATCCTTTTTTTGTCTTTCTCTCGATCAAATCTGGCTTCCAACTGCCAGCTCTCCTCTCCGATTGGATTGTTTTGCCTTGAGAGCTTATTTTCAGATATTTCCCGACCGGAAACGCGATAATGATCGATGACCGCAAACTTCGCAATCTGATAAACCCAAGTGGAAAACTTAGCGTCTTTTTGCAATGTGAAGCTGTCAATTTTTTGCCAAACCTTGAAAAAGGTCTCGCTGGTCAAATCTTTTGCCATTTCCTCGTCACCGATGCGAAAAAGAATGAATTTATAAACATCTTTTGCCAGAATATCATAAATCTTGGCAAATGCCTGTTTATTGCCTTCTTGCGCTCGGCCGATCAGATTTGATAGCTCATCGCGCCCTGATTTGTCATTGTTCGATAAGTTTAACAACCTATTTCATCTTTTATAACGATATAAACGCTCTTTTGTTACACTTTTTCATAAAAATTCCTCTTCATAAAAATTCTTCCACCGATTTCACCAATTCCACCAACTGTCGCCAATTTCCACCGATTTCACCAGTTTCATCAATTTCCGCCAATTCCATACAACTACAATTCCATACGACTACAATTCCACACAATCCCATACAACTACAATTCCATACGACTACAATCCCATACAACTACAATTCCATACGACTACAATCCCACACAATCCCATACAACTACAATTCCATACGACTACAATCCCATACAATCCCATACAACCCCATAAACACCAAAAACCCTTCATACCCGCTCCCACACTTGCTGATTATGCTAGCTAGCATAATAGTGGGCATCTTTTCAATCATTTTCCTTTGGCGATGCGAGCGGCCAACATTCTTTCCTCTGGCGATCGGTTGTCTGCTGTCACTTCATACTCTTTTTGTTTAGCATCGGCAATTTTCTGGTCCTGATCCACGATGATTTTTAAGCGATTGCGCAAAATCGGATTCCGGTTTAACATCTCCTGAATTTTGGCAATGGTATTGGGCGACATGCCCAGACCGACTTGAATATCTTGATAATCAAGCCCTCGCAACAGCATTTTGGCGGCCAAGACACGACGGATAAGGTCCGATGCCTCCTTGGGAGTCACAAAACTTTTCATCACCGCTTCCATTTCGCCCTCGCTGTCGATACTGGCCAAAAATTTTATCAAGGCCCGAAAATCGAAATAGTTGTGTTTATAAAAATTCCGCCCTCCCGTAGTTCGGAATTTTTTGGCGATTTCAGCCCTGCGCACCAACTCAATATCGGAGATTGGGTCACTTATTTGAACATCATTTTCCATAAAGTCCATTCTACCATATCTTAACTATTATGCTAGCTAGCATAATAGTTAGGCCCTAAGAGGGGTTTCGGGGATATTAGTTTCTTGTTTTTGAGCTGATTCCATAATTCCGCCACCCAGCGCTTCATCACCATCGTAAAAAACGATGGCCTGACCAGAGGCCACCGCCAAAACCGGTTGATCGAAAATAAACCGACAACTGTTCAACTTTCCGCTAACCTCTTTTTGACCGTAACGAATTTTGGCGGCAAACTTGGTATTTTTATCCGGCTCTTCGCCAGAAATCCAGTGGAAGTTATCCACATTGACCGTTAAGCTTTCCAGAGCTGACTTAGAGCCGACTCTCAGAATATTTGCCTTGACGTCAACCTCCGTTACATACATCGGATTTTTCTGGCCGGACAAGCCGATTTTATGACGTTGACCAATCGTATAATAGCCGGCGCCACTATGTTGACCAAGAATTCGATTATTTTCATTGACAATATTGCCGCTTCGTGGCTTGATATAGTCTTTCAAAAACTCATCCATCGCCAACTCTCCGACAAAACATACTCCCTGACTGTCTTTTTTGTTATGAGTCGACAAACCAAACCTTTCGGCCATTTTCCGCACTTCGCTTTTTTGATATTCACCAATCGGAAAAATCGCTCGGCTCAATTGCTTTTGATCCAAACTATATAAAAAATACGATTGATCCTTACCGCTGTCCCTACCTTTAAGCAGCTGCCACTTATCCACATTCTTTTTTGAACGTACATAGTGTCCGGTGGCGATAAAATCGGCACCTTCGACCAGAGCCCTTTGCAAAAAAACGCCAAATTTGACCTCTTTATTGCACAAAATATCCGGATTCGGCGTCCGACCGGCTCGATACTCACGAATCATATTATCAGCTACCTTTTTCTTGTATTCAGCGCCAAGATCCCAGACCTTGAAAGGGATATCCAATTTGGCCGCTACCAGTTTAGCATCGCGCATATCTTCCTGCCATGGACAATAAGAAACGCCCTTCGGCGCCCAGGGCTTGAAATAAACACCAGTCACATCATGCCCATCTTTTTTGAGCAAAGCCGCCGCTACGGAAGAATCAACTCCGCCGGACATGGCCACATAAATTTTCTTTTTTGCCTTTTGCATACTTACAAATTAGACCACATTAAACTCAACCCGTCAATTTTCATCAAAAGCAAAAGCTCTTGACTATTATGCTAGCTAGCATAATATATAAGCTCTGGGAACAATAGTTGACAAATAAGCCTCTCTTTGGCATTATTTTATTATCTTTTTAAAAGGAGCGAAGCTTGAAATTTAGAATAGAAATAGAGGGAGATGAAGCAATCGTTATTTTCAACGGAAGATACACGATTGACACCCCAAGGACGGCTCTTGTCACCAAGATTGGAACAAAGGTGTTCGGCAGGGGGGCCGGAGTAATTTTCGACTTCCTCGCCCTCGACGAGGACTGCCACGAGAGCATCCCCGGACTCCTTCTCGCCCTTTGGCGTGAAGCGAGGATGAGGAGGGTAGCGGAATCGAAAATTCGATTCCGCATCAGGCGAAACGGTCGTTTCGCCAAACTCGTACAGTCTTGTAAACTCGATCGGGTCATCCAGGTCGAGTGGACGGACTAGATTGATAAACCGCCTTCGAGCGGTTTTTCTTTATCTCGCTTGTATCAACCTGACCAAAAGTACTGCGGATAGACAAAAATTTTAACTATTATGCTAGCTAGCATAATATATAAGCTCTGAAAGTGTTGATATGAGCTTATGTGGATAACTTAATTACTGCTACTGCTGCCTCTCGCGATAAATGTTTTATTTATTTCCAGATTTCCCACCATTTTTTCTTTGGCTTTGGCGGAGCCAACTCAAAGGCCAAAGTTCTGACCTCGCGCTTGAATTCTTCACGAATCTCTTCTTTAATTTCACGCCGTAAATGCCCAATCTCGCTAGCCAAAGAATTCAGCGCCACCAGCAATTTTTCCCGCAATTCATCATTAATCCGCGTGATTTCTTGCTGTTTTTTCTCTTTGAGAGCGCCCTTTAGACCCTCGATTGTATAATTTCCGGTACCTTGAAGCGCCTTCAGACGCGTAAAAATCTCCAGATCGCTTTCGACAAAAACGCGATAATTATTAACGTCTCGCTCACCACGCAAAAATTCACCAAACTGGCTTTCCCAATAACGAACTTTCGACTCGGCAATGCCCAGCCGGTCAGCCACATCTTTGACGGTATAATACTTTTGATGAACGAGAACCATTTCCCTCCAAAAATAATTTAGTAATTCCATTTTACACCAATCAAGACAAAGCACGAAATAGGCCCATTTTAACTTCACTTTAACCCCACAAAACCAAACCTTCGCTACTGGAGCTATATCACAGAGGGTTTTCTAACTTTACTTTAATGCTATTTTAACCCCTCAAATTTTGAGGCGTTAAAAGTGTGAGATTCTGGAGTCGTCCGTCAGAGCCAACGGCTCCCCTTCGGGGTCGACGGGCTCCCCAGAATGACGAGGAAGACCCAAGATTTGGGTTATAATAAAAAGCAAATGAAAAGAAAAGGCAAAATCGGCTTTACTTGTGGTTCTTTTGACTTACTCCATGTCGGCCATGCCCGCATGTTCGAGGAATGTAAAAAGGTTTGTGATCACTTGATCGTCGGCGTTCAATCTGACCCAACCATTGATCGACCGGACAAAAATAAACCAATCCAGCCACATGAAGAACGGATCGAGATGGTCAAAGCTGTGCGCTGGGTGGATGAAGTCGTTGTTTATGGCACCGAAGCTGACTTGCTTGAACTTCTAAAAACACTCCCAATCGACATCCGCATTATCGGCGCGGACTGGAAAGGCAAAGAGTACACTGGCCACGAGCTACCACTTGAGGTTTATTTTAATAGCCGTGATCACGGCTACTCTACCTCCGATTTGAGAAAGCGCATTGGTGAAGCAGAATTAGGGAAAAAATAAAAAACCCCCGCGGGGGTTTTTAAAAAGTTGTTAGAGCGGGAGCCGCCATTCTCCAAGGAGCACTTTGGGAGCGCTCGCAAGGCCGGCCGTTCCCGCTCTTCCCTCTGTTTCAAAGGGTTTGACCCCCGAATTTGTCGGGGATCATCATGTCAGGGCGGGAGAACGGTCAGCAATCGTAGCAAGTAAGAGCCAGACCGTTCTCCCCACCCCTTTACTCAATTTCGCTGCTGAGCATGATTATTATAATTTAAAGATTCGCCACAAGTCAAGACCCCACAGACAAGAAGCTTCAAACACCGAATAATCTTTTCGCCGTTTTCGTCGTCGCCTCCGCCACCTCTTCAAACGATAATCCTTTGATCTCAGCCAGCTTCTTGGCCGTATGTATCACATACGCCGGTTCATTCTGCTGGCCACGCATGGGCTCCGGTGAAAGATACGGCGCGTCGGTCTCCACCATAATCCTTTCAATCGGTATCATTTTCACCACTTCGCGCAGATCGTCGGCATTTTTGTAAGTGATAATCCCCGTAAACGAAATATGCAGTCCCAAATCGAGAAATTTTTGCGCTTGCGCTTTCGTCCCCGAAAAACAGTGAATCACGCCTTTAAGACCATCATATTCGCTTAATATAGCTACTATTTCATCATAACTCTCCCGAGCATGAAGAATCAGTGGCAGGTTATGTTTTTTCGCCAATCCAATAAAGCCACGGAAAAATTCTTCTTGCCTGTCCGCCTGGGTTTCTGCAGAAAGTTTGGCGGGTTTTCCAGAGTCTCTCTTTTCAACTCTATAAAAATCCAGACCCGTCTCGCCGATGGCGACAATTTTCGGGTGTGGCAACATCGCCGCAACCCCTTCCACCGACTCCCCTTTGTCATTCGCATGGATCGGGTGAATCGAAACGGCGGCATACAGATCGTCATATTTTTCCGCCAAATCCAAAGCCTTGCGGCTCGTCGCTACCGCCGCCCCGACATTGATGATGAGCGTTACTCCGGCCTCTCTCGCCCGCCGGATCGCCTCATCCTCTTGGCCAACAAAAGCCTTAAAATTTAAATGACAATGTGTGTCGATTAGATTAATCATACTGATTACTATTAAAGCATAATTTATCTCGACTAACCGAGAATCACTCTTATTCTAGCCAGCAAAAAAACATATCCGGATCCCCCTCCCAAACAAAACTCCCCCGAAAATTCGGGAGAGAAACGAAGACAGTCGCGGCGGCCGGCGAACCACCAGCTGTCATGCCACTGGCCATCGTAGCGGCGGACGTACACGCGGCGCTCGTCATGCCAGCGGCGGAAGGCAACGTAGCACCACCTGCCGCCGGCATCCCTCCAGTGGGTGACGCTGGGATGGTTGTCGGCAAACGCGGGGTCGGCGGCGTTGATGGCCGCCAGTGTGTACGGAACTTCGGGGATAAGCCCCCGAAGTTCGTACTCTTTCTTCAGCTCGTCATCGCTGACCCAGCGATCGAGCTTGAAGAAGACGGTTTCTCCTTCGTTACCCTCACCCCGCGGCATGGTGGCAACGACTTCGTCGTCGACGTACTGCTTTCGGCCGGTGGCCGTAAGGGCCTCTTGGGGCGTAAGGGAGCGGCCCACCGCCACATTGCGGACGATGAGATCGCTGACCGCCTCGACCAGCTTGCGGAATGGCTCGAGGAGTCGCATCCCGAGATTGTCAGTGCCCAGGATCTGCTGAACAGCCTCGGAACCGAACTCATCACGGTGCTTCCTTAGAGCATAGCGGAGCTGATCGGCTATCTTATCTATCTGACCGTCGGTAATTTTGGATGGGGTCATGGTCTTTGCCATGGCGTCATCCTCCTTAAAAACAAATTTTCAAGATACACAAACATGGGTATCCCGAATTGGCTTTGGATATAATGCTAAACATTATTTTTGTCAACTCCATAACTGCTTTGGAGGCGGGCTATTATGCTAGCTAGCATAATAGTAGAGATATAAGAAGCCTAAAATCCTTGCCCCGATAGGCATAAATGCCAGCGGGATGATACGGCCCAAATTTTAGGCCGATAGAAAATAAGGATGTCATTCCAAACTAGATTTGGAATCTGGGGTTAAATAATAAAAAACAGATCCTGAATCAAGTTCAGGATGACAATTTATATAAAAAATAAACGGCGAATTGATGCGTAGTCCAGCGTAGCTTTTAAGCGAAGTTGGAAGCCGTTTATTTTTTAATAATTTTTATTAAATTTGATGACGATTATTATAATTTCTCGATTCGGAACTCTCCATCAATCCCCAAGAAATCTGAGCCTTCCCTTATCCAGTATAAGAAAGTGTGGGTTGAGCTATTATAAAAGCCTTCTAATTCACCCATACCATCGCTTTCCTGGACGGCAAAAGGACACGATGCCGGGGCCCACTGATTAGCCGCTGGCTGAGCCGATTCAAACCACCAGCGACCTCGGCTATCTGCTACAAATTCGCACCTCGGCTGCCCATCATCATCTGTCCAACGTTGGTCGGTCGCTATCTTGATATCCTCGACAGTGTCAACATCAGCAACCGTCCACACTATTATCCCAACCCCTACATCGTCACCAATTACATCGGGACAATCCATAGATGCCCCAACATGCACCGTATCATCGCCGCCCGCTCTAGGGTCTTCTTTGGCTATAATCACTGGTTTGGTACACCCCTTATATGTGACCGTCTCTGGCACGATCGCTTTTAACCCATACGAATCATCTCTCAGCTCTTGCCAGCCATCGGGGATACCCGTAGCTGAAGAATATTGATCGACCAATTTTGTTACTGGCAGATCCCTTGTATCAGGAGAATAATATTTGACCCCATAAGCAACCAGAACGAGTACAATCACAAACGCGATGCCAACTGTATAAGAATTCTTCATAATGAATAATTATGGTTATTTCTCCAACCTCGGAAAAAGAGGGTCGCTGGCTTGGATTTTTTTGGCGTTGAATATAGCCGCCAACTTCCCTGCCGTTTCTGGCAAAAATGGTTCCAGCATCTTGGCGATTCCGCGCAGACCGATGACCAAACTGGCCAGAGCCAGCTCCAGCTCTTCTTTTTTCGATTCATCTTTTGCCAATTCCCACGGCTCTTTCTGATCAATGTATTGATTCAAAAACGCAGTCAGATAGCCAATGTTCGTTAGCCCATTGTGCAATTGCATTGTTTCAAAAGCTTTGGCGACGCCTTCCTCCGCTCGCTTGATGGCTTCCCCAACTTCAGGATCGAGGCTGTCCCCGACTCGGCCGCCTAGATAATTCGCCACCATCGTGCTGACTCGATTGGCGAGATTGCCCAGATCATTCGCCAAATCAGCATTGTAAACCGCCTCAAAGCGTTCAATCGTAAAATCGCCATCATCAATGGTTGGGATTTGACTAAGCAAATAATAACGCACCGGATCTAGGCCATATTTTTCCACCAAAGCAAGCGGGTCCACCACATTGCCGAGCGATTTGCTCATCTTCTGGCCGTCAACATTAACAAAGCCATGCACCAGAATGCTTTTTGGCAGAGGCAAACCGGCCGCCAGCAACATCCCCGGCCAGATGGCGGCATGGAAACGCAAAATATCTTTACCGACCACGTGTACATCCGCCGGCCAGAATTTTTCAAACTTTTTCATATCGTCAGAACCGTAACCAAGTGCCGACATATAATTAACCAGAGCGTCGCTCCAGACATACATCGTCTGCGAATCGTCATCCGGCACCGGAATACCCCAGCTCACTTTCTCTCGCGGTCGTGAAAAAGAGATGTCCTGCAAACCACTTTTGATGACATTCAGAATCTCTTTTTTGCGATTTTCCGGAATAATTTTCAGCTCATCAGATTCGATTTTCTTCCCAATCTCCTCGCCAAAATCTGATAATTTAAAAAACCAGTTCTCTTCGGAAACTTTCTTCGGCTCGACATTGTGAACTTGGCATTTGCCGTCCGTGCAGTCTTTTTCACTGATAAACGCTTCGCAACCCTCGCAATACAAGCCCTCATATTTTCTTTTTTCCAGATAACCCTTTTCCTTGAGCGTCTGCCACATCCGGGTCGCCCCCGGCCAGTGCTTTTTCTGGTCCGAAGTGCGAATAAAATCATCGTTCGAGATATCCAAGACTTTGGTCAGCTCTTCAACTTTGCCGGCAATTTTATCAACAAAAGCTGGCGGTTCTTCACCCGCTTTCTCAGCTGAGGCCTGAACTTTGGCTCCATGTTCATCCGTCCCCGTCAGAAAATAAACTTCCTCACCCTTGGCTCTGTGCCAGCGCGCCAACGCGTCCGCCTGCAACAATTCCAAAGCAAAGCCAATATGCGGCTCGGCATTGGTATACATAATCGAAGTTGTGATGTAAAATTTATTCTTCATACTTCAAAGTCTAGCACAGAAAAATCCTTGCCCCGATAGGCATAAATGCCAGCGGGATGATACGACCCAAAATTTGGACCGCAAAGAAAATAAGGATGTCATTCCAGCACTGAATTAAATTCAGCATAAACTTTTGAGCTGGAATCCAGAAATCCGTTAGAACTGGATCCCAGATCGGGGTCTGGGATGACAGGACGGGCTATCGCCTTTCTGCCAACAAAATGACCGAGCTGCCGAATGGCAGATTGATGCCTCGCAAAAGCCAGGCTTCAAATTTCATAATACCGATGAAAATTTTATTTAACCAAGAGGGCAGTGGCGCATAGGAATTTTTGGCGGGAGTGTTTTTGGTGAGCAGGCGTTGGATGAGAATGATTGGGAAAAGCAAAGTGACGAAATAACTGGCGCGAACGACTCTGAAGCCGGCGGCTTCGACTTTTTTGATTAACTCGCCCTTTGAGTAGCGACGAAAATGCGCCAAGGCGCGATCGTGCGCGGAGAAAAGCCAATTGTATGCCGGCACGGTGATGAGCAAGAAGCCGTTTTGATTTAATAAATCGTGCCAGTTTCGCAAAGCTTGTTCATCCCGCTCCAAATGTTCAAGCGTATCGAAAGCGGTGACTAGATCATACCTTCCCGTCATCCCAGATTTAGTTGGGACCTGCCTGCCGGCAGGCAGGTCTGGAATGACAGGGGTGAGATTCTGGACGTTGCCAGAATGACGATGGAGAGATTGCTTCGTTTTCTTATTCTCGAGCCGACACGCTCCGCGGTCGGCTCCCCGATCCTTTAGTATCGGGGCAATGACGGTTCCTAAATTTGGTTCGGCCGCGTCAGCTTTGATCAATTTTTCAAAGTCATATTTCCGACAAAAATCCAACGCCACTTCCGAAATATCCAGCCCGCTGACGCGGCCGAATTTCTGCAGCACCAAAAAATCAGCGCCGGTCCCGCAACCAAGATCCAAGATTTTCCGGTTTTGCGCCAAAATTTCGCCCCCCTTTTCCGTTTTTACGAAATTTTGGCGCAAAAAACCCTCTATGACAAGTCGTTTGCCAACATGCCAGAAATACTCCAGCTCTTCGTGCGACATTTGTTCGATTTCAGATTTCTTCATAAAAATCAGAAGTTAGAGATTAGAGACTAAAATTTAGCATGTAGTGGACGGTTGGTTTGGTATTTATATTCATAACCCTTCTCTCATCTCCCCTTATCTTAAGGGGAGAAATTATCACAGTCCCCCGCTTAGAGTAAGAGGGGGTTGGGGGAGTTAGAGATATGCATTTGACATTCTTCATTTTTCATTCTTAATTCTCCCGTAAACTCCGCTCAGCTCTTTGCCCTTGATCAAGGCCAAATCTCGCAAAGTCCGTAGTCCATCACGGAAGAAACGAACGTTTGTATTCGGATCATCTCGCCAGACGACCGGCTCCTCCTTGATGCGATAACCAAGCGCTTTGGCAATGCGCAAAATCTCGATATCAAAACCGAAACGTTCCACGGTCTGATGTTTGAAAATATTCTTAGCCGCCTGATGCGTAAAAAGTTTGAAACCACACTGCGTGTCATTAATGCCTGGAAGCAGAATTAGCTGGATCAACCAGTTCCCACCGCGGCCCAGAAGCACCCGATAAAACGGCTGGCGTTTTTTGATGAAAGTCGGTGATTTGTAACGCGAGCCGATGGCGACCTCAAAACGGCGCGAAACGAGATGCGGCAGTAACTTCTCCAACTCCAAAATCGTTGAAGCGTTATCCGCATCCATAAACAAAATATATTTCCCGCTCGCCTTGTCCATGCCATTTTTGACCGTGTAGCCTTTGCCGCGATTTTCTCTGTTTTTGATAATCCGCAAATGCGGCACGCGCAAACTTTCGACCACCGCCACCGTCTCGTCAGTACTGCCGTCATCAACCACCAAGATTTCATAAGCGTAATCCCTCTGGCGCAAATATTTATCGACGTCTTTCAAAGTCGCCGGCAAACGTTTCGCTTCGTTATACGCCGGAATGACAATTGATAAAAAAGCGGTTCCCTTTTTTTGCTTCATCGAAAAGTCCAGTAACGGTTAGCTAGATAATTCCAAATGAAAACGATTAAAACAGCCGTCAGCTTGGCAAAGTTGAACCACCAGTCGAAATTCTCGATCAAAATATACATCGTGCCGTTGTTGATCATGAGGCCAAGCAAAGCTACCAAAATAAACTGACCGTATTGCACCAAGCGATGCTTCGACGGCGAGTCGCGAAAGGTCCACTTCAAATTCAAAACATAATTTGAGCTGGCGGCTACTGTAAAGCCGACAGTCGCCGCAAGATAAACATTCCAGTCCAAATACAAAACTAAAAGATTAAGGAGGCCGAAATCAATCACCGCCCCAATGGTACCGACAATGCCGTAACGCACCATCTGGAATTTTAACAAATGACGAATAGCTTCGCTCATAGATTTATCATAGCAGAGTGAATTCCGTACATTTGAGGTGAGTAATGGAAACCACCCCACCACCGGGTACTTTTCTGCCCGGAGAGGAAGAGCGGATTGAAAAAACCCTGAAATATTTAGATGTTCGGCGACAAATCGGGGGTTTACGATCCGACATCTTGAGGAAGGCCCTGACCAGAAAGATCCGTCGCACTCGGTTTCTTTTTGGCATGGCAATTCTCATCTTAGCGTTATTCGCTTGGCTCATTCGAGCCG
>Ga0210057_1006158_pt1 | contig 15031 bp, 18 predicted proteins | sample CryGeyCG2114_010_2_FD_183968 | JGI IMG/M metagenome (GOLD analysis project Ga0210057, IMG submission 183968) | Groundwater microbial communities from aquifer - Crystal Geyser CG10_big_fil_rev_8/21/14_0.10 (SPAdes) (version 2) | ecosystem: Environmental > Aquatic > Deep subsurface > Groundwater ... | reverse complement strand
ATTTAACAGCAAATACAACACAAAGAGGTTCCACCAGAGGTTAGGTTACAAAACACCACAAGAATATGTTAACCTGCACCAAACCCAGAAAGGAGGACAACCGTTCTCTATCTAGGCAACCAGCACAACTAATTGACTATTATTTTATTAGATTTGATAATGGCTTTTATGTTGGATGAGAATGACGAGAAGGTTATTAGGAAGGTAGTCAAAGAAGAAGTTAGGCATGAAGTTGAGAGAGAACAGATCCCCTTAGGGATTCATTAGTTGCAATTGAGAAAAAGCTTGATATTCTTGATGACATTATGGATTTTGTTGGTGATTATGGTGGTCGACTTAAGGACCACGAAGAAAGAATTACTAACATCGAATCCCGCGCGAATTGAGAATTTGAATTCTTAATAAATTTCGAACTTTTCTAGCAGTTTCTTATTGCCTTCGATTTGGAATTTTAACAGGTCACTGTAAATGCCTGTTCGTGATGCCAGTTCCTGCGGCGTGCCGGAATCGGCAATGCCTTTGTTGTCGATTACGATTATTTTGTTGACGTTTTGGATTGTAGAAAAGCGGTGGGCGATGATAATTACCGTTTTTCCGTGCATCAGGTTTTCAAGTGCAGCATGAACCTCTTTTTCGCTTTTGGCATCCAAAGACGATGTTGCTTCGTCCAAAATCAAAATCGGAGCCTCTTTAAGGATTGCCCGGGCGATCTGGATTCTTTGCTTTTGACCGCCGGAAAGACGAACTCCGCGCTCACCGATTTCGCTATCCAGGCCTTTCGGAAGTTTTTTGACAAATTCATGGGCGTTGGCTTTTTTTAGGGCCTCTATAATCTGTTTTTCAGTAAATTGTTTTCTGCCGTAGGCAACGTTTTCGCGGATTGTGGAAGAGAATAGTTCGCTTTCCTGAAAAACTAGAGCGATGTTATTTCGTACTGTGTTATGAGCCAGTTTTTTGTAGGGTTTACCAGAAAGGTATATCCCGCCGCTTGCCGGTTCGTAGAATTTGCAGATTAAATTTACAATTGTTGTTTTGCCGGCCCCGCTTTCACCAACCAGCGCAAGTTTTTCAAAAGGTGCTATTTTAAATGAGACATTTTTAAGGATCATCTCGCTTTTTTCGTATTTAAAACTGACGTTTTTGAATTCTATTCCGGCGCTTTTCAGTTTGGAAACTTTTTCATCTTTGCGAAAATTTTCGGTCGAGGGTAAGGTTAGGATTTCAAAGTATTCTTTGGAGCCTGCTTCAGCCATCTGGATACCGTTGAATATAAAACTCATGGCAAAAAGGGGACGCCTGGCTTGGTTAACCATCTGGATAATCAGAACTAGTGTCCCAATGGTAATTGATCCTTTAAAAGTGTGATAAAAAGCAAAAATATTAATAATTAAAAGGATTATGGTGAGACTGAAATTACGGGCAAAGTCAAAGAGGTGATACATTTGGCTCTGGCGGGCATAAACACGGTTGCTTTGCTCAAGTTTTACAGCAGCATCCTTTAGTTCTTGTTTTTCCGTCATAAAGCTTTTGACCAGTTTTATATTGCCGAGAACTTCATAAATGCGGCTTCTGTATTTATCCTCAATTTTGTTTTTTTCGATCTCCATCTCGCCCCATTTTTTGTTTTCGATGTAACTGACGTAGAGGTAAATCGGGAAAAGTATGAAAAGAAAAAAGGCAATCGGGAGATTGTAGTAAGCCAAAACGGCAATGGTAAAAATACTCTGAAGGATTGTGGGTAAAATAAAGTTTGTGGAATTTACCGAAAAATTTTGGATGCTTGAAATAGCCCTGGAGAGCTGATTGAGGATTTTTCCAGAGATTTCGCTATCGAAATAACTTTGGGGCAGTGTTAGTACCTTACCGTAAAACTTTTCTGTCAGAAACTTGCGGAGTTTGCCCGAAAAATGGTCTCCGAGGCGGTTACTGATGCCGGAAATAATTATGCCTAAAAGGCTGGTGACAAAAGCAAGCCCGATTAACGTAATCAGTGTTTGTAAATTGCCGCTTTTGTTTTGGATTTGGGCGACAATCTCGTCTACGATAAATTTAGAAAGAATCGGGGCAATTAGTTCAAGCGCGGAGCCAACTAATATCAATGAGGCGATTATTCCAACCAAATTCCACAATGGCTTGGCGATTTTGATAATCCTTAAAATATTTTTCATTAATGGAAAATTATATCAGCCTCGCTTCGCTCCCTGATATTTTTCGTTAAAAAAAGAACAGCCTCGCTTCGCTCCCTGATGTAATTTCTTCGAAATTATACCTTTTTTGTTTTAATGCGGCATGCTAATATGAAAACTGCTTCTTAATGCGATTTAGGTTCTCTCAACTTTTTTTCAGGCGCTGTATTCGTGCGATTTTGCTTACCTTTGTAATCTGCCTATGGGTTTTTTCAGGAATAAATTTGTTTTTTGACTTTAAGAGAAACGGATTAAAAAGCGGAAATTTAAAAGGGCAGGTTTTGGCCCAGCAAAGTTTTGCTTCAGCTGTACCGACAGTTTTTCCGTCTGTAAGTCCAAAAACGAGCCCAAAGGTCGAAATTCCGAGCAAGCTTTCCGTTTCCGTAAATTCCAGCCCGGAGCCCGATTTAAAGACTGATAAAATTAATTCTTCCGTAAGCCCTGAAAGTATTTCTGATAAAGGTAATCAGGAACTGTTTGGAGAAGTTAATAACTTTAGGAAAGAAAGCGGGAAGGGGATTCTTAATAAGACTTCGAACATTTGCAATTTTGCAAGTGAAAGGTTTTTAGAACTTCAATCAAATTATTCACACGATGGATTTAGCAGGATGCGGTCAGCGACAGGGAAGAACTCTGGCGCAGAAAATATAGCTAAGACATCTTCTAATCGGGGGAACCATTACGTAGTTTACGAAATGTGGGCAAAAAGCGAAGGACACAGGCAAAACATGCTGGGCGATTATACAGAGGGATGCGGATATTACGACGGACGTTATGCAGTCCTGATTCTTGCCAGGTAGGATAATTTACCCGAACTATGAGACGTGGAAGACGTTTTTTTAGCAAAGACGCGAATTTGGTCGCGAAAAATCTTTTAGAAAAATTTGTTGTAAGGGGAGAAGACAAAAAAATATTGGCGGGGAGGTTTAGTTTATATGTTTTTTGTTTACGGAATGCATTGGCAGTTAAACTTTACCGCGGGTGAAAAAGGAGAAGGGCAGGCTGTGCTGATACGGGCATTGGAGCCAGCGGGAACGCAAGGCCGGTCCTTGCTGAGCCTCCGGCAAGGACCGGCCTTGCTAATCGCCGCTAGTGGACCGGGAAGGGCAGCCAAGTTTCTAAATGCAGACGGGAGCTTCTATGGGGAAGATTTGACAAGTTCCGAAAGAATTTGGGTCGAGGATGGGGGAATTAAGCTTGAAGATAAAAAAATTGTTTCTGCAAAGAGAGTAGGCATAGATTATGCTCAGGAATGGAAAAACAAGAAGCTGAGATTTTATATAAAGGGCAATAAATCTGTTTCCAAAATGGACAGATGAACCCCCCGAGGGAGCGGGGGCTTTTAATGTGCTATCGAGTCATTTTTATTCCGATTGGGGTGTAAGTAGATTTACGAATAAGGCGATAATAGTAATTATTGGTTAAAACGCGGTAATAGATGTGAAATAAAACAGTAAGAGCGGCTAAATCTGCGCCTTTTTCTTTACATATGGACATATAATGTTCCCTGGTCATGACTGAGAAAAAGCTTAGGATCGCGCAGATAGCCCCAATTGCTGAAAGGGTCCCACCAAAAAAGTATGGTGGAACGGAAAGGGTAGTCAGTCTGTTAACGGAAGGGTTGGTTAAGCGGGGACATGAAGTTACTCTTTTTTCAACCGGTGATTCAATTTCAAAGGCAAAAATTGCCGGTACTTCTGACAGGGCACTTAGGGAAATGAAAATCCATGATATCTACGGATGCAACGAATTCACGCTAATGCATATAGGTAATGCTTACAGTATGCAGAATGAGTTTGATATTATCCATGACCACCTTGCGCCGATTTCTTTGCCAACTGCTAACATGGCAAGCACGCCGGTTGTCTGTACGATGCACGGGGATTTTACTGTCTATAACAGGAACCTTTTCAAGATGATGACGAACCCGAGAATAGTAACTATATCCGGATCACAGGCAAACAAAATAGGTGGAATAAACCATGCAGGGACTATTTACCACGGTGTGAATGTTAAATCTTTCCCATTTTCATCAAAGAGAGGCGAATATCTTTTGTACGTAGGCAGGATTTGCATGGATAAGGGGACACATTTGGCAATTGAAGTTTCGCAGTATACCGGAATACCTTTGGTTATTGCCGCGAAAGTGGATTTTGCCGACAGAAAGTATTTTAAGGATTTTATTGAGCCGGAGCTTTCAAATGGCCAGATTAGATGGATTGGCGAAGTGGATGAAACCGAAAGAAACAAGTTGATGAGTAAAGCACTTTGCCTTTTGCGTCCGGTTCTATGGGATGAACCATTCGGGCTTACAATGATCGAAGCAATGGCTTGCGGATGTCCTGTTGTTGCCTTCAATCGCGGGTCGGTTTCCGAAATAGTTGAGGACGCTAAAACGGGTTATGTCGTAAGCACGTTAGATGAGATGATTGACGATGTTTATGTGATTAACCGAATTAATCGCAGGGATTGCAGAAACCATGTCGAGAAAAATTTTAATGCGGAAACGATGGTAGAAGCTCATGAGCAGTTGTATAGATGAATATTCAAAGTAAGGTTTTGATGCTAAAGATCACGATTTTAGTGAGGTAAGCGGGAAGTCAATTGATCAAATTGTGTAATTACTTGGGCTCTTGAGTTTTTTCTACTGCTTCTTGCGGTTGTGGTGCTGGTAGAGGCCTAATTAAATCTTGCGGAAGAAATGACGGGGGACTGACAGGTCCTCCTTCCGAAATCATTTGTTCCCCGTCTGAAACTACGAAGCAGTTTCCATAAGTTTTTGTACCTTCTCTCTCCGTCATACTAAAGTAAATTTAAAGCTCGGTGCGATTTGAGTCAAAATTTTAGAAAAAATGTACAATAATAAATAATCTGTTAAAATTTCAACATGATAACGGTACCCGAAGCAGTAGAAAAAATAATAAAGCGTTCCCGGTTTCTCTCGGAAGCATTATCAAAAGATTTAATTAACGCTTCTTCGCTTGCAAGGTATATTAAATTGGAAGTTGAAGGTTTGGTTTTTAAAAAAGTAACAGCGGGATCGATTATAATGGCGATTCAGCGGCTGCAGAAAAATTCCAAATCCGGAGGATACGGAAAAATAACGGTATTTGGCGAAGCGCCTGATATGATCGCCAGGTCAAACCTGACACTCCTTTATGTTAAGAATTCCGATACCCTTTTATCAAACCTGTCGAAAATAGAAGCAGAAACCCGGACTTTCCAGAAAAAAGCACTATTTACCTATGGGAGAGTTGAAACGGTAATTCTTACGAACAAAATGAATCTTGATTCGATCAAGGGAATTTTGAAAAATGAGCAGGTTGCAAAAACCTACGGGGATATATCTTCCATTACAATCCATCTTCCTGCTGAATCAGTGGAAAGTCCGGGTATTTTTTATTTTTTTATTAAGTCCCTTGCATGGGAGGGGGTAAACATAATGGATATTTTATCGACCGAGTGCGAGCTGACACTTATTTTTCAGACGAAGGATATAAACACGGCTTTTGGAATACTGCGGTCACTGTTTGAATAATACTCAATATTTATTAACCTGGTTAATCAATTTTTAAGCTGAATAATTTTAATTTTGGTATCTTTGTGTTTTCCCGGTATATCAACTTTCAAAAATTTCATTTTTGCAGAGCAATTGAAAGTTGTATTACGGGTTTTATTCGGATTGGACATGGTAAAATATTTTTATGCAAAGAGGCATTGCCACCTTTACTCTAGACTACGGAAAATGTCCGCCATGGCTATTTGAGCGGATGGTAAAACTCGGGCGGGAAATGACGCAGGTGCTTGTAGATGAATATGGTGCCGATGAATTTATTGAGCGCATTGCCGACCCGGTTTGGTTTCAGTCGCTCGGAACAGTTTTGGCGTTTGACTGGAATGCTTCCGGCTTAACGACAATTCTGACGGCGGCTTTGAAGGAAGCTATTCGCGGACAGGAGAAAGACCTTGGGATTTTTATCTGCGGAGGGAAAGGAAAAACCAGCAGAAAGACACCGGAGCAGATTGCTTTTTGGGGAGAGAGGCTTGTTTTGCCAAAAGCGCATGTAGACAGTCTAGTTTACAACTCGAAAATGAGTGCAAAGGTCGATAGTTCATTAGTGCAGGACGGATACCAGATTTATCACCATTCGTTTTTCTTTACTAGGAGTGGTGCCTGGACTGTTGTCCAGCAGGGGATGGATACTGCGACGGTGACTGCAAGGCGTTATCATTGGCACGACAGGCTAAAAATTTCCAATTTCCATTTTCCATTTTCCAATAATAAAAACCCGAATGAAAATATTGATTTTGTGAATGAACCGCATACGGGGATTGCATCGCAAAAGAGGAAAAAAGGGACGTTAAATTTAACGGCCGCAATAAGTAATAAAAACAGGCAAGTTTCGGCGGAGCTTGCCGCGAGCGGCTGGGAAAGGCTTAGGCGTGACTTTGAAATTTTGGCTAAACATTCGTCAAAACTTTCACGAATGGTGTCCCTCAGAAAAAACGGTGAAAAAACAGTGCTTATGGAACTTGCCGGAGTGGAATTTCATCATCACCCGGTTGAATTTGAAGATTTTACAAAGAGCAAGTATCTGAAAAAGATTTTAAACAAACTTAGCGAGGATGGTCCTCGTTCATACGAAGATTTTGTGGCGACTGAGGGTGTGGGGCCAAAAACGGTAAGAGCTTTGTCTTTAGTCGGTGAGGTGATCTACGGGGCACAGCCTTCGTACGAAGACCCTGCACGATACAGTTTCGCGCATGGAGGTAAAGATGCAACCCCTTTTCCGGTTGACAGAAAAACCTATGATCAGACTATAGAAACTTTGGGCAGGGCAGTTAGGAAAAGTAGGATAAATCCATCTGAAAAAGACAAGGCATTGAGGCGTCTTTCTAATCCGTTGTGAGACTTTAGTATAATTATAATTTATGGCAGATAAAAAGATTCTGTATAGAAGTAAGAAAAACCGAATTTTTGCCGGAATTTGCGGAGGGGTTGGAGAATACATGGGGATAGATCCGACTGTGGTCCGTTTGATTTGGCTTTTGGTAGTTATTTTTACCGGATTTTTCCCAGGTTTGCTTGCCTATATTATCGCGATTTTTATAATTCCAGAACGATAAAACCCTGCAATAGTTGACAGGCAGGGAATCATACCTCAATATTAATATATGAGCGCTGTCCCTTCTGAATTGACTCCTACAGCCCCCGTTCCTGATACCACAGATACCGGCAGTGCTAAAAAATACTTCGGGCCGAAATTTATTCTTGTTTATTTAGCCGTGACAGTTGTTGTCTGCGCGGGGATTTATTTCCTATTTTTGTCCGAAAAGGCAGTTTTTAACCTGAAAAAGATGCAGAAAGATCAACCGGCAGAAGGACAGGATGCCAGCAGTGTTAATGTTGCTCCCGACCAGTTTGTTTTTTCCTTGAATGATAACTCGGCCAAAAGTGGGGGGATAGCCGTAATAGCTGAAGATGCAGGCAAGGTTAACGTACAAGTCTCGCTTGCGCAGACTGAAGCAACACCATCTGCTTATATCAGAAGCGGGGACTGTGTAAATATGGGCGGCATTAAATACACGCTTAACCCGGCTGTAAGCGGAGTATCAACGACCGAACTTGGAATTTCAATTTCTCAATTTGAGAGCGAACTACCCTTGGTTTTGAATATAGAAGCTACGAGTGCATCCTCTAATCTCTGCGGTGAGGTTAAATAATTTTTTCTTACTTTTTCCTTACAGATCCATAAGAGGTTTTTAAAATAGCGGGTCTAAAATTCTATTGAAGTTAGGGGGTGAGTTTGGTGGACCAGGACGAAATGGATACAGGGCGGGATATAACTGATGAAGATGAACTTCATGATATTGAAGAACAGGTAAACCAATAATGAACAGGCGGGCTAAGCGAAATCCGGGGGTCTTGCTGATATGGGTCTTGTTGGGGAGACGGAATTAAGACGCGGAATTCTTTTTTATAAGCTGGTTTTTAAAAGAAGCAAAAATTAATATTCCAAACCGATTGAGTCGAATTTTGGCAAGTAGCTCCTTACCGCATTTCTGAACTTTTCGGAAAGGTTTGTTGAGAACCTCGCGTAACCGCCTTTTTCGGAAGCAGAACAGAGCCTGTTTTCCCATTCCTGGACGATTTCTAGGATTTTCTTTCCCTGTTCGTTGAACTGTGATTGATATTTACGTGGTTCTTTTTCGTATTTGTCGTGCAAATCCTTGAAGGGTTCGAATACCTCCCTGTTTTTTTCGATCATTTCCAAAAAATATTCCTTGTATTTTGCTTTCACCTTCTTAGGCTAACAAATTTGAGCTTCAGATCCAAGCCATATAGACATCTCTGATAAGATTAATTAGTGGAATTAAAGAAAAATATCCTTTTTTTGGAAGATGATGCGGATCTAAAGTCCATTTATATAAACCAGTTATACCAGTCCGGATATAATGTTTTTCCCGTAAGTGAAGGTGCAAGGGCATTAATAATTGCACAGAATGAGAAGATCGATCTGGTAATTTTGGATATTATGCTTTCTACGGGGATCAATGGGTTTGAAGTTCTCGAAAGACTTAAAGGTAATCCGAAAACAAAAAACGTTCCCGTAATAGTTTTAACCAATCTCGATTCGGAGGAGAAAACCGCAAGGGAAATAGGGGTAAGTGAATACCTTATAAAAACAAATTACACTCCCGTAGAAGTCCTTAAGATTGTAGATAAATACCTGAAGCCACAAGAAGGTTAGTTGTCCCTATTTTTGCTTTTTGCACCCCAGGAAGTATATAGTTTGCACTTGAAATGGACAGAAGAGTAGTGATTGTAGCTATTAGCGGCTTTATCCTTATACTTATTTTGATAATTTTGGCAATCAGGCTGTTTGCGGGTTTAATCTCCGGCAAAGAAAGCCCAAGCCCCACGCCTGCTGTTATTTCTTTTTCGAGCCCATCTCCTGTGGTGCAGACTTCTGCGCCGATAGCTACCCAGCGGGAAATAGATGAAAACACTAAGGAATTTGTTATGGAAAACGAAGGAATGGAATTTACGGTACGCGAAATGAGGGTGGAAACTTTTGACCGGGTAAAGTTAACTTTTAAAGTAAACAGGGGCGAACATACCTGGACCATAAAGGAATTCGGTGCAACGACCAGGATTTTGGGACCCGGTGAAGAAGAAACCATTGAATTCGTGGCAGATAAGCCCGGAACTTTCGAATATTATTGTTCGGTTGACGATAACAGGAAATTAGGGATGAAGGGTAGATTAATTGTAAAGTGAAAAACTTGTTAAGAAGTGGATCATTTATTCGTACCTCATGGCATCTACGGGCTGAAGTTTAGCCGCGCGGCGTGCAGGGTAGAGTCCGAAAACAATACCAACCCCAGCTGCTACAAGTACACCAATGACAATTGAAGGGATGCTGATGACAAAAGGTATTCCGACTAGGAGTGATATTATAAGGGCTCCCGATATACCTAAAATAATTCCGATAATTCCGCCGATTATGGTAATAACAACCGCCTCCATCAGAAACTGAGTTAAGATATCCCTTTGCTTTGCGCCGATTGATTTAAGGAGTCCGATTTCGCGGGTCCTTTCCGTTACGGTTACCAGCATGATATTCATGACACCGACCCCTCCGACAACCAGGGAAATTCCGGAAATTGCGGCAATTATTACAGTCAATAAATTGGTAATGGTCTGGACCGTGGTTAAGGCATCCTGAAAACTTTGGATAATAAAATCATTCTCTTCATCTTTTTCGAGATCGTGCCTTTCTCGAAGAAGTGCTGTGACGTCGTCGATAGTTTGATTGATGGTGTTTGTATTTTTTACGGATATATCAATTTCCTGAAGGCTCTCGCTTCCAAGAATCTGGTCGCTCACAACGTTAATCGGCAGATAAAAAGAATTATTGAAAAACCCTCCGAAAAATGTACTTGAAGACTTGGCAACGCCGATTACCCTAAAGGGTTTATTGCCTATCCGTATGTTTTCGCCAACTGGATCTGCCCCTTGACCAAAAAATTTTTCGACTACATCAATACCTATCACCGCGACCCGGTTATGTCCCAATTCATCGTCTTCGGTAATAAAATCACCAGATGTAATTTCCGGTTTAAAAAGGTTTTGTGCGAGAGCCGTTACCCCGTAGATTAAGTAAGTCCCGCTCTCGCCGTTTGCCGATACTTTGGCAGAGGCGGCCGCAAGAGGAACCACGCTTTCAATATTTGTTAATGAAGGGTCTTCGTCGATAGCATCGGCGTCTTCCCTGGTTAAGTTTTTTTCTCCGCCGGCAAATTGGCTTACAACGGAAGTACCGGGGTTGATAGAAAAATAGTTGGTACCGAATGAGGTTAACTGGCTGGTAATAAATTTAACCGCACCTTGGCCAATAGAAACAATTAAGATAACCGCGGTAATGCCGATAATAATCCCAAGCATCGTTAAAAGTGTCCTCATAAGGTTTTTCCTGAGGGAAATAAATGCTTGGAGTAAGAGTTCTTTGAATTCCATTATCTTTTTTTAGTGTCGGAGACAATTTTTCCGTCCACCAGTTTTATTTTTCGTTTGGAATACTCGGCAATATCCGGTTCGTGGGTAATTACGATAATTGTCCTGCCCTTAGCGTTTAAGCTTTTAAAAATGCGCATTATTCCGTGAGAGGTTTTCATATCAAGGTTGCCGGTTGGCTCGTCGGCCAGGATGACCGAAGGATTCATCACGATCGCCCGGGCAATTGCTACTCTCTGGATCTGGCCGCCGGAAATTTTGTTGGAAAGGCTTTGTGATTTATCCTCCAGGTCAACGAGTTTTAAAGCTTCCATGACCCTTAATTTTCGCTCGTTTTGGGGGATTTTCGCATACATCAGCGGCCTTTCCACGTTTTTATAAACTGTTGTCCTCGGAAGCAGGTTGAAGGCTTGGAAGACAAAGCCTATTTCACGGTTCCTTATTTGGGCAAGTTCATCCTCGGAGTAAGCGGATATATTCTTTCTTTTGAAGAAATAGTCACCCTTACTTGGTGTGTCCAGGGCGCCGATGATGTGCATGAGCGTAGATTTGCCGCTTCCGGAAGGGCCCATAATCGCGACGAATTCACCTTTTTCAATTTTTAGGTTAATATCGTTTAATGCAAAGTATGTACTTCCGTCTCCCAAGATGTAACTTTTGGTGATTTTCTTTAGGTCAATAAGAGAGGACTGGGTTGGCATCTTTAAAAACCTAAAGGACTTTTTCGTTTAACGCCTTCGTTTTCAAGTGCAACGATGATTTCCAGGCCTTCTGCTGCACCTTCAATTATTTCCGTTCTTTCTTCTCCCCTGATACCTATTTGGACTGGTAGGAATTTTGTCTGTTTGGTTTTTTTAACGAGGACTCGGAGGGCCCTTCCGCCCTCGTATGGTTTAACCGCGCTGTTGGGGACGCTTAAAACATTAACTTTTTCTTCCGTTTCGATTTTAACGCTGGCAGTCATTTCCGACTTTACTTCCCGGGGAGGGCTGTCGAACCTAATGTAAACATTGTAAGTAATAACGCCGTCTTTGTTGGTGCCGACTTCATCGACCCTGTCGACTTTTCCTTCAAAAGTTTTGTCATTTATCGCATCCACTTCAATTTGCGCTTTTTGGCCAACATTGACTTGAGGGATATCTGTTTCACTTATTGCGACTTTGATTATGTCGGTTGTCTGGGCTGAGACAATTGAGAGGATCGCGTCCGATGCTTTTATTCCTTTTGAAGGAGACACAGATAAATTGGCGATAGTTCCGGTGGCCTGGGCCTTAACCGTGGCGTTTTGTGTAGCCTGATAGGCAAGCCATGTAGAACTTAATTCTGCCTGGGCTTGTGAAATTGTGTTTTGCTGGTTTTTATATTTTGCCTCAGCAGCCAGCCAATTTTCCTGGGCTGTCTGGAAACTTGCCTCTTCGCGGGCCTGAGTTTTTGGCGTACCGTCGCTGTTTTCGTACTGGGAGCTTTTGGCCGTATCAAGGTATGTTTTCCATTTTGTAAAGGACTCGCCGCGGAGTGTGTGCGCAGTCGAGTTGGCGGTGTCGAGTGCTGATTTGGCAGTAAGATAGTCGGAAAGCGCCGATTGCTTGTCCTGTTCACTGGCGGAACTTTTTATTTTTACAAGTTCCGTACCGGGAGTTACAGAGTCGCCGTTTTTTACTAATACTTCTTCAACGAAGCCGGTTGAAGGGGACATAACGGATGATGCGGCGCTTTCGATATTTCCCGTTTCGGAAACGGTTTGGGTAATTGTTGCTTTTTGTACTTTATCAAGGACTAGGCCCTTAGGGCCCTTATCCCTAATAAAAAACCAATAAATAAGAAAAATTACTGCGAAAAAGATAACCAGAAAAAGGATCTTCTTTTTTAACGAGGTGTTTTTTGCACTATTTGCTATTGTTTTTATGTTGACTTGCAAATTTTTCGGCATTTTATTCGATATTCGAATTTACTGCCAATATGATATTACATTTCGATTAACTTGGCTAAGATGAGATTTTTTAGGGGAAATTTAGCCTTTTATTATACAAGGACGGTTCTCGTTTACGCTTTATTCTAGTGTTTCCTCTGTTGACGAATAAGTAACTATTGTATATACTTTGGTTATATGAAGACAGTGATTCATATCAAGGCAGACAAAGAAGTGAAGGAAAACGCAGCTAAGGTTGCAAAGGAGCTTGGTTTAAACCTTAGCGATGTGATTAATGCATCTTTGAGAACCTTTATTAGAACGAGAACCGTAATTTTTACAGATACTCCTCAAATGACCCCTGAGCTGGAGAGGCATTTGGAGAAGGTTGAAGAGGACATAAAACATGGAAGGAATCTTGTCGGGCCTTTCAAGTCTGCTAGAGAAGCTAATGACTATCTTGATTCCTTATGATCATCGACTATCATAAGGACTTTATAAAAGACTTCAAAAAACTGCCCAAAAAAATCCAATCGAAATTTAAAGAAAGACAAGTGCTTTTTGAAAAGAACGAGTTTGATCCCTTGCTAAACAACCATGCTTTAAAAGGTAAGTGGTTGGGTTACCGGAGTCTAAACGTGATGGGTGATATTAGAGCGGTTTTTAAGAAAAGTACTGATAGTGCAATTTTTGCAGCAACTGATAGCCATAGTAATTTGTATGGCTAGGCATTTTTTCTTTATAAGCCAAAGCATTGATTTCCGACTCATTTGAGTATAAGCTTTTTTCGGATATTCATACATTTACTCATGAATATATTTCCCAAAACAAAACTTGTTAAATGGGCGTTGGGTTTGGTTGTTTTATTCTTCTTATTATTTTTTCTGTTTCAGGTTTTAGCTGCTTCGGGTCAAAGAGGTGGGGAGACTTTTTTTGATAATCTGCTGCTTTCCATTCCTGTTTTCCTTGCCGGGGTATCGGCGATTTCGGCGGGAATTTGCGGGGTTGTAGCAATTATTAAATTTGGCGAGCGGGCAATTAGCGTATTTTTAATTGTGCTTTTAGGGATTTTGGGTTTTATATTTATCCTCGGGGAATTTATGTTCCCGCATTGATTTATTTACATTGGTAATGTACGTTTGCAAAATTTAATTATAATTAAACGGCACTTAATTGCTAAACATAGACCTTTTGAGGATTTACTTGTTCTTACTGACAAGAATTATATTGCAGACCTTAAAAGGGCCCACTTTTCTTCGAATGCGGATTGTAAGTTTGATTTATAACCCATAGTTGTCGTAAGATTTCCGTTCATGAGAGAAAGACCTTGGAGAACAGGAAGCGCGTGGACTTTGAGAGCGGCTACTGCTGCTGCTTTTTTACTCACGGCTTGTGGCGAAAGCAGGGATTCTAACCTTACCTTTCCGGATTCAGGACCGGCTGTGTCGGCTACTCCGCTTCTCCCGCCTGAAATTTTTAATGCACCTGTTGGCTCGGAATTTGCAGATTACCAACCTATGCTCGAAGCCTCCGGTTTTACGTTGAATTCACGGGAGATAATTATTCCGGAGGATGGAGTGCCTGTTAGTATTTTAAATTTCACGCAGAACAAAATAAACGCGCAGGTAATTGCGGGAACTATAGATAAATATAGCAAAATAACTAACAATAAGACTCTTAACAAACTGGAGTATCCCTACATTCAGGGTTATACACATGTTGTGCCCCTACCAATGGAGGTTTTTGCCGCACCCGTGCAAAGGATTCTATTCTTTGTTCCGGAAAATGCCCCGTTTCCGGATTCAACTTCAATTGCAAGCGGTGTGCCGACTTCGGATCTTCCGGCATATACTTTGATTGGTGACTTTGGAATGAATTATTCGGTTGTTAAGGTGGGAACTAAATTTAAACATGTGGAATTTGAAAGTATTGAGGAAGCCGCTAGCATATTTAGTGCAACGGAGCTTTGCCAGCAAAAAATGTTTGCTGCTGTTGCTGATTCGCAGGGAAATTTAAACATTCCCGATCCATTTAAATTTCCTTTTCCCGCGGAACTTTTATGTAACAGTATGGGGGAGGCTGTGGGATCTGCAGCCATTGAGCGGCCCTTTCAGGAATATGTTGAGGAGATAACTAACAGAAATATTGAAGGAAGTCCGCTAATTGGACTAGATGAAGCTACATATAACGATTTGCCAAGGCTAGGATCCGTTATTCAATAAGTTTTCTGTTTTAAAACAAGGACGGTCCTTGCCTGGCAGGATACTCCGGTTTGTAAGTTGGAAGTTACTTCTTAAAGTATCAGCGAATTAGTTTACATTCGGTTAAGGTTATCTCCAAAGGAAAATCTCCCAAAAAGCAGTTAAGATTGTCTCCTAAGAAAGGAGATATTAATGAGTGAGAAAACCATCAAAAACC
>Ga0210057_1006155_pt1 | contig 15040 bp, 14 predicted proteins | sample CryGeyCG2114_010_2_FD_183968 | JGI IMG/M metagenome (GOLD analysis project Ga0210057, IMG submission 183968) | Groundwater microbial communities from aquifer - Crystal Geyser CG10_big_fil_rev_8/21/14_0.10 (SPAdes) (version 2) | ecosystem: Environmental > Aquatic > Deep subsurface > Groundwater ... | reverse complement strand
GACACCGGGGAGTACGTGGAGCGAGTTTAAACATTATATGCCCGCGACGTAAAACGCCGCGGGCATACGTCCTCACCAGACGAGGAAACTTGACCCAAGTAGGACGATACCTGTCCCCGAAAGCCAATAAATCCACCTTGGGCCACTGAATACATCATTCACGATGTATGTAGCAACAGCTGCGCATGCAATTGCGCCCCTGATGAGCCCGGGATCCCACGCAGGACTTGCAAGATACGCAACGGCCCCGAGCAGAAGGATGCCGGCCAACAATATTGCGACCCTCATGTTGAACGAAACTGGTTCAGGTTCCTCCCATTTTCCTGGTACTGGCTCCTGGTATTCGTATTCTTTCTCTTTGAACATCGAATTCCCCATTTCTGTTCTATTTCCAGGCACCATAATAACACGAAAACACCTTAAATGTCAATATTTACGGTGTTTTGGGTGGTATTAACCACTGCTTTCCTGTTTTTGGACGTAACATCATTTGATTTCCAGTTTTGAGTGTAGCGCGAGGCGCGCAAGCAAATTGGGATGAGACGTATTAAAAATACGGTGAATACAAATTTGTGAAGCGCAACAAAGTGATGCGCCAAAACTGGTAATCCAAACTACTTTTGGACGTATGGGACAAGCCCCATAAAACGCGCGCGCTTTATTGCCTGCTCTATATTTCTTTGCTGTTTTGCAGAAAGATTTGTACGTCTTCTCGAGAGCATTCGTCCGTGCGGATTCACAAACTGCTTTAAAACATCTACGTCTTTATAGTCAACGTACTTTATTTCGTTTTGATTTAAATAATTTTTTTGCATGTTTTAGATTTTATTAACGAGTGATAACGAGTTTAGAAAATCTTAAATCCAACACCTATTTTACTGATTACTCATACACTGGAGTTACGGAGATATTACACTAATCAAGTCTTAAATCAACTGCTTGGTGAAAAGTAAAATAGGTGTTGGATAAGTAAATTATAGTCGCATTGCTCCTTAATTTTCTAAAACGGAATGTCATCTGGATTAATTTCGTCTTGCGGATAATCAATACCGCTGGCGCTATCGTCTTGCGTACTCTGACTTGAATCATCTGCCTGGCTTGGGGTACCGCCCCCTGAGCTTCGCGGGCCAAATTGGACACGCTCTGCAATTACCTCTGTACGATATTTTTTCTGACCGTCCTGCTCCCAACTTCGTGTCTGGAGTCTGCCCTCCACATACGCAGCTGAACCTTTTTTCAGATACTGCGAAGTTGTTTCGGCCTGTCTCCCAAACACCACTATATTATGGAATTCCGCCTGTTCTTGTTTGTTGCCGTCGCGATCTTTATACACTCGGTTTGTCGCAACGCTGAAATTCGCTACCTGAATACCGCTCGGAAGTGACTTAAGCTCAGGATCGCGAGTTAAATTACCATAGAGCATTACCTTATTCAAATACATATCAAAAGTATAACATTACTAATTTGTAATATCTTCAAGTGCTTTGTCTAGATCTTTTTCTGACACTTCCTCTCCTACCTTTTCATCTTCAGCTCCTTTTTTAGGAGTGCTAGTAATGGTGTCTGTGCGTTTTATCTCACGAAGCATCCGAGGGCGAGCTACCATACGCGTATCTTCACGAACTGTTTTAAAAATAATATAGCGAAGCACATTTTTATCTGAGCGGAGCATCTCATTTAGAGCAGGAACGTTACCTGCGTCACATTCAAATTTAATCCACCCGAAATATGCTCGCTCATAGTGCACGTTTTTGCCACCTTTGTTTACCGTCATCGTGTACGAGAGCTTAATTGACTGAGGGGCGCCTTCAGAAATTAGTGAACCACCAATCTTTTCAATTTCTTTTCTTATCATCAACACAATACCCTCAACGTCCTCCTCTTTTACTGTCGATAGGATGTGGTAGCCGACCTCATACACACGAACTCCCTCTACTGCATTTGCAGGCGAGTCTTGCGGGGCAATCGTGTCTTCGGTATTTTTGTCTTTAATTATTTCTTCCATAGTGCGCAAGCACTGTATCATGTGTACCTATATGGCGCAATATCAAGCTTTAATGCCAAACACGCGCATTCCGTTTTGAACTAGTGTTTTTTGCACTTCCTCAGTATCCATATTTTTAATCTCGGCTATTTTGTGTACCACTTCCGCAACATACGACGGCTCGTTTCGCTGACCTCTGTACGGCACTGGGGATGCGTATGGCGAATCTGTCTCCGAAAGAATCATACCAAGCGGCACTTCCTTCACCGCTTCTTGTGTTTCTTTGGCAAAGGTAATGACTCCGGGAAACGCGATTGTAAAGCCTATATCTATGTACTGTTTTGCTATTTTGGCAGAGCCGGTAAAGAAATGAGTATTCCCACGCACTTTTTCGCCATACATTTTCTGGAAACTCTTTAGAATTTCAAGCGCGTCTATATGCGCGTCTTCTGTTCCTTGCGATGGTCGTATATGGAGCATTAGAGGGAGATCGTGTTTTACTGCAAAATCAATTTGAGCTTCAAAATTTTCTTTTTGTTTCGAGTAGAGCGCTTCGCGAGATCCTCTATAAAAATCAAGCCCACATTCCCCCACCCCCACCACTTGGGAATCCAATTCCCAAGTGAAGTCATTGAAGTGCTCATTTGTGTCGGTTGGGTGTATACCGATAGTGGCGCCTCGAACGACGTCGCGCTCGCTCCCCGCGAGCGCGACCGCGCTTTTGCTTGTCTCAAAACTCGTCCCTACAGCAATCGTCCACACGTTTTTCTCGCGCATACGATCCAAAACCTCATCGCGGTCTTCGTCGTACTGCTTAAAATGCACGTGCGAGTGCGTATCAAAGTATTTGGGCATGGTTATTTTTCAAGGCGCGGAAATAAATTTTCCGGCTTTTTGTTTCCTTTTATTGCCTTTTTTATTTTTTCGCTCGCCTCGGGCATGAATGGTTCAATAAAGTGTGCTATTAGATGTATGTCATTCATTAGGTCAGAAATGATTTGTGTTCCCTTTGACTCATCTTCCTTGATAACCTTAAACGGTTCCTTTTCTGTAATGTTTTGATCAACTTTCTGAATGAAAGACCAAATGAAATTTAATGTCTCGTCAAATCTGAAACTCTGCATTGGCCTAATTATTTCATCCGGATATATTCCACTTATGTTTTGATCATCAATTGACTCCGTTATATGCGTCTCGGCAAGTTTCATCACTCGCGCTACCAAATTCCCCAGTCCGTTCACCAAATGCGCCTCGTACCACTCATCAAGCCGCTCCCAAGTGATATCAGTGTCATCAAAAGGATGCACGTGGCGAAGCAGTAAATAGCGAGTTGCATCGGTTTGATAGCGCTCTACCAATTCGTTTGGTCCAATAACATTTCCAAGAGATTTGCTCATCTTTTTTCCCTCGGATGTAATGAAGCCGTGATAGAAGATTTTTTTAGTTGCCGGCAACCCTGCCGATTTGAGCATTGCTTGCCACATTAATGACTGAAAACGCACTTGGTCTTTCCCCGCAATTTGGAGTGTTTCTCCATTTACCCAGAATTTTTTAAAATTCCCCTCCGTATGTTCAGGCCACCCGAGTGTTGAGATGTAGTTTGTAAGCGCGTCAAACCAAACATACATTACCTGCGAGTCATCTCCCGGCACAGGCACACCCCAGCTCATTTTTTCTTTTTCGCGAGAAATACTGAAATCTTCAAGACCGTTTTTTACAAACTGCCTTGCTTCTTCCAGACGATGCTCAGGAACAATTACGTCTTTTTCCAGGTATTCAAGCAAGTACGACTCGTATTTTGAAAATTTGAAGAAATAATTTTCCTCTTCTCGCTCTTCCGGCTCTCTATCTGGATGAAGCGGACACTTTCCATCTACCAAATCACGCTCTGTCAAAAATTTCTCACACCCGACACAATACAAACCTTTAAACTTTTTCTTCTCTATATCCCCACTTGCATCGCATCGCTTCCATAATTCCTGAGCTGCTTTTACATGATTTTCATCGGTAGTTCGAATAAAAGCATCGTTTGATATGTCCAGTGTGTCTTTGAGTTTTTGAAATGAAGCGGCGTATGTGTCTACGTACTTTTGTACGTCTTCGCCTGCTTTTTCTGCTGCTTCAAATATTTTTTGGCCGTGCTCATCGGTGCCAGTATTAAAAAACACTTGGTCGCCTTGCAGGCGCCACAGACGCGCGAGCACATCGGCTTGTAAAATTTCCACCGCAAAGCCAATGTGAGCTCCAGCGTTCACATACGGAAGCGTTGTAGTTATATAACGCGCTGTCATGAAGGTAAATGTACCTTTATTTTATAACTCTTCAAACCCCCGCTTAAGTCAAGAAACAATTCCTGTAGTGTGGCGAAGTAGTACACTCATCCGGCGCTTTCGCCAAGTACAAATGCGCGTCGCTTTTCTAGATCCTTTGCCACCTCCTGTATTGCCGCCGCAACGGGAATAGAGAGAATGATGCCCAAGAAACCGACAAGCTGCCAGCCAATAAGGAGAGCCAAAATAACCAGAAGCGGCGGCACGCCCACTACTTTCGTTACTACTAAGGGATAGATAAGGTGATTTTCAAATTGCTGGATTATGATGTATAGCGCAATTACCAACAATCCCAAACCGACACCGCCATCAACGAATCCAATAATAATTGCAGGCACAGACGATAGGATAGGCCCGAATACGGGAATCAATTCAAATACCGCGGCAAGAACTGCAAGTACAAGTGCATATTTCACACCAAGTACCGTGAGCCCGAGATACACAAGCACTCCTACAATAAGCGCCAAAAGAAGCTGCCCTTGCATCCACAGCCCAATTTTATACTGCGAGCGACGCCATAAATCAATCACGTACGACTGATGCTTTGTTGGGGTAATAATACGAAGAAAGTCATCAATTCCTGTTTCTTGAACCGCAAAGTAAAAAGAAAAAACAATAATTAAAAGGAACGAAAGAACACCGCCGAATACTGCGCTCGCGGCAGAGAGCGTGTTCGTAGAAATTTGACTAAGAGCAGTTTGAAGTTGTGCAACCATCTGCGCTATTGTAAAGCTTGCATCCGCGCCAGCAGCGCCCAAAATAGGCGCATAATCAAAAGCCCACGTTGGGTTCAAGGTTTCAAAATAATCTGGGAGCGACGACATAAACCCTGCTGTATCAGATAACACTGGCGGCACAAAAAAGAAAAAGAAAGAAAAGAAAAACCCAAAAAAGACAAGGTAAACAATAAGTACGGAGAGTATCCGCGGTATTTTTCTCTTCATAAACCATTTCGCCGCCGGCTCAATGGCGGAAGCTATCACTACAGCAGTTAAAACCACCAGCACCAGATCAAGCAAAAGATACAACAGCCAAAATAACACTAACAACAACAATGCCTTTACTATTGTTCCTGTAGTGATTGAAAAAGAATGCGCCTCGTTCATTCCCTATATGTTAGCACAAAAATAATTACTACACAGACACGATTTTAGACAATTCTATAATATTCACTCGCTCTTGCTCTCCGGTATCTCTATCGCGTACCGTTACTGTGTCATCTTCTAGTGTGTCAAAATCAATCGTGATGCATTTTGGTGTACCTATCTCATCCTGCCTACGATAGCGCTTGCCAACATTGCCGTTGTCATCCCACATAATTTGCGGTACATCTTTTTTCAACATTTCATATACTTCTCGCGCCTTTGAAACGAGCTCGGGCTTGTTTTTAAGGAGCGGGAAAACAGCGGCTTTTATCGGCGCGAGTTCCTGAGTGAACTTAAGATACACGCGCTTCTCCCCTCCCATTTCATCTTCTGTATACGCGTCAGAAAGAACCGCAAGTACTGTCCTGTCTACCCCAAATGTTGGCTCAATTACATGCGGCGTATACTCATTTCCATCCGCGTCTCTATAGACCATCTTTTCTCCACTGTGCTCGGCGTGCTTAGATAGATCGTAATCTGTTCGATAAGCCAACCCGTACAACTCACTTACCCCAAAAGGAAAATCATATTCAAAGTCAACGGTTCGTTTTGAGTAATGTGCTCTGTCATCTCCTGGAACCTCAAGTTCGTTAACTTTCTTTTTGTTAAGACCAATATCAGAAATCCACTTTCTCATTTCCCTTAGCCAATATTCAAATTGTTTTTCCCAATCTTTTTCATCTATAAAATATTCAATTTCCATCTGCTCAAACTCTCGCGTACGGAAAATAAAATCACGTGGTGAAATTTCGTTTCTAAATGCTTTGCCGATCTGCGCCATACCAAATGGAAGCTTAGGTCGCATTGTGTCGACAATATTTTTGAAGTTCACAAACATTCCTTGCGCAGTTTCAGGACGCAAATATGATTTCGTGTCACCTTGAGCACCAACCTGAGTTTCAAACATCATATTAAACTGACGCTCTTCGGAAAGTTCCCACCCACATTCTAGGCATTTGCTTTTATCCTCTAGGTGATCGGCGCGGAAACGCTTCTTGCATTTATTACATTCAACCAACGGGTCACTAAAGCCACCAACGTGACCGCTCGCTTCCCATACCTTTTCATTCATTAAAATTGCTGCGTCAACTCCATACATGTCGTCGCGCTCTTCAACAAATCTTTTCCACCAAAGACTTTTAATATTGTTCTTTAATGCAACTCCCAATGGGCCATAGTCCCACGTACCAGCAAGTCCTCCGTATATTTCCGAACCCTGAAAAATAAAGCCGCGCCGCTTTGTCAGCGACACAATTTTTTCCATCACGTTAGAAGTTGTATCTGTTGCACTATTATCTTTTTTTCTTTCATTCATAAATAGTATTCTTTCTTTACACCTTGCGAAGAAAAGAAAAATTATTCATAATTTTTCTTTTCCAAACTTCTAACTTGATCCATTATGCTATCACCTTTGGTCATAAAACTATTCAAGCGGTGCAACCTGCGATTCTGTCGTTGAAAATCCGGGGTCGTCAAGAAGATTAGTTGTAACATCTAAATGATCTCTCTCAAGTTTTTTCTCTACGAATGAGTCGTATCCTGTAAGTTGCAGGTCGCGGATAAGCGGCGGCTCCTGGCCGATTTGGCTCGCAGATGGAGTGAATCCTATCGCAAATGCCACCTGCCGCGGCGGAGTACTCCCCACACCAACCCCCGGTGCAATATCACCCATATTCCACCTGACACCTCCGTCTGATGCAATAAAATCTATTCGCTCTCCCGCCGGAGAGTGCACTCCCATCCACCTGACATATGGTGGCAGAGTAGCTGTCAGCACCGCGTCCTCAATCCTATTTGAAGTATTCGCGACTGTAAAGACAATCGCATATGTGGTTTCTTGATTTACTTTTGGAGGGAGCGGGCCAATGCTTCCGAAAGGATTTTGATAATAAAATCCCTGCACCACAAACTCAAGATTTGATTCAAGTTTTACTTCCCGCTGAGCGGTTGCCTGCAGTGTTTCTGGCACTCCCACTTGTGCTTCGCGTTTTCCTGCGACATGTACCGTGATTGTTAATTTCGAATTTCGCTCATTCAGAAGTTCTGCTTCAGGTGGCACCTCAAAAGAAAACGATACAGTGCCGCGCTGACCAGGAGTAAGCATCGCAAGCTCGCCACGCGTTGTTGATTTATCCCACAGCACTGTATTGTCTGTGGATCGATAGAATCCATCTGTAGTTCGCACTGTCCTTCCATCTATAGTGAACCCATTTAGACTCGCTACAATCACCGCATCATTGACGGATATTGGAAGATTGTTCACCCAAGAGACCGCAACATTTACAGACTCTCCCGGAAGTGCAGACGCCGGGTCCTCTCCCGACTGTTTATTAAGAGCGATATCAAGCCCTATAAATGGACGCGCAATGCTCGTGTGGTGTAATCCTTCAGCAAGCAGTACATCAATACTGTTTCCGTCTAATTTCTTCCGAGTCCCTGCATTGAAACGAAAAACTCTCTCGTCTCCAGACTGCCCTTCTATTCGTCCACGCACTGTAATTTTATATTCTCTTCCCGGCTCTAAGTTTCCAATTTCCCACAATGCTTTATCATTATAGGAAGGACTCGGGTTTGCAGACTCAAGTGTAAACCCAAACGGGAAATCTGCCTCTACTAAAACATCTTTTAGTATAGTGTCCACATTTGAAGCAATCGTTGCGGTCATCACCACAGCTTGTCCTGACACTGTTTCTTTGTTTGAGTCAATTGATACTGACACCGGCGATGATGTGAAAGAAATATTATAATCCGTTTCTGAAACAAAAATCGCACTTGAATCAGCGATGCGATATTCCAACTCTACGCGCACATTCTTTCGAGCTCCTTCAGTGCCAATAAAAACAGCTGAAACGGTGCCTTGCCTTCTTCCGCCCGGTTCAATAGATCCAAGCGAGATGCGCTGTCGCGGCAGGTCGGTAAGAAAATCGCTTGGTGAGCGAGTGCCTTCAGGATACTTAATAACTATATCCGCCAACTCAAGTGGCGCTTTGTTTCTATTTACAACCGTAATCTGAAGCTCCGCAAGCTCACCACCGACTACAGAAAATGGTCCTCTTACAGTGATGTCGATGTTGCCCGGCGCTGCCACAGAGGCACCGCTTCCTATTGTGAAATAGTAAACAAATACTCCTGCCGAAACAAAGAAAAACGCAATTGCTATTCCTAAAATCCATAAGAGCAAGCTTCTCGTAGCCCTAATTCCGCGAGGCGCAACATTTGCGCCTGGTAAATGCTCATCCTTTTTAGTCCAGTCGGAAGACACATCGTGTGAAATCGGCTTCAGCTCACGCCGAGCACGCATACGCAAACGTTTGGAAAGTGATCGTGAATACATCGCACGCTGCAGGCGCCGTATTTTTTCATTCTCAAAATCTTCAGGCATACTCAAAATTATACCATCCTAAAAACACCAGTAACTCATATTTTGCACGTCTTTAGAGTTGACTCTCTGCGATTGCTTCGTTCACTGATCGCAAAAGCATCGCTCGTATACGCTCCGCTTCAGTAAATTGCGCTTTACTATAGTGCGATTCTCTAAAGAGCGTCTCACTCGTTGCTTCCGCAGAAAGATATCCAAGTGCGTGCAAAGTGCGTGCAACACAAATAAGTTCAACCGTTGGTCGCAACTCGTTACTTCCCTTCAGTAAATACATATGCGCTTCACGCACCGCATCAAAAAGATAAGTGTTCTTTTCCTCGCCTTGAATAAGTCTCTGCAAAAGACGCGCTATATTTGAAAACGAGCGAAGACCTCCAAGCTTTGCACCAGCAGAAGGACATAACGCTACCGCGCCTGCAAGGCGCCATCCTCGTTTTCCGCGTATTAGTGAAGCGCTCGCACATGAAAAATCTTGGAGAGCGTAGCGCATTTTTGATTCATTTTTTCTTATGCCAACGCATTTGGCAAAAATCATTCCAAAATCACGAGTAAACAAAACCAGTGTTTTGTCTGACTCGCCCTGCTCAAAGCTTCTCAGCACTATCGCGTCCGTTGTATATTTTTCGTATGCCACTCCTCTATTGTAGCGCTATTTTGATTGTTTCTTTACCAATATGCACCTCATCGCCTTCATTCGCCTCACCATAAGAAACGGCGAACAAGGCGGCGGTTTTCATAATTTCTTCCTTAGCGGACTCAATTAGCTCCTTTTCTTTTCCAGACGCATCTGTAATGAGTGTTGCCTCTTCGCCCGGCTCCAGTCCTTTTTTCTTTCTCAAATTCTGAATCGCGCGAATAATCTCTCGCACTTGTCCTTCTTTTTCAAGCTCTAGTGTAATTTCCGTATCAAGATGCACTCCTGTCTTTACGCGCCCATCGTGTACCACCTCTTTTACGTTCACCTCATCGGCAATAACTTGCAAAAGATGTTCATTCGTAATTTCTTCAGCAATTTTTAATGAAGCAAGTGGCTGACGCACTTTGATACCCGCTTCATCGCGAGCTTCAAGCGCAAGCGAGACAACATCGCGCGCCTTTTGCATTTGAGTAAGCACTTCTTCGTTCACCTCTTTTACCTCCGGCCATTTTGCCAAATGCACACTCTCATCCGTTTCTACTTTCATTTCTTTCCAAAGCCACTCTGCGGTAAACGGCACAAATGGCGCAATCACTTTTGAAAACTCAATGAGTACGTCTCGAAGCACCGCGAGCGCCGTTTCCGCGTCTTCTCCTCCTGCTTTTATCCGCTCACGTGAGCGCCTCAAGTACCACGTAGAAAGGTCATCAACAAACTCCCCGATTGGACGCGCCGCTTTATCAATTTCGTACGCATCCATTGCTTTTGTAACTTCATTCACCAGTTGATGCGTACGTTCAACAATCCACTTATCCAATATATGGTGTAGATTTGGTAACTCAAATTCCTTATCAGTTTCATATAATTTGTAGAAAGAAACCACGTTTCCAAGTCGTCCTACGACTTTTTTTGCAACCTCATCAACACCTTGCTCCGAGAAATGCAGACTTTCTGCTCGCACTACCGGAGAAGACAATAGATACAGGCGTACCGCATCAGCCCCGTATGTATCAACAACAAGTGAGGGGTCCGGATAATTTTTCAAGCGCTTGCTCATTTTCTTGCCATCTTCTGCCAGAACAATCCCGTTTACAACCACGTTTTTAAACGCCTGTCTTCCAAACAAACCTACCGCAAGCACGTGTTGATAGTAGAACCACTTACTCACCTGATCCTGACCTTCAGCAATAAAATCCGCCGGAATACGCGTCTTTACCTTTTCCTCGTTTTCAAACGGATAATGGTATGACGCATACGGTACCGAGCCTGAATCAAACCAAGTGTCTAGAACATCTGGAACTCTTTTCATTTGTTCTCCACACCCACACAGCACGGTGATTTCATCCACTACATCCTTATGCAAATCATCCACGGAACTACCACTCATTTCTTCAAGCTCCTTTGCGCTTCCAAATACTTTTTCTTTCTTGCAAGATTCACAGCGCCATACCGGAATCGTATTTGCCCAAAAACGCTGACGAGAAATAGACCAGTCACGCGCACCCTGAAGCCACTCTCCCCACCTTCCTTTTTTTATGTGTGTCGGTGACCAAGAGATATTTTCTGACGTTTTCATCAGGTCCTCTTTTATTTTCTGCACTGCGACAAACCATGATGTAGTCGCATAATTAATAAGCGGGGTGTCACAACGCCAACAATGCGGGTACGAGTGTTCGTATTTCTCTTTCGTAAAGAGTAAGTTTTTACCTGCTAAATATTTCACTACCTCTACATCTGTCGCCTGATGGTCGTTACTTGGCTTCACTGAAAGCCCGGCGAGCTCTTTCACCTCTGGCTTTATGATGCCATCCATCCCGACATGCTGAATGACAGGAAGCCCCACTTTTTGTGCAAGCTCCAGATCTTCCGCACCAAAAGCCGGTGCTTCATGTGCAATTCCCGTTCCCGTGTCTGTTGTTACAAAATCCGCAGCATATATTTTCCATGCATTTTCTATATTTTGAATTGAAGAGTCATTTATGTAAGAATCAAAAGGAGGTTCGTATTCAAGACCGACTAGTTCGTTTCCTTTCCATTCCTTATACTTTGCCTCCTTTTCTTCTCCACCTATACTTTTTGCCATTATGTATTCCCCGTCGTGTCCATCTGCTTTTGCATTGATGTATGTAATATCTTTTCCTACCGCGAGTGCGACATTTCCTGGCAGTGTCCAAGGCGTAGTTGTCCATGCAAGCATATATACATCCCCTGAGAGCCCGATTTTCTCAGGATTTTTTAGTTTAAATTTAACCGTGACCGCCAAATCTTTTATCGTCTGATATCCTTCGGCAACCTCTGATTGAGCAAGTGTCGTCTCACAACGAGGGCAGATATGCATTGAGCGATAATCCTCGTATATCAATCCTTTGTCGTAGAGTTGTTTAAACGCCCACCATTCGGATTCCATATAATCCTTGTCCATTGTGCGATATGGATTTTCCATATCAGCCCACCGCCCAAAACGCGGAATGAATGCATTCCAATCGTCTACATAAGTAAATATTTTCTCTCGGCACAAATCGTTAAACTTTGCGACACCCATTTCCTCAATATCTTTTTTACTCTTCGTGCCAAGTTCTTCTTCAACTATGTTTTCTATTGGAAGCCCGTGACAATCCCAGCCCCATTGTCTTTCTATCTTATATCCTTTCATCGTCCAGTATCGCGGCACCGCATCCTTTAGAGCGCTTGCGACCAAGTGTCCGTAGTGTGGCGTGCCAGTTGCAAACGGAGGTCCGTCGTAGAATACATAGTCACCATTCGGCGCATCTTTTTCTACGGATTTTTTGAAAATGTTGTTTTCTTGCCAGAATTTTAAAATCCGCTCTTCCCGCTCTGCTATCTGACTTTTCTCTTCCTTGCTCATAGAGTGCATCGTATCAGAGAGAAGCATTTAAAAAAAGTTCCCACCCCTCAAATGAGGCGTGGGAAGTGGTTAGTATTTTGCTCTCTCCCTTGCAAGATTTGTGAAGGCACTGAGACCCATGTACATTCCGATTTTCCTTTTGAACGTCCTTCTTTTTTTTGAAATCATTTGGGCCTTTTACAGTTTCAATCAGTTCCCTTCCCTCATGCTTAAGATGAATCGGACAGTTCTTTTCACTGACCAACTTCTCAAGCCCCTCGATGTCCTGTACAAAATGTGAGCATTCCGCCATAGCGTACCCTTAACAGTTTTGAGCCGTCTCTCAACGCAGAGTACTTTTCCTTTTTAGTGAAGTCAAAATGTGGATATAACATAATAATTTTCTCAAATTTGCGCGCATAACGAGGCGCACGAAAAAATTAGAATGAACCGTATTAAAAATACGGTGAGTGACAATTTTTGAAGTGTAACAAAGTTAGGTGCCAAATTTGAGAAAATTACATTCTCTCTGGTGCTTCAATACCAAGCAGCCACAACCCGTTTTTGAGTGTGTGCGCTACCGCCGCAGTGAGTGCCACTTTGTGTGCCGCATCTTTCGTTCCATCCAAAATCTGCTCCTGTGCGTACCAGCTATTGAAAACACTCGCAAGATTCGTAAGAAATACCGTGACATGGTGCGGCTCGTATTCTTTCGTTGCGCGCTCCACACTATCGGGAAAACGATACAAGGTGCGCGAAACTTCATTTGCTTCTTTACCAGTGTCAGCGGCCACCTTTATTCCCTTCTCTTTCGCTTTCTTCAAAATCGCCTGCGTCCGCGCATATGTGTATTGGAGATACGGGCCTGAGTCTCCTTCTATTGAAAGCGCTCTTTCCTCATCAAAAATAATGTCTTTCCCTGCAGATTGTTTGAGTATTTGATACTTAATAGACGCAACCGCAACCCGCTCTGCCAAAACACTGCTATCTTCTGATCTGCTTTCACTTGAGCGCTCAAGTGCCTTTTTTGTCATTTCCTCTATCAATGACTCTCCGGAAATCACATCCCCGGTTCGTGATGACATCTTTCCAGAAGGGAGTCGCATCATACCGTGGGCAATATGCACTATCTTTTCTGCAAGCTCGGGCATCACACGTTTCGCCGCGGCGAGCATCACTTTAAAATATTCTTTTTGCTCTTGGGCAGTAACGCTTATTGATAGATCACACTTTTCAGTCTCGTCCTTTAATTTTATTAACCCTAAATCTTTTGTTTCGTACGTTGGCAAGCCATTTTTCGTGATGAACACTCTCGTATGTAGCCCGTCTTGCTCCCCTTTGTATACAACCGCGCCGTCGCTTTCTTCAAATACTTCCGGATGCCCTTTCACTATTTCAACCCCGATTGGAGCAGTATCTGATTCAAAAAAATAGTAATCAAATTTTGTTCCCAGTATTTTGTATATTTTTTCAAACTCGTCCAATGATTCTTGCCTTCCTTTCTCGTACACTTGATTTATTTCTTGGTCATCTTTTTCGTAAACACTTTTGTTTATTGCATCTATTTCATCCTTGTTATCTTCATAGTACTGAGCCCCAAACGCATATGCTTCGCCCCAAGACAATTCTGGATTCGTCTTCTTTCCCCAAATTGCTTTTGCAACATGCGGGCCCACATCACCCTGATAATTCGAGCGCTTCACATCTGCACCCGCAAATTCAATGAGCCGCGCAATGCTCTCCCCGATTGCATTGCTCATTAGGTGACCGATATGAAATACCTTGAACGGATTGGGGTCGGTGTATTCAACCATTATCTTTTTTCCGTTATGTAAATCATTCTTCCCCCACTTTTCTTTCATCTTATTAACCGCATTAATATTTTCTGCAAAAAATCCGTTAGTGAAATAAAAGTTGATGAAACCAGGGTCTGCAATTTCCACCTTCTCTATACCTTCAATATCGTGAAGCAAGCTCACGATTTTTTCGGCAATTTCTTTCGGAGCAACCCCTGTTTGTCCGGCGCGCACCATCGCAATGTTTGTAGACAAGTCCCCATGCGAAAGATCTGCTGGATATTCAAATTGAATACCACCAACATCAATATCACCTTCAGCAACAGCCTTTTTAATTCGCTCTTTCATTGCCTGAATGTCCATACTATTTTCCAGTGCTTCCAAACCCTTTATTGCCACGTTCAGTATCTGAAAGAGTATCAGCTGAGATGATCCCGACGTGCTCAACTTTTTGGATAAGCATCTGAGCAACTTTCTCGCCAGCTTTAAACGTAAAATCCTCTCCTGTTGTGTTGAATACTATAAGACTCATCGCGCCCCGATACCCAGAGTCAATAACACCCGCCATCGTGGTAATGCCTTCTTTTGAGGCAAGCCCGCTTTTGTCCCACACTAATCCGACGTAGCCGGTCGGAATTTCTACCGCGATCCCAGTAGGCACGGTTGCGCTTCTTCCCGCAGGAATTGTCGTTTCATCAAGTGCAAAAAAGTCCATTCCCGCATCAGTATCGTGCGCATATTGAGGCACTCTCGCGCGTTTATCCAACTTTTTCACCTTAATTTCCATACAGTGCAGTATACCCCCACACCTTTCGTTTGAAAGGTGTGGGGGTATATATCAAATTCCAAAATAGGCGCCCGCTTGACGTGTGTGGCGCGTCAGCGTAGTTTTCAGGGAGATAAAATAAACACGGGAGAATAAAG
>Ga0210057_1006154_pt1 | contig 15044 bp, 10 predicted proteins | sample CryGeyCG2114_010_2_FD_183968 | JGI IMG/M metagenome (GOLD analysis project Ga0210057, IMG submission 183968) | Groundwater microbial communities from aquifer - Crystal Geyser CG10_big_fil_rev_8/21/14_0.10 (SPAdes) (version 2) | ecosystem: Environmental > Aquatic > Deep subsurface > Groundwater ... | reverse complement strand
CTCGCTTCGCTCGAAATAAGAATGTTTGTTGAAATCGAGGAAACCGAAAAATCCATCAAAAGAACTCCCCCAAACATGGCCTTTGTATGCTTTTTGCCCTCATGCTTTGCTATTGTTTCTTTTCGGTTCCTATTGAAACTCCGGCATATAGCAAAATTGCGCTTATTAATACGCTGATAGATGCTAGGAAAGAAAACGAAATTATATGATTGGGCAAGATGTAGAAAAGAGAATTAAAAACGATTGTCGCTACGCCAGCCAGGCTCCCATATCCTATAAAAAGCGAGCGGGTGCGCAGAGGCTTATCTTCCAATTTTAATCCTCTACTCAAAAACAACACAGCTCCGCTTCCAAAAATGGATAACCCAGATAAGGCTATAATTATCCCCGATAGATAAGGAGCGCTATCAGTAAAAAGGATAAGGGTTATATTTTTAAAGGTTTTAAATACAACACACCCTGCGGGTATAATCTTTACCATTTGCCAGATAAAAAGTGCTATCCCGAGAAATATAAATGCAAACGGTATAAAATAGAAAATTTTATTTTTAGCGTCAATAAGCAAGATAATGAAGCGAGCAAATAATGCAACTGTGAGAAAGAAAAATAGGGTATAAAGGTTCGATACAAATTGAACAAGTAAAAGGTTTCTCGCGAGAAACATTGACAATGACAGATCAAACATCAACATCGTAAAACTTACCAAAAATATCCCGAATGCTTTTACAGAAGGAGCAGAATATTTCCTTGATTTTTTCCGAAAAAGAATATTCAAAGCAACAAGAAAAACAGTGCAAACAAAATTAGTAAGGGGAACGATTGGAATTATTATTGAATTTTGCATATGTTTTATAATTGCTCCGCGAGAGCGGAGCAAATATTTGCGAAGCTCATAATTGCTCCGCGAAAACCGCGGACGCCTGCCTGCCGGTAAGCAGGTAACTCCACGGCTGAAGCGGACAAATATGTACAAGCCTCAGGCGTAAGCCTTCGGATACAACGGACGAAGTCCGTGGTAGTTCATTTATGGCTATTTCACTTTTTATTTTACCAAAAACCGTCTATTCTTCAAGACCTTGTACTAGTTCGTATGATATGATACACCCAGCTCTTGAAAAATATGAAAGGAAGATACAATGGATACCGTATGACAATATACAGCACCCTACTCCCTGTGGGTAAATGTAAATGGGACCGACTCTATTTTCCCTCCCTTCTTGGCGCTTTTTTAACTAAAAAAGTTTTCTTATTTCCCTTATTAAATAATTAAGGTGGAGAAAAATTAAAGAAAATCCAAAAAGCCAATTTAATTTATTGTATAAAAGATCAATCCAAGAATAAGGAATGCCATTTTCTCGCAAAACTGCATTTGCATAAAAAAGAGGGAACAAAATTAAAATAACGCCAATTACGCCAAACTGCTCTTTCTTTTTTTCATCTTTTATCCTGTCAACTGCAAAAGATACAACTTTTAATGCAATATAAAAATAAACTAAAATAAATACGATAAGGGCAACTAATCCGATTAATATTTGATTCAAACCCAGTTCTAGATCTTGCCAAATATTTAAAAAAAACCGGTTTAACGGAACGGATATTTTCAAATACGAATTTACAAAAAGAAACAAAACAAAGACGCTTCCAAAAATTGCAATTGTTTTCCAGAAGTAAATGTTAATTATTTTTACTCGTTTAGATTTGCTAATTTTATTTGAAATACCAAGGATCAGCAGGGCAATGATCGCGAAAATTTCAACGCCTTGTTTAATACCTGGGAAAAATGCCGATAAAGCCAAATGCAAAAACAATGAACTGCTAAGATAAACAGCCAATTCCATAAAGGCACGATAAAATGTTTCGATGGTGGAAAAGTGTACTTTAAACTTCATTGTTTAATTTTAACAGAAATTCAGAGCTGACACCATTTTCCACGTCATTTTCCACGACACTATTTCCCACCATTTCCTTGTGATGTGTTTGAATAGCGATTTTCTTACGAGCTTCGCCAGCTAAAGGCCATTTAAATCTATGTAAACATTAAATCAAGGTCTTACCAATAAATCCAATTACTTCGGAGTTTCTAATAAGAATGGTGCGATTAGTAGTGAATGTCAATCCTTTATTAGGACTATCTTCAAAACCGAGGTAAATCCTTAAAACTTTTCTATTCTGTAATTCTTTAATAGCGGGTTGTAAATCAGAATCGGAACTACCTATAATTGCTGTCTCAAGCTCATTATTACAAGCTAAAGTAATCATATCCACTGCAATTTTCACATCAACACCTTTTTCCTTGAAAGTTAATGTTTCGTGTCCTTTCATACATCTCTCTATATGACCCCTCACCCTACCAGCAAGAATTACTTCGAAACCTTGTTCCTCTAAAGTAGTTTTAAGTTTTCTTTGTTTTTCTATAAGTTCCTCTGACTTTTTAATAGTTTCTGGATGTTTTATTAATCTACCAAAATAAAATATTTTTCTATCTATATTTATTCCAGCTAATACTTTATCAAGAAGTCCCTTAAAATTGTAAATAGAAAAATCGATATCTTTTTCTTTGTTTGGATTAAGAATTGAATCAATTTTATCTATAAAATTACGACCATCTATAAAAAGTATAGCTTTCATAAAAATAGAACCCCAGCGGACCTTGCGGCTGGCTGGGGCGTTAATACTATAATATTACAAAATTATAATGATTTGTCAAGTTTAACTGTGGAAAACTACCTGACGATTATTCCCCCGATCAAGAATATGAAAAGGCAAGTTGAGAACAGTAATCCTTAATGGCCTGGGCATATTAGAATATTCTAACCCAAGAGGTCGTTAAAGAAAATAGAGTTGACCCCATTTTACCCCCTGCTTCATTCTTTCAATTTAACTTATTTTTGGCTTTTTATCAATTTTTAGCCCATTTTTGATGGATTATTGTTAAATTTTTGGAAAAATGATAATTTAAAATCGCTCTTTGACAATTTATTTAAGGGATTTAAAGCAGATAGACTGAAGGGAGGTGAGGTAATTGATAAAGCCAGAGAGAAAAGAAGCAATTTCAGAATTGGCTCAGATATTAGAGATCCCTTGCCATTTAATTCTTCAGGCTCTCGGGATGTTAGAGAATAAAAGTGGTTATCGGGTTTGGTCTATTCCCAAGAAATCAGGTGGGAAAAGACAGATTCAAGCTGCTCTTTGGCCCCTGAGAGAAATTCAAGCCAGAATCGCAGCCCTAATCTATCCTTATTCCATCTCGGAAATCAATCATGGCTTTATTCCAGGAAGGTCGCACCAAACAGCTGTCTTGCCCCACCTTTTAGCTAATGCCATGTTTTGTTGGGACATCAAGGATGCTTTTTCCTCAACAACAAAAAAGCAGGTACTATTGAAATTTCGAGTAATTGGTTTTAATAATCCTTTGGCTGACTTAATGGCAGACCTGGTCTGTTATTCAGCGACAGGAAAATCTGAAGATGGATTTCTTCCCCAAGGCTATTGCTCCTCCCCTATTATTTTCAATTTAGTTCTGAAGGACATAGACCGGCTCCTATTTCTTTTTGCTCAACAAAGAGATTATCAGATTAGCCGCTATGTTGATAATTTCGCCATCTCCACCCCTAAAAAAGAAATTCCCAGACAAGATAGAGAATTAGTGGTTAGAATAGTTATGAATTTGAGTAATGGCAGCTACAAGGTTCCTGAAGAGAAAACTTCCTATTTTAAAGTTGAGGAAGATAAAGTTTGCTTTGAGTTTTTAGGTCTGGTGATTAAGGGGCCAAAAAAGGGAAAGAGAGAAATAAGAGTTACTGATGAAAAATTAGCTGATTACCGATGGACGATTCACGATGCCCTAGAGAAAGGAGATTTTTCTGATAGAAAAGTTAGAGAAATCAGAGGAAAAATCAACTATTTAAAAAGCGTCTACCAACGTCAATCCCTTCCTCTCCCTATCAGGATAATGGAACTTTATTTCCAATATCAGCAAATGGCAGAAGTAGCTAAGACAGGACAACTTCCTTTGAACCTATCAGGCCCCTAAATTTCAGTTAGGGGCTTTTTAATTTAGTCAAGTTTTGACAATTTTTGTTAAGAAAACTGATTACCTCTTTTTTGGCTTAAATTCAATCGAAAAGAAAAAGCCCGTTCAGGTTTTGCCTTTGACGGGCTATGTTAAACCTTGTTAGAGGTTTATTTTGCGGCAGAATACCCTGCGGTCTTATAGCAGCGATAAGCCGCAAAAGAACTTGCCCGAAGGAACACCCCGCCCCCTCCTTCAGAGGAGGGGGCGGGGTGTTCTCGCCGCAGAAATAAAAAAGCGGAGGTCCGACCTCCGCTCAAAATTATTATTCTTAATGGCCTAGCCATATTAGTTAATCATACTATGGAAATTCAGAGTTGATGCCACTTTTTCCAAACGACAAAAACCCGTACTGCCACACATCTTGACTTTTTTCGAATAAGCGTCATTCTAGAAAAAGGAGCTACAAGATTACTATGAGTTGCTTCTCGAAGAAAAACGAACTTATTTTATTGTATAGAAATTTCTAAATTCTTATACAAGCCCGCTCCAATTTTGCCGTCCCAAACAATTCAAATCAGAGGTTAGGCAAAAGACTTATTTAATCTTTGCAACACAGTGGGCGAATAGCTCCGAGTAAGCCTAAGGCGAACGAGTGTGTCGTCATTGAACTACCTCGCAAAACTAGGGCGGAATGGCGCACGAGGGAGCGAAACGACCGAGTGCCTATGTGCGCGATAATAACAACCGCCCTTTTTGATCTGTACCCCGGCGGTTTTTTGATATGGTAATTTATTCGTACTTGATTTCGTAGATTTTTAGAATAGAGTTCCGAGGATTTGAAGGGTCACTAATTAAGGAGTAGAAATATTTCTCTTGGCCAGAGATTAAGCCAAAATCTCCAGTAATGTCTTTCATCAGAATAGGATCAGCTGGGTTTGAAATGTCAAAAATCAAAACACCTCCTTCATATGTGATAAAAAGATTGTTCCCGATTTGGTAGAAATCTTGAAGTTCTTCTTTTCCAAAGTATTTCAGTAGTTTTATATCTATTGGATCGGTTGCATCAAGAACAATAAATCTATCCTTACTACTTTTTAGGGATGAACTGCTCATTTGATAGATAATATTGCCTACGCAAAATAAATCTTCAGTTGCCCCCTCATCTTTGCCAACCAAGACCGGTTTTTCCTTGTTAGAAACATCCATAACTGAAATTCCTTTGAACATACCCCCTAAGTAAACATAATTTCCAGAAATACACATTGCATCAGTGCCGATATTGCTTGTTTCCAAGGATGATAGCAGAATAGGTTTCTCAGGGTCTGAAATGTCATATGTCATAAACTTACTTCCCAGAAGAAAAGCGTATTTGTCAGATACAGCGATTTGCTCGATTAATTCATCTTTTACGAACCAGGCGAATGTAGGTTTTGACGGGTCCAAAAGATCGTAAGCTCCCATCCATATTTCATCCACAGCCTCTGAACCCGAAAGATAAAGATAATTATCTTTAAAATACATTGCTGCTATTTCTTTATTTGGAATACTAAGTTCATTGCCCGAATTGATTTTCTGTGGATTAAAAACGTCAGATAGGTCGAAAACAGCTAATTCCAAACCGAATTCGCCAAGGTAAATAAAATAAATGTGATTTTTAAAGGAAACTAGCTTACTATACAATCCTGCAAGCCTAAGGTTAGTGTCGTATTCCTTTACTAGAGATAGGCTTATCTCTTTTTGTTTTGGAGTAGATATTGGTGTTGGACTCGGAACAGGTTGCAATATATCTTTTAAGTAAACGTAATACAAAATCGCAACTCCGGAGAATAATGCCACAAATATAACCACAAAAAGATATTTCCAGTTTGTTTTGTTCTTTGTAGTTACGTTGGGAGTATTTGTCTGTTCCATTGTTTTATGTTTTTATTTATTCATTACTTTAATTGTATCATCTCTTTTGAAGTAAAGAAGGTTATTATTACGGAAAACTCTCTGCTCCTGGGATGGTTCTTTTTGGAAAGTTGCAATCTTTCAACTCTAAGTTTTATTCTACTACCGAAGCAGGGTCAGCACTTTGATGACTACCGCCTTTATCTATAACTCTAATTATATCGGAATCTCCAAAATTAATTAAGTCAGCATTGTACAATATCTTGCCAGTTAAAGTGAGAATGGCAGAATCTACTGGTTCTGGGAATAAAGCTTGAACTTTATCTCTTTCAAATTTGACCATTCTCTCTAAAATCCCGTCGCTATCATAATCTATCAGGTAGGAATTCGGATTGGTGACAAAGTCGTATTGAGAATCGGTGACAGCCGGAACTATTCCATTTAGTAAAACAGCAGTGGCGTCAATCAGAGCTGGATCATAACCTTCCGGCAATTCAATGTAAGCAGTAATCCACTGGCCCTTACTTTTTAGGTTTAAGGTATCTGGGTCGAAGTCTACAATTGTCTCTGTCTGGAGAATAAACTCATCATAAGTGAGATCATTATCAGCGGTAATGGTCTTTTCAAATACTCCGTCGCCATCAACATCTATTTGAAGAGTTGCTCCTTTTTCACCTTGTGACAAAGCTTGCCAGTCTATTTGATATTGATGGACAGTACTGGTTGAAATAGGAATATCAATGGCAGTGAAAGTAGCGGTTGTCTCATTTTCAACATTTATTATTTCCAACCCGTAACTACCATCTTCTGTGCCTACAATTTGGTAAAGATGATCATTCTCAGGAAATAATAATCCGATATTCTTAGTATCCTTATCATAACCAGAATTTGGAATTTCCTCTCTTATTTCACCTTCTATTATCCCGGTAATCCTTCCTTGAGAATCTATAACTTGAATTTCTACTGGACTATAAGATTTAATTGTTCTTTGATGCCGACTCGCGATTTCAAGTTTTTCAATTAAATTATCGGTATTAGGATAAACTATACCAAAATAATCTGCAAGGTTTTTTAGTCTTACTGAGACTTTATATAAATATGAGTCTCCCCACCTATCAGTTATTACTATACCGTTATATCCCCAAGTCATAAGAATTTTTTCTATATCCCGACAAGTGAATTCATATCCCTCTCGATAAATGCTTTCTTTTGGACATCTCGCTTTATATTTTTCTTGAAGCACTCTTAATCCATCTTTTATATTTGCATAAATTCCTTGAGAAGTATTAGTGTAATACTTGAGTATTTGATTATTATAATACCTATGGGGTTTATATTCTTTATATTCAAAGTAACCAGATTTATCATCGTATTGGTAACAGTGTTTAAAATAATTCTTATCTTCCCAATTAAATGTTTTGACATTGGTACAAGGGGGTATGTTTACTCGACTTCCTTCTCCTCTTAGATCGAATGTGGCGTCCTCCTTTATTATATCTTTCCTTCCTTCGAAAAGGAATTCTTCAAAGTTGAAATCAAGCGGAATACCTTTATTCCTAAAAGATTCTCTGTTGTTTTCTAACAGTTCATTTAACTTTGTTCTCGTTGGGAAATATACTTTTCCTCTTCGTTTTTCATTATCGTATTCTGGTAAATTGTACTTTTTTTGAAATTTCTCTACTGCTATTTTAGTTAGTGGACCAAAATTATGGGTTTCTTTACCAGGAGAACCATCTCCCGATGTCGCTACCTGAGTATCAGGATCTGAATTCAGGACAACTTGAAGATACTTTACGTCAGAACTCATTGGTCTAAAGGTTATCTGCATAACCCCGTGACCATAATCATAACTTACAAATTCATTACTGAAAGTATAATCTGGGTGACCCCCTGGTCCTGACTCTTGAGCAACGATGGCTAAAATAAGTTCTCGAGGAAAACTCCAATCTACTGGCCAATTATTTAATATCCCATTCAATTTCTCCATTGTTTTTGAATCAACAATACCCGTTTTTTCTATTCCATATTTTTCTTGAAATCTTTTTACTGCCGCTTCAGTTAAATCGCCAAAAAAACCAGTAACCAAACCTTTAGGATAAACTTCAATACTTTCACCATCTTTTTGATAAGGAGGCTCATTTCTTAAAATGATTTGAAGATATAAAACATCACAATTACGATTTCCTTTACTTAACTCTTTTATAAACCTGAAATCTCGAAAATGGGGTCAACTCTATTTTTCTGCTCTCTTTGGTCTTCCCCTACTCTTTAAGGATCTGATTTGAAATTTTTCTTTCATTTCCTGGACAAAATTCTGTTTTCCAAAAACTCCTTCATCTAATTGCTGGCGAATATTTCTCAAAAAATCTTCTTTCATCACTCCTTCTATATTCTTTCGATATCTTTCCTGACGTTCTTCTGGATTATCGGCTAATTGGAAATAATAGGGGTCGGTATCAATTAATTCTTCTATTAAAGGGCCTCCTTTCCCGAAGGCATAGAAATTGTAACTCGACCATCGCCAATCTTGTGGCTTCTCTACTAATTTTGCTCTTACTGGATTTAGTTCAACATATAACCCGCACCAGATAAAATAACCCTCTTTATCAAGCAGAGAACTTTTGTATCTTCCCTGCCAGACATGTCCTACCCTGCCATGCTTTTTATTAAAATAGGAAGAGTAAGCTAAGGTAAGTCTCATCATAATCTTGGGAAGGCTGCCAGTAATTGTTGGTTCAATCACTAAATGAATGTGGTTTGGCATTAGGCAAAGGTGGTAAAGCTTGAATTTCAATTCTTTTTTATATCTTTTCAATAATTTAAGAAAATAAATAAAATCATCTTCTTCTTGAAAAATTGTTTGACGATTGTTTCCACGATCAAGGACATGAAAGGGTAGGTTAGAAATAGTAATTCTTAATGGCCGTGGCATATTAAGCTATTTTAACATAAATTGTTAAAGAAAATAGAGTTGACCCCATTTTTGGCGGTTTTTATTTTCGCAAGGGGAATTTGAATTTCTCTGAATTTCTTGGTAGTTTTAAAGTATGGAAAGCGAAAATGAAAACAAACCCCTTGCAGATAGAATGAGGCCAGAATCACTGGATGATTTTTTCGGTCAAGAAGAGATTGTCGGCGAGGGGAAATTGTTAAGGCAGGCTATTAAAGCTGACAGGCTTCCTTCAATGATTTTTTGGGGACCGCCAGGCAGCGGCAAAACCAGCCTGGCTTTTATAATTGCCAAGCAAACCAAGTCAGAGTTCAAGCAAATGAGCGCTGTTTCTTGCGGGTTAAAAGACTTGAGGGATATTGTAAAGGAAGCTAAAGAAAATGTAAGACTGGGCAAAAAAACCATATTTTTTCTAGATGAAATCCACCGATGGAATAAAAGTCAACAGGATGCGCTTTTGCCTTACGTAGAAAAAGGTCTAATTACTCTTATTGGTACTACCACGGAGAATCCCAGTTTTGAGGTTATTGGCGCTTTGCTCTCGCGATGTCAGATTTTTGTTTTAAAACAACTTAATAAAGAGCAAATTTCAAAGATAATCAAAAAGGCTCTAAACAATAGAGAAAGGGGTCTTGGCAATTTAAATATAAAAATAGATGAGAAAGTAATTGATGTGATAGCCCAAATGAGCAATGGCGATGCTCGTAAAGCCCTTAATGTGCTTGAATACGCAGTGCTTACATCTCCTGGTTTTGAACACATAAAGTCAATAGCTAGAAAAGAAACGAGTGGGGCACAAAAGAATAAAAGCAAAGGCGCTGTTATAAATATTACAGTGGATATTGTTAAAGAAGCCTTTCAAAAATCGCACTTGCTCTATGATAAAGACGGAGAGGAACATTACAATATAATCTCAGCTTTACATAAATCAATGAGAGGCTCTGATGCAAATGCTGCTCTATATTGGTTAGCCCGAATGGTGGAAGCAGGCGAGGACCCTTTGTATGTTGCTAGAAGACTTGTCCGTTTTGCTTCAGAAGATATCGGATTGGCCAACTCCCGAGCTTTAGAGCAAGCAGTGGCTGCTTATCAAGCCTGTCATTTTATTGGTGTGCCAGAATGCAATGTTATTTTGGCTCAAGCAGTAGTATATATGGCAAAGTGCAAAAAATCTAATGAATTGTATACGGCCTATACAAAAGCTGCTCAGGACGTTAGAGAATATGGAAACCTACCAGTGCCCTTGCACATTCGCAACGCTCCAACTCAATTAATGAAAGATTTGGGATACGGAAAGGATTACAAATACAGCCCGAATTATGATTACAAAGAAGAGCAGGAATATTTCCCGGAAAAACTAAAAGGCAAAAAATATTTAAAGGAATAATATCAGTAACAATCACAAAAATCGCCTCTTCGGACTTCGGAGACTGTGAAAAACCCCTAAGAACTAAGAAAATAGAGTTTACCCCATTTTTCACTAAAAAAATAGAGTTGACCCCATTTTTCTATATAAATTGGAGTTGACACCATTTTTCCATTTTTCCGACAATGTTAAAACTTAATTAACCCAGAAAGAATTCTTCTTTTTCCTTTTTAAAACTCTCGTCTTTTATAAATTTACCATTTTCATCAACAAAATAATAAGAGATATCACAACTCACCTTGCTTTCATGTTTATCTTGAGGTGAACAACTTTCTAATAATTTAAAATAAAGTTTGTTTTTTATAATTAAAATACTTCCCGATGAGCGCAACCCTTTGGTAGGATTACCTGTGATACTAACCAAAGTATCTTTAACAATATCATCTTTATCAATATTTTTAATTATTATAGCTGAATAATTACCTTCTTCTTTCCAAATTGACATAATAAGATATAAATTATTCTCGTATTGCATAAACATAGGACCAGTCCCTCCATTACTTTCCCATTTCTCAATATCTCCTAAATAATTTTTTAGATTTTCTCTACTTCCATTCTTTTTCAGTTTTTGTAAAGAATATGTAGTTGTACCAGCTCGCATCCCCTGCATACTAAGATCTTCGGTAAGAATATATTCCTTATCGCCATAAACAAATTTCTGCTCATAAATACCAGTTTCAACAAATCCAATATCTATAACCTCAATTTGTTCTATTCCATATCTCTTTTCTCCAGGATTCATATCAAATAAATCACTAAAAGATATTTCTTGTTTTATTTCTTCTATCTTCTCAACAAATGTCTTACCATCGGGTGTTTTACACTGCCGAGGATATAACTCTAAGATTGGATATCCTTTAGCAACGCATTCTTTAAAGTTTTTTACTTCTCTTTTCTCTAGCATCTTTACTTCGGGCAGTTGATAAAATGGGACCTCTTGCTGCAAATACCACAAAATTCCTCCACCAACAATGAAAGCTAAAATTACTACCATTAGAAGATATCTCCAATTAGTATTTGAATTATTGAAACTTAGTTTGGTCATTTCATTACTTTAATTATATCATCGCCTTTAAAGTCTAAATTGCTACCGTTGTGAAAAACTTTACCGGTTACGATGATTGGTACTCTTTCTCCCGAATTGAGAACACCTTGAACTTTATTTCTTTCAAACTTAACCATTAAATCAGTTTTTCCATCTTCGTCGAAATCATTAATTTCAGTTGCCTTAGTTAAAGCCGGGACTGAGTCATTTAATATTATACCTGAAATATCGATCTGGTTGACATCAAAGCCTGCTGGTAGCTCAATGTAAACAGTCGCAAATTCCCCTTTGCTCTCAAGATTCAAAGTATCTGGGTCAAAATCTATAATAGTTTCTGTTTGTAAAATAAATTCATCATAAGTAAGGTCATTATCGGCAATAACAGCTTTCTCAAATACACCATCTCCATCAGCATCTATTTGAAGAGTTACTCCCTTCTCGCCCTCAGGAAAAGCATCCCAATCAATAGTGTATTGGTGAGTCGTACTGGCGGTTGTTGGTATATCAACAGCGGTAAAACTATTTAGTATCTCGCCCTCAGGAAAAACTATCTTTAATCCATAACTTCCGACATCAGTACCTGCTACCTCGTAACGATAAGAATCATACGAGAAAGGAATTATAACTATGTTGTTCTCCCTGTCGTAACTTGAAAGTGGAACTCCTTCCCTTATTTCTCCATTTATCAAACCTGTAGCTCTCTCTTGAGAATCGTAAACTCGAAATTCACCAGGGCTCATAAATCGAATCATTTGACTACTATTCTCTTTCACAAAATATAGTTCTTTCTGCCACCTCTCCTTCTCGGGCATAGTATATCCAAAATATTTCTCTTTCTCAATTTCATCAAGATTATCCGCTACACACCCCAAATAATTATTCCCCTGACACTCTTTAGCATAATCTGGAAGCCGGCCGTTATATCTCCATATAGCATCTATAATTTTAAAATCACTAAACGAAAGCTCAATATGACTCTCCTTCTTTTCTATTTTTTCTATTTTATTAGTATAACTTTTTCCATCACTGCCAACACATTTTTCCTTCCGGCTATAAATTAATATTTCATTACCTATTTCTTCTCTCCATAGTTGTTCTGTATTATCCCACTCTGCACTTTTACTGGCATTGTAGCAGCCTTTATTCACATATTTGTCTTTAAGAGCGTATAACCCATCTTTTATATTCGCTTCGACTCCCGAAAAGGTATTAGAATAATATTTGCAACATTGATAATTAGCATTTTCTTTCTTTTTGCAATCTTTGCAGTTCTGGTTTCCATCGCATCCCCCGCTTCCTGCCCCCACATACTTATCCGTAGTAATTTGCATAATCCCTCTTCCATAATCTTCAAGATTGGCAGGGTTTATCCTTATCCATTCATTATTAAAATTATACCCTCCAATTTCATTAATAATCATTGCTAGAATTAATCCTTCTTCATCAAATCCTGGGATAGAACTTATGTTAGTGCTAACATAATCAAAAATTGCAGACCTTCTTTCGGGCTCGTTAAGAAGTTTGAATTGTTCTTTATTAGCTAAAAGTGGTTCAATTAAATCATTTAGTTTTGTCCTAGTGCTTGAGCCCACAATGCCGGTTCCTTTGCATTTTTCTTTGCCCGTGTTTTCTTCGCATGAACAGTTCAGAACCGGTTCTAAAATTTGCTTACAGTACTTTTCTTGAAATCTAATTACTGCATTTTTGGTTAAATCACCGAAAAATGTAGTTTCACTGCCAGGTGCACCAGGCCCGGAAGCGGCTACCCTTGTATCGAGATCACTATTTAAAACTATCTGCAAGTATCTTACATCTTTCAGTGCACTTTCTAAAGTAAGGTTATTTTTAAAAGTGAACTCTACCGGAATACCATAGAGGGTTCTTTCTTTTGGTGGTGGCGTAGGAGTTGGTGTAGGTGTAGGCGTAGGAGTTGGTAATCCCAAGCCATTTTTCAGCTTAGTCGGAAAACCAAGGTCGATAAGGTCTTGTTCATAGGAGAAATATCTAGTATTACCCACCTTATCGGCCAAATACATCCAATTTACATACCAAGTCCCTGCTTCACTGTATTGAGGAAATTCAACACTAACTTGGTATATTCCATCTAAGGCATTACCTGAAATGCGGTTGTATATCCCTCCATATCTACTCTGTTGCCAAGATGGACTTATGAGGACAAATCCACCATGCTCGAATCCTGAGAGGTTGTCAGTAATTCTAAGAGTGAAAGTTACGGTTTGAGGGGCATTAGAAGTATTAATACCAATAGGACTAAAGCTAAAGGTCAAAAGTTGAGGCGGGGTTATGTCAGAAGGAATAGAAGTTATTTTCAGCTTAGTCGGAAAACCAAGGTCGATAAGGTCTTGTTCATAGGAGAAATATCTAGTATTACCCACCTTATCGGCCAAATACATCCAATTTACATACCAAGTCCCTGCTTCACTGTATTGAGGAAATTCAACACTAACTTGGTATATTCCATCTAAGGCATTACCTGAAATGCGGTTGTATATCCCTCCATATCTACTCTGTTGCCAAGATGGACTTATGAGGACAAATCCACCATGCTCGAATCCTGAGAGGTTGTCAGTAATTCTAAGAGTGAAAGTTACGGTTTGAGGACCTGTATTGGTATCAATGTTTTTTGGATTAAAATTGAATTCAAGCAGCTGAGGAGCTTCTAAATCTTCTGTTCCAGAAGATTCAAAAGTTGAGATAGACGATGACTCTGGGTTTGAAGAAAATGGTTTAACTTCATTTGGTTTAAAACGGACAGTTCCATCCGGTCCTATCTCTGGTTGTAAGCTGTTCCAGAGCAAATTGGGCGAAAAAGGATCAATACCCTGGATTTGATTTTTTTCTCGAATTTGGTGAGTAAAAAATTCGTGCTGCCACCAATAATCTGGATTATCTTGGAACATCGGAAATGGTTTAAGTAGTGGCTCCTGAACTATTTCATTCTCGCTGGCTAAAACTTTGCTTTTTGCCTGATCCAAAGGCAGGTTTGGAATTACCAAACCTAACATCATTAAAATTATTAAAGAAATTTTGAATAGTTTAGTTTTCATAAATCTTTTTTAAATTAAATTTTAGTTCATTTTATTCTATAAACTCGTCTTGTCAAATTCGGTCGGAGTGCCGAGGATTGAACTCGGGCTACCCATCTAAATTTTCGGGCTGCTGGGAATTGCACCCAGAATAAATTCTCCTTCACCTGCTTAAGTTTTCCTTGTACAAGCTATGGTATAAAAATCCGGGAAATTCTTTTCACCTTACTCCCAAGATTTCCGGCAAAGGCAGTTTTTACGCAATTGTTGTTTCCACCTTCAAAAAACAAAAAACTGGCACGATTAAAGCCAACATAACAATAATTAATACTGGAGAAAGTCTTTTTGTTTCTTGTTTCATTTTTTTATTTTAACAGAAATTCAGAGTTAAAACCATTTTTCAAACCTGACAAAACCCATGCTGCTCTCACATCTTAACTTTTTTCGAATAAGAGTCATTCTAGAAAAAGGAATTATAGATTATTATGAGAGACTTCTCAAAGAAAAATGAACTATTTTTAGCGATAATAACAACCGCCCTTTTTGATGTGTACCCCGTTTAGTGGACACGACCAAAAAACCGCTTTTCAGACATTTGACGCCAACAGATGATCCCTGTATTCAACGGGGGTCATTTTGTTTAAATCCCACTGTGCCCTCTCGTGATTGTA
>Ga0210057_1006152_pt1 | contig 15049 bp, 11 predicted proteins | sample CryGeyCG2114_010_2_FD_183968 | JGI IMG/M metagenome (GOLD analysis project Ga0210057, IMG submission 183968) | Groundwater microbial communities from aquifer - Crystal Geyser CG10_big_fil_rev_8/21/14_0.10 (SPAdes) (version 2) | ecosystem: Environmental > Aquatic > Deep subsurface > Groundwater ... | reverse complement strand
ATCATCAATAAAAACCAACACACATGCCATTTTCAAGCAAAGCAAAACAAAGAGAATATCAAAGAGAATACCAGCGAAAAAGGCGCAAATATAGGCGCAAAGAGGACAAAGAACCAGAAACCGGGATTTCCCAGGAAGTAAAAATATCAATCATCATCACCGTGCTTTTGGCAGGCGCGATTTTGTCCGTGCTGTCGTTTTTTGATTTGGCAGGCCCGTTTGGAGAATATAGCTACAATCTTTTAACCCTTTTATTCGGCTGGGGCGCGTATGTGTTTCCAGCGCTTCTATTATGCGTTAGCTTAATGCTTTTTAAAGGAGTGCATTATGAGCTTAACAAATGGCAAATCGCCGGAGTTGTGGTTTTGTTTATCGCGCTTTTAGGCGCAATGCACCATGGAGCTTCCGCGGAAGACGCTCTTGCCTCTGTGAAGGAAGGAAATGGAGGAGGATGGATGGGATTCAGTATTGTATATTTGTTTTCTTCTATTGCTGGATATTGGGGCGCGTGGGTGTTTTTATCAGGAATCGCGATTTGCGGAATTCTTTTGAGTTTTTCAAGTTTTATCTTTAATCAGAGCGAAGAAGATGAAGAAGAGTATTATGAAGAATCAGCAGAAGAGCCAGAACAGACAGAAGCGCAGATGACTATTTTTGAACGCATCAAAGAAAAATTAGCATTGCGCAAATATCGCAAAGAATACAATGAACCAGACGAGAGAGAAGCGCCAGAAACAGAAGATGAAGAAGAAGAGCAGGATGAAGAAGAAGCTTCAGGAGAACAAACAGAAAAAGGCGATCTTGAGCCAGTATTAACTCAAAAAAAGAAAAGAAAGCCAGTACAAATTCCAATTGATCTTTTGGAGAGTAGCGGAGAAAAACCAAGCGCCGTGGATATTGAGTCAACCAAAGACAAGATAGAAAAGACATTAGCCACTTTTGGCATTACAGTTGAAATGGATGAAGTAAATGTCGGGCCAACAGTAACTCAATACACATTTAAGCCCCCAGTTGGAGTGAAGCTCTCGCGCATCACAGGATTAGCAAGTGAGCTTTCACTGTCTTTGGCAGCGCATCCCTTGCGCATGGAAGCTCCGATTCCAGGCAGGTCTTTAGTTGGAATTGAAATTCCAAATCTTTCAAAAGCAGTTGTTAAACTCAAAGACATAATGCTTTCAAGCGCTTTCAAAAAGCGCAATTCAAATTTATCTGTATGCTTAGGCAAAGACGTATCAGGAAAAGCATGGGTAGCGGATCTTGCCAAAATGCCCCATCTTCTTATTGCTGGCTCAACAGGAAGCGGAAAAAGCGTTGCCATAAACTCAATCATTGTGTCTTTAATGTATCAGAATTCAGCTGATGATCTTAAATTAGTTTTGGTTGATCCGAAGAAAGTTGAATTAACAGGATATAATGATATTCCATATCTTTTAACTCCTGTGATAACTGAGAATAAAAAAACAGTAAACGCGCTTAAATGGGTGGTTGGAGAAATGGAGCGCAGATATCAATTATTAAGCAATCGCGGCAAAAGAAATCTGGAAGCATATAATGAAGCGAATAAGACGGAAAAATTGCCCCATATTGTGTTTATCATAGACGAACTTGCTGATTTGATGAGCGTTGCGGCGCAAGAAGTTGAAGGCGCGATTGTTCGGCTCGCGCAGATGGCGCGGGCTGTTGGAATCCATTTAGTGCTTGCGACTCAGCGTCCGAGCGTGAACGTGATTACCGGGCTTATCAAAGCAAATATTCCGTCCCGCATAGCTTTCGCGGTTCCATCTCAGATTGATTCGCGCACTATTTTGGATTGCGCTGGCGCTGAAAAATTGCTTGGACAAGGAGACATGCTTTTCACTGCCTCAGACGCGAACAAGCCGCGCAGATTGCAAGGAGCATATCTTTCTGATGAGGAAATAGAGCGAGTGAATAATTTTCTTAAAGAGCAAGGAGAGGCAGATTATCATGATGAAATAGTTGAAAAACAGCGTGGCATTACTATACTGGGCGGAGAAACTGGAGCTTCTGATATGTCTGATGAGGATGAATTATATGATGATGCCAAAGACGAAGTAGTGCGCGCTGGCAAGGCATCAGCCTCGCTTCTGCAACGCAGATTGCGCATTGGATATTCGCGCGCTGCCCGGCTGCTTGACTTGCTTGAGAGCGAAGGCATTATCGGCCCAGCTGATGGGGCAAAGCCCAGAGAGATATTAGTGGGCGCTGAGACAGAATCAGAGGAAGAATATCCAGAGGAGCATGAATCTTCCGAAGAAGAGGAAGTATAAAATGTCAAAGCTTGTCCCGAGTATGCCCGAGGGATCCAAATGTCAAATTTTTAATTTTTGGGCTTTGGATTTGATTTGAAATTTTAATTTTAGATTTTGGAATTTATTCTCATGAATTCTTTTGTATCAAAACAAATTCTTACGAGCCAGACAATCGGCGAGTGCTTGCGCAAAGCGCGCGAGGGCGCGTGTTTTTCCATTGAAAACGTGTCATTTAAGATTGGAATTAAAGAGCGGTATTTGTCTGCCATAGAAATCGGTCTGTATTCAGAATTGCCAGGGGAAGTTTATGCTTTGGAGTTTATAAAAAAGTATGCAACGTTTTTGAGAATGGATCCTTCTGTGGCAGGACAAGCATATAAAAAAGAGCGCAAACAGCTTATAGCTGGTAATTATCAATTAAGCGCGCATGGAGCCTCTTATAAAGCCCTCAAATCATCAAAGATTTTTTCGCGCGCGCTTGTTTCCGTGGGAATTTTCCTAGCTTTAGTTTATGGATTTATTTTTAGCAAAGGATTATTTTCTCAGCCAAATATATCTATCACAACTCCTGATGAGTATTTTAATTCTTCTTCTTCCCATATTACTTTGCAAGGAATCGCGAATCATGCAAAAGAAGTCCGGGTAAATGGAGAAGAAATTAATTTATCAAAAGATGGCGCTTTTATTGAATCATTTAATCTTCCCCAAGGCATGACTATTCTGCGCATTGACGCTAAAAGCAGGCTTGGAAAAATTATGACCAGGTACCGCACTATTGTGGTGGCTAGCGACTTAAGCATGAATATTGTTTCTAAAAAAATCGAATAATGATATACTAACATACCTTATTAATAACAAAAATTTTATGTCAACAAAAAATACAGGATCGTCCGCTATGGGCGGGGAGGGAAAGGATTTGGTTATTGAGGAGGCAGTAAAACAAATAAAAGACAAGTTTGGGGAGGGAATTATTATGCGTTTTGGAGAGACCACGCATATGGATGTTGATGCTATTTCAACTGGATGCATTAGCGTTGATATGGCTTTGGGCGTGGGCGGAGTTCCTAAAGGAAGAATTATTGAAATTTTTGGGCCTGAGGCATCAGGAAAAACAACTTTGGCACAGCATATTGTGGCAGAAACGCAAAAGCTTGGAGGAACTGCCGCGTTTGTGGACGCGGAGCATGCCTTGGATCCGGATTACGCGCGCAAGATTGGAGTAGACGTGGATAAGCTTTTAATTTCACAGCCAGATTCAGGGGAACAGGCGCTTGATATCGTAGAGACATTGGTGCGCTCCGGCGCCATTGACGTGATTGTTATAGACAGCGTGGCCGCGCTTACTCCTAGGGCTGAAATTGAAGGAGAAATGGGACAGGCGCACATGGGCTTGCAGGCCCGGCTTATGTCGCAAGCCTTGCGAAAGTTAACTGCCATTGTTTCAAAGTCGCACACTGTTGTAATTTTCATCAACCAGATTCGCATGAAAATCGGGATTATGTTTGGAAGCCCTGAAACCACTCCAGGAGGAAACGCTTTGAAATTTTACTGCTCTGTGCGAATTGATGTTCGCAGAGCCGCTCATATAAAGCAAGGCGATAAAATTATCGGCAACCGAGTAAAGTGCAAAATCGTGAAAAACAAAGTAGCAGCACCGTTCCAGACCACTGAATTTGATATTATGTATAATCAAGGCATTTCCAAAGAAGGGGATTTGCTGGACCAAGGAGTGGCTCGCGGGATAATTGGAAAGTCCGGGAATTCATATTCTTATGAAGAAGAAAAATTAGGCATGGGAAGGGAGAACGCGAAAGCGTATCTTCGGCAGAATCCTAAGCTGTATGATAAGATACGTAAGATTGTGTGGGAGCATTTTAAGCAGGAGAAGGAGAGCTAAAAGCAACAAAAAAGAGCGCCTGCCGATTCGGCGGGCGCTCTTTTTTGTTGCGCGAAAATATGCTATAATACTCTTATGACAGCCCAGCAATTCATCAAAAAAAGGCCATATCTTTTGTGGAATGATTAAAATCCCGGATCTTTTAATCCTTGCCACAATGAAGGCATTTGCTCTGGGCAGGTGGGCAAAATGGAAAAATTATGTGGACATATATTTCATCGGAAAAAAATACGGAATCAAAAAAATCGCGCAAAAAGAGCAAGCCCAACGCGGCTCGCTCTTTTTCTTTTTTTAAAAATAAAACTATCCTTTAAACTTCAGCATCGCGTCACGGCATGTTGGCTCATACACATTCACTTGTTCAACAAGAACAAAAACACCGTCAATATATTCATAGATGCCCGACTGTCCATGGCACGGATCACTGACCCGGTATCTGGAACGTACTTCCATATCTCCATCATCATCATAATCAACAAATATAATGCCCCCGCTTAAAAATCCATCTAAAATGCCGTCCTCTTCAACTGGTATACGATGCAATGTTCCATCATGATATTGATACGCTTCGGTCCAAATCCCGTTTGCGCCAACCGCCAAATCCACTATAACCTCCTTGTTGTTGTCGTCGACAATGTCTCTCGCATATGCCTCAAGAAATGTGCCACGCAATTCCTGAAATTTTCCATTCAATTGCATCATGGTCCGCCGGCCCCTCTCTTGGCTGTACCAATAGTCAAACCCAATATCCTCAATAGATCCATCAGTGTCCAAATCATCACTTAATTCATAATGTTTGGCTTCGTCTTCACTGAGACTATCCTCAACTGATTGCCCCAACACTGATCCACTGGACAGATGATCATCTGTTTGCATTCCTACAAATCCCACTACAATCACCGTAAGAACCACAGCACTTATTACAATCAATCCTGATAATCTGCCAAAACCGTTTGGATGTGATTTTTTGTATCTCTGGTAAAAACGCTTAACGTTTTTTATAAATATTCGCGTTTGTGCTGGGATGGTTGACTGATCAAGTATTTTCTTCCTGTCGCTCTCCTTTATAAAATATGGTCCTGCGTTCCATGCGACAAGCAGTTTCTCAAGATAATCAGGCGTTTCCTGCTCAAAGATTGTTCTTATAAAGGCAACATACCGGATTCCCCCCTCTATATTTTGCGCGGCATTAAACGGATCTTTGAAATCAAAATCTATCTTTTTGTTGCGCTTCATTTCATCTCTGGTCTGATCAGTGATCTGCATAATTCCCTTACCAACTTTATAAGGATCATCAACCTCTGATGTCCGATACGGATGAAACTGGGATTCTTGTTCTGCAATAGACAGAATCAATGCCGAATCCTCTTTGAGCCGCTTAGATGTATCTAAAATAACTTTTATAATATCGTCTTTGCTTTCGCCTTCTATCTCAAGCGCATCAGAAAATACATAACCTTCTCTATCACGATATGCTACCTTGTGCCATCGATCAGATGGCAATGCTTCTCCTTTTGAATTCAACGGCCTGCCCCCTTGTGTGGCTTTCTGCAGAACAACTGCGTCTTCTCCTTTGCGCAATTCTGTAATAACATTACTATCGTCTTGGACCATTGCGCCACGCAATGTAGCTATATCCCAAACAACGCGGGCAGACAATTCCGGCATATCAAAATCCTTCGGTTGCAATCCTTGCTCAATCATTCCCGACAACGACACATGATGCAGCATTGGCATCCGATCCGCCCAAAACTCAATATAATGAATGCCTTTTGGTAAATTCGGATAAAATCTGGCTTCTTCTGTTTTTCCTTGCAATTGCCTGCCCTGCCAGCGCCAATTCTTGCCCCACCAATTTGATTGATCGTTTTTCTGTATTTTATTGTCTATAATAATCTTTATGTCATCACTGTCTTTTTCTCTTTGTTCGCATGCAACAGACGCATCAAGCATTTTTAATTCCAAACCTATTAATGCCAAAGTAATCCACGGCCTTCTGTTGCCGTCTTGAGCTTGGTTATTCAAAATAATCTTTCCGTCTTTAAGTGGGCTGATAACCGGCTCTTTTATGATTACAGCTCCTTTTTTAGGGATAAACTTTAGCTCATGTTCTCCTTTGGTCAATCTTAAAACAAAGATTATGGTCTTGGATAGTCCTTTTAGTTTTGTCCCGTTCCAGCTCGGAGGAATGTTAAAGTATTGCACTCTCCATTTGGGAGGAATTTCTCTTAACTTCAATCCATCTATTTCAACGCGCAGATCTTGGCCTCCGAACATGCCCAACAATCTGCCTGACTTGCAACTCGCTTCCATTGAAACTGAATACAGCCCGTCTTCCGGAGCATTAAATTTATAAATGAATGGTTTTTTGATTTTTTTGAACATACTGCTTAAATACTTTAGAATCATTTAACAGCCGTATTTTTAAGATGCCAAAAAATCTTTCTTCCATTTCTCAATCTCTTCCTTGAAAAACGAAATCAACTTCTTTTTCTGCACCGCGGGCATCAAAAAAATAATTTCCGCTTCCGGCACGTCATCCAAATATATCAACTGCTCCAAAAACAGGCGATCATTAAAATCATCCTTGTATTTCTTGTTTGCCAAATCAATAATTTCCTGCAACGTTATGTAGCCGTCGGAAAGCAAAAAATACAAATCAACATAATCCTTGTACGCGCCCCGCTTGCCAATGGTAAACGATTTGCTGGCCGCAATCTCTTTCTTGTCTAACATGCGGATTCCTTCATATTTCAATAATGTAAGACGCGGTTTGTACTGATAATTGAAAAACGTCGTTTTGATGCCATCAATGAAGAAAGTCAACTCATCTATATTATTCACTGCCGGCCTGATGCGATGCCCTGCAAAAACCTTTTTTATTTTCGCAAACAACCGCTTGTCTATTTCCTGGTCGCAAAAAAAATCAAAATCAACCGAAATCCGATGTCCGATTTGAAGCGCGAGCGCAGTGCCCCCAACCAAATGATATTCCTTGAATTTTGCGAACTTCGGAAGCAGTTCACTTCCTCCTTTTGGCAGAACCTCTGGATGCATAGTTAAATGATTTTACTGAAAAAATAATTTTAGCGAGCGGTCGCACATGCTTGCGAATTGCGGTAGCCGGCATTTTTGAGAGAACCGAGCGAACCGAGCGAACCCCATACTGTCGCGCGATCCAATACCAGTGTCTCAAACCGCCATAATTAACGGCCGCAACAATAATAATCTTCTTGTGTTTTTTGATATCAAGCTTTTTAATATTATAAGACCACAAAATCGGCTTAAAAAAAACAGGAAGTTTTTTTATTTTTTTTGCATGTAGTGCCATACAGTAAGTATAGCACAGTAACATAAAAGAAAAAGAGCGCCTGCCGATTCGGCGGGCGCTCTTTTGAATCAAGAATTATTCAACCACAAACGGCATAAAGCCCATAATGCGGGAATTTTTTATGGCTCTGCTAACAGCGCGCTGATGCTTCGCGCATGCTCCACTTCTTTTCTTTGGCATAATTTTGCCATAGGCGCTAGTAAAGCGGTTAAGAATATCAGGATCTTTGTAATCAATATCCTTGATATTATTTTTGCAGATGAAGCATCCTTTATCTTTGGTTGTGGTTGGAATTGGCATAATTGTTTAAAATGGTATATCTTCAACGCTTATTTCATCTTCTTGCGTTTGCGTGCTTGGCGCTTGCGCTTCCGGACCTTGCTGAGTTGGAGCATTGGATTGCTCTTGCGGGCCTGAGTATGATGATCCTCCTGAGTCGGATTTCCTGTCAAGCATAATCATATTGTCAGCAATTACTTCAGTTCTATATCTTTTGTTTCCGCTCTGATCATCCCATGACGATGTCTGTAATCTGCCCTCTAAATAAATTTTAGAGCCCTTGTGCAGATACTGCCCGCAGATTTCAGCCAGCTTTCGCCAGGCAACTATATTGTGGAATTCCACTTTTTCTTGCCTTTGTCCTTGCTGGTCGTTCCAGTAAAGATTCGTGGCAAGCCCGAAGCTCGTAACCGCGACCCCGCTTGGGGTGGTGCGAACTTCAGGATCCTGCGTCACCCTCCCGATAAGCATAACTTTGTTCAGATCCATATGTTTTTGTGTTAATGATTATTGCTCTTATAGTTTATCACTCTCAAGCAATTCATCAAGTTTTTCATCCAGCTGGTCCAAGCTTACCTTTTTTTCGTCCTTTTTCGCGTCTTGTTCTTTGTGGATTTCTTTTTTGGCTTCTTCGTCAACAAAAGTTACTTGAGTTTTTTCGTGTTTGGGCTTTTCTTCTTGCTTATCTTCATCACCTTCTTCAATTAACTCTTTTTTGGGTTCTTCTAATGATTTAATTTTTGCTTCAATTGAAATATTTTCAAGTTTTATAATCAAGTGCCTTAAAATCTGCTGGGATAGGCGCAGTTTTTCATTGATTTTCTGTATCGCGTCTTTTTCTGATTCAAATAAATATACTCTGTAATCGCCATGAGATTGAGTGTTGATTTGGTATGCCATTTTTTTGCGGCCCAATGAATGAGTAAATTTTACTTCAGCATTATTCTGCTTTAGCAAATCCTCAACAACAGCTTTCGCGGTTTCAGTGTTTTCTTGTTCTGTTTTGCTTCCTGGAAATATGACGCATAATTCGTATTCTTGCATAGTATAATTCAATAATTCAAATAAAAAAATAATCCTTTTTTGTCCTCTTTAGGATAATGGGGCATCCATCTCGCTGGATGGGGAAGAGGAACTAAAATTATGCTATCATACACTTTGAAAAAACGCAAGTATGCTGTAGGATATATGTATGAATAATTCATTTTTGATTTTAGGCAGGGAAAAGGCGGTTTCTTTTGCTGAGATATATCAGTTTTTAGGGCAAAATGATGAAAAAATTGCTAATTTTAGCAAAGATTTAGCAATTATTATAGATGCGGAAATTGGCTCTTTTGGTCCATCAATTTTGGGCAGTGTTCCAAAATCAGGTTTTGTGATTGAAAAAGCTGATAAAATTAATGCTGGTGTTTTGGTGTCTATTTTGCAAAAATTTATAAAACAGGGCAATAAATTTCATTTTGGATTAAGCGCGTATGATTTAGGCGGCAAGGTTATAAATCAGCGCGAGTTAAAAGCGCTTGGATTAGGTTCAAAGAAATTGTTAAAACAGCAGAACGTGTCAGTCAGATTGGTTGAATCAAAGAGCGGAAATTTATCAAGCGTTGATGTTGTTAAGAATAAATTACTGGATAAAGGAGTTGAGCTTTGCTTGATGTTCGCGGACAATGGAGTGCTAATCGGAAAAACAGAATCAGTTCAGCCGTTTGAAGATTATTCTCACAGGGATTTTGACAGGCCAACGCGGGATATGAAGCGGGGCATGATTCCGCCTAAGCTTGCGCGGTCAATGATTAATATGTCTGGCGTTGATGATGGTGGTTTGATTCTGGATCCATTCTGCGGAATCGGAACTGTTTTGCAAGAAGCTTTGTTGATGAAGTACAAAGTTATTGGCACTGATGTTGATGAGCAGGCGATTCGGGGAGCTAAGAAAAATATTGAATGGCTTTTGAATAGTCAAAAAACATCTTTGCCTGATTACAAGATTGATGCTATGGATGTTCGCACACTGGATAAGACATTGGCTGAAAAATCCATGGACGCGATTGTTACAGAATTTGATTTAGGGCCTCCTCTTCAGGAGGATGAATCCCGCGTAAAGATTGAGGCAATTGAAAAATCATTAAGCGAGTTTTACGAGAATGCTTTGGGTAAGATGCGCTTTGTTTTGAAAGATGGAAAACGGACCGTGATTGCTTGGCCATATTTTGTGAAGCAAGGAATTTATATTTCTGCTTTTGATAAACTAGATGAGCTTGGTCTGCGTGTTGTCGCGCCATATCCTGTTGAATTTCAAGATGTATATCCTTTAACTAATCGCGGGACTCTGTTGTATGGCCGGCCCGGGCAGAGTGTGTTTCGGGAAATTCTGATATTGGAAAAAATTTAGTTTGCAAATCTAAAATGGCCCTCCTACGCTTGCGAGTACACAAGCTTCGGCCGGCAGGCATATATCTAATTATGCAAAAAGTGACAAATATCTCCATCCTGCATTATGTATTCTTTTCCCTCAAGATTCATTTTGCCGGCTTCTTTTGCGCCAAGTTCGCCATTGTATTTCACAAAATCATCATATCCAATTACCTCAGCGCGGATAAAGCCCTTTTCAAAATCAGTGTGGATTTTTCCGGCTGCTTGGGGAGCAGTTGATCCATTCTCCACTGTCCAAGCTCTTGATTCTTGTGGCCCGCTTGTTAAGAATGTGATCAGATTCAGAAGGCGATATGAAGCAGTAATCAATTTATCAAGCCCTGATTGATTCATACCCAAGTCCTTGAGCATTGCGCGTGCGTCTTCGTCCGAAAGCTCTGCTAATTCTGATTCAATTTTCGCGGAAATGATAATTTCGTTTTCATTTTTTGATTCTCTGTTAGCGTCTTCTTCTGCCACGTTCACAACCGTGAGAATTGGTTTTTGCGTTAATAGTTGCAAATCGCGGATTGCGAATTTTTCTTCATCTGAAAGATTTGCGTCGCTTGCCATATGCTCGCTATCTAATTGGGCTTTGATTTTTTCCAACGCGCTTACTGCTTTTATCGCGATTTTGTCTCCGCCCTTTGCTTGGGAGTGCGCGTCTTTTAATCGCTTTTCCACTGTCGCGAGGTCTGCCATTATTAATTCAAGCAAAATAATTTCTTTATCTCGCTTAGCGTCCACGCTGTTTTCAACATGCTGGATATTCGCGTTTTCAAAATCGCGCACCACATGGGCTATGGCGTCAACTTCTCTTATGTGAGAGAGGAATTTATTTCCCAAGCCCTCGCCTTTGTGCGCGCCTTTTACTAAGCCCGCGATGTCAACAAATTCAATTGCCGTGGGAATGGTTTTTTCTGATTTTGAGATTTGCGTCAATTTGAGCAAACGCTCATCAGGCACTTCAACAATCCCGATATTCGGGTCTATTGTGCAAAAAGGAAAATTTTCAGCAGGAACCTGCTTTTTAGTGAGTGCTTTGAAAAGCGTTGATTTGCCCACATTTGGCAGGCCTACTATTCCGATGGAGAATGACATGGTTTTAAGTCAAAAGTGATATATAATAAGTATTCAGAGTATAGCGCGGTTTTTGGGTTGTGTGAAGAGCGGTTGACGAGCCGTCTGTAATAGTTTATAAATTAAGAGGCGTGGAGCTAAATTATAGATTTGTTTACTCCCGAGCTGTCTCCATGCAAAAATTTGAGGAGCTAGTAATGAGCTTTTTTTAAGAAGACGGTGCTCCTCAATTGTTCATTTGTGTCTGGTGCTAGGCGTTGGGTTGCGTTAGCAGCTGTCTGCTCTGGACACAAGGTCAAAGCTAAGAAAAAAAGTTCTGTTTAGGTCGCCCGTGCTTTGGCCAAAAGAAAAACCCCGCTGAAGTTTTTGCTTCAGCGGGGCTGTTTTTGAGGAGCAACTGCTGTTTAATTACATAAAATTCTTAGCTCCTCGCGGCACACCAGTAGACCAGTTGTAAATAATACTTTGGGCTTAGCTGGTGTTTTTGTTGCCAGACAGAAAGCAAAGTCATAATAGTTATATTTGCCACATAGCATTCTGTCTGACATTGAAATAAGAAAGAACAACCAAGCGGAATGACAATCATAAATTAATAATAGGCCTCAAATAGCATCCCTCTTGGCAAACATATAAGTCCGCCAGCAGCGACTACGTAATATTAGGATATAGATAGCAGGCGGACTTATATAACCTAGTCAATCCGTAAACCAGGGAATCGTTCCTTTTCTCCTCCTTTTGAATCAGCACCGAACCATGCTTCGTTAGGCATTTCTCTGCCTTTCTCTTGAAGCTCGGCGCAGGCCTCTTGGTAGTACTCCAGTGTGATCTGCGGATCGTATGTGGTGGGCGCGTTGCTGGAATTGCGCAGGTGCTTGTACTGCCTGGCATAGATATAATCCTGTTCTATTGGCAGTTTTGCGCCGAGCATATTCAGCCAGCGGTAGTAGGCGATCCGCAGAAGCGTGATGCCGTTGTGGCGCTTGGCCTGCATATCCATCCGGTCAAGCGTCATCTGCAGGTTGCCACCTCCTTTCTCGCGGGCAAAGAGTTTTTTGAGCTCTTTCCAAGACGGCTCGCGCTCAATCCTGTCAAGCCAGTTGCGGATTTTCATGCTTTTTTGGATCATGGGCAGATCATGCCCCATGTTTTTGAGCCGGCGCACCCAATCGCTTACCATTCCCTCTGCGACATCGTCTTTATCCCAGACCTCAAATATCTGCTTGGTTAGGACTACCAAAGGCCAGTACACCAGAAACTGATGGCACTTGTAGGCCTGATACAATTCTTGGAAAAATCCTTCATGATAGTGCGCTTTGTCGCCGAAGTCAAAGCACAATACCCCGTGGCTTTTGTGGTTGTATCGCAGATCCTCTATGTTTTCAGGACTGCTCCTGCGGATGCCCTGGCCTTCCACAATGCGCATGCCATTGTAGCTTCCCAGGTGCATGAACGAGGGGAATTGGAGCGGATTGCCGATGTAGAAGAGCACGCCGCTTCTGCTTTTTGGGCCGATTCCCTTGAGCCCTGTAAAGAACTCGTTGTGCGCCAGGGGCTTGAGCAGTTTTTCTACTCTGCGTTCGTGTTCGGCCAACTGCTCCTCAACGCTCGCCATATCCATTTCCTTGAGCCGTTTTTGCACACGCTCAATGGATTTGGTATCGCCCTCCATACACATGGTGTACAGCTTTTCCAGCTCGCTATTGAGAGTTGCGCGGTATTGATCAATCAACTCTTTAGGCAGTTTAATGCCGCCTTTGCGGGAAATTGACCGAAATCGCAGTACCGCGTATTCTAATCGCTTAGCAACCCATTCGTCTTTGTCCGGCTTGAGGAATCGGAACCATTCCATTTCACGGCGAAGTGTCTGGTCCATGGAATTGGAGAGCGCGACCTTTTCTGCTTCAGCCGCGAGCCAGCTTGTATACGCGACTCCAAGTTCAGCGACTTGGTAGTCTCCGGCCAGATATTCGTAGAATATTTCCGGCTGGTTCTGCCAGAGATCGTGCAGTTTCTTGGGCGTTAGTGGCTTGCCGTTTGAGAAGTCGGTGATGCGAGCTGGGTTTGCCCAGTGCACATCCGCGCCTTGCCTGAATGCGCCAGCCAAGTAGCTCACGTTAGGCCCGCTCGGGCTGATGAGCGAGTCCTGTGAGCCAAGGGTTTCTATGAATTCGCCCATTTTGTTCGGGTCTGGCCAATCCATATTGCCGATTTTAACGGATGGAATTTTTTGGGTTCCGCTAGTGTCATCAGATATTTCCATGCCAGTTTTCGTGGCATATCCAAGAGCATAGGTAGCCATTGTTCCACTCCTTTCGCGAGTTTAGTGAATGGCTTAGATTATATAGATAAAAAGAGCTTATAACTTTAAAATAAAGGTATGCTTTTATTACCATACCTTTTGGCTCTTGTCAAGAATTTAGGTATGTGATATGGTTGAATATCTTGGAGTTAGGAGTCGGTTCTTTTTATATGCTCGGTGCTATCAGAATGGTTTCTTTAATAAGTTGGCGCTCCGAGCATAAATATTGGCCAAAGCTAAGATAATCATCTATATAAGGCGGACTTGCTTTGGCTATATAAAAACCCGGCTTGAAGTTTTTGCTTCTTGCCGGGTTATTTTTTGAGGAGCACCGCCTTGGTAAGACAAGTTTATTATTAGCTCCTCGCGATGCACCAGCAAAGTAACCCTAATTTTAGTCGCATGTTAGCTGGTGTTTTTTTGTTGCCAGACAGAAAGCAATGGAATTTTATAATTCAGGTTCTCAGTAGCATTCTGTTTGACATTGAAATGAGAAAGAACAGCCAAGCTGGAAGCAACCTTGAAGTATGGAGATGTTGCGGATAGCATCCTGCTTGGCATAAGTAAGTATGAGGCAGGGAGCGTCACTTCTGTAATAGTATGGCGAGTGTAGCACCCCACCTCAAAATATATTTGCTCACCAGCAAGCTGGCAGTAAACTAAGACTCGCTGTAGCAGATAAGCAAAATAATCCGCCAGCACAAAATAAATAATATAAATGGTCTTCTAACTGGCAGACAACAAAGGACAATATACTTTATAACATATGACTAGTTATTTGTAAAGTATATTTTGTTTACTTTTTCATCAGTTCTGCTATAGTACGCGCATATGATATCAAAAACATTCATCAAAAAACTTAAATCAGAAATTGAGAACGCCGGGTCTGGCAGGGCGAAAATCATCCGCGAGACAAACTCGCTTTTGCGCGAGGCAAAGCACGCCGGATTTCAGATTCATCGGTGCGCTATCAAAGAAGCTGAATTATCTTTGTCATCCATTGAGAAGCGCTTGAAAGAGCTTGTTCAAGAAGCGGAAAAGCGCGGATTGCGGGATGAGCCCACTTTGAAATCCGCGATTGAGGAATTTTTAGAGTCAATATTTTTTCTGCGCGTGGCACAAGAAAAAACATTACCTCCCAAATTATCATTCAAAGTGAAAGCAGATGAACAACTTGGGGCGTTGTCTGATTTAACTGGCGAACTTGTTCGGGCCGCGACTTTGGAAGCAACTAAAGGCAATTTTTCAAGCATCAAAAAATACCGAAACGCGACCGAGGAACTGTTCGGCGTTCTATTGCAAATGGATTTGCGCGGAATTCTGCGACAAAAGCGTGATGATGCTAGACGCAATTTAAAACGTCTTGAAGATATTTTATATGATGTGTCGTTGAAGAAGTAATTTCGTCACCCTGAGTTTGCTAGAGAGTATATCGTGTAGACAAGTTATATCCTTCGACTCCGCGGGTACGCTCCGCTCAG
>Ga0210057_1006150_pt1 | contig 15053 bp, 12 predicted proteins | sample CryGeyCG2114_010_2_FD_183968 | JGI IMG/M metagenome (GOLD analysis project Ga0210057, IMG submission 183968) | Groundwater microbial communities from aquifer - Crystal Geyser CG10_big_fil_rev_8/21/14_0.10 (SPAdes) (version 2) | ecosystem: Environmental > Aquatic > Deep subsurface > Groundwater ... | reverse complement strand
GGGTTTAAATGATTTTTCGGAATTGATGGAAGATCTCGTGGGTGTTTGCCGGGGAGGCGAACCTTTCGAGTTTATGATCCTTGGCCACGGTAGTTTGCAATCCCGACAGGATGCTGCCAAAGAGCTGGGGAAATACACGGAACAGACCTTCTTCAGCGGAGAAGGGTTAATTGTAAATATTTAAACAGGGCGTAAGTCCTGTTGAAAAATGAACGGCGATCGTGAGATCGCCGTATTTTATTAGTACGTTTTGCCTACTCGCCACTTTTTAAATATTCTCCACGCGTTAGCGTGGTTTTTGGAGAAAAGACCCTCCTCAATGCATCTATCGATAGTTCTTTCAAGCATTGCTGCGTGGTCTTTCTGTTCGGGGCCAAGTTTGACTCTGTCTTTGGCTTCGGCCGGAAGCCGTTTGGCAAAAGCAAAGTGGGTGCAATTGGGACCGCAGCTTAGTTCGCCGATAAAATTATCCCTAGTGAGTTTCCCGAGCCGAAGGCCGACTTCTTCACGGGATTCCCTTCTTGACCCGGCGTCAGGTTCTTCGCCCGGTATCTTGACGCCCCCGAAAGGGAATCGCATCAAGAATTTGTCGGTATCCCGAATCACTTCAAACTGGGGGATAACGGTGGCATATTCAATGATTGTTAAGGCGCCTTTATATGGAGTCCGGCTAACACCGGGGGCAAGCAATGACTGCGGTCCCGATGGCCGATCGTCTTGGTCACCCGATATTGCCGGTTCTTCCGGTTCCGGTTTCCAATCAATATCAAATTCAAATCTATCGCAACGGAATTTGTTCACACGACCTCCTGGATATTAGTATCATACTATAAAAAATTTAAAAGTCAAATTAAAAAGCGGCTGTGCCGCTTGTAATAACTTCTTACTTATATTCCATGGAGATTTTGATGCCGGGGAATCGGGCGTAGAGCTTGGCAAGTTCGCCGGTCAGTTTTGCCAGATCGGCCGGGCTGCCGGAAAACTCAACTCGCGCCTCAAGTCGGTTTGACTCATTGCTGTTGAGCGGCCTTATGCCCCTGAACTCATTTCGGGGCCTGTCTTCCCACGCCTTGATCATTAACCTTTCTTTGAAAGGCAAGAGTTCAATGAAAACAAAGCCGTTGTGTTCCATGATTAGGTCAAAGTCAGAAGTCAGGGCTAACCTTTCGTCTTTTTCTTTCGTGGCGACAATATACACCTTGACTCCTTGCGCCGCCTTTGCTTTCAGACAGTCAAGGTAATCAAGAATATCTGTCGTTACCAAGACGAGTTCCGAGATCTGTTCGGAGTTGACAGAGTTGATCGCTTGCTTGATCTCCGCGTCATCTCCGCTGTTTTCCGAGTTAATTTTTCTGACCTCAAAACCCGCAGCCGTGTAGGGTTTTACTGGGAATCTTTCAACCGCTTCGGGGATAACGTAAAGAGGTCTTCCGAAAAGGTGAATAGATTCTCCGACTTCTCTTTGGAGTATGTTGTGAAACTCTTGAGCGTTGATTTTGGCTATGCCCATAACCCGAAACATATGAAACAAAGAAGCCCCGTCAATGAAAATGGCCTTCGGTTTTTGCTGGTCCACTTTTTGGTCCTCTCTCAAAGAACGGTATAACGAGATAAGAATACCATGAAAGTCAAACCTAGTCAATCCCTAAAACCCCAGAAACGCGGAAGAACCGGAAAACACGGAGAAAATGAATACGTAAATCGGTTTACGTATTAACAAATACTACTCAAGCGTCAAGACAATCTTGTGGTCTTTGACATCAATACTGACGATGGCGAAATTATATTCCCCCTCGGTTTTAACTGTTTCTTCAAGTTTTTTATCGCCTGACTCAATCGCGGGCAGGAAACCGACAATACTTTCTGTTAATTCCACAAATGCGCCGCTCGAACGGACCTTTATGACTTTGCCTTTGACTTTTTGTCCGACTTGGAACTTTTCTTCAACTTTTTCCCATGGGTCGGGTTTCAGAGCTTTCAGTGATAGGGCAACTCTGCCTCCGTCCAGATTAATTACCTTGGCTTTTATTTGGTCTCCTATATGTAGAATTTTTCTTGGATCTTCTATAAACTTCCAGTCAATCTCCGAAGAATGAATCAGGGCGTCTAGGTTGTCGCTCAATTTTACGAAAGCGCCAAAATCGGTCACTTCAGTTACTGTGCCGTCCACTATATCGCCAACGGTGAACTTTTTGAGTTCTTCCTTAGCAAGATCTTCCAGTATCGCTTTTTCCGAGACGATGAGCTTATTCTCAGCTTCAGAGAAATCAATTATCTTTACTTTTAATTCCTGACTTTTTAACTTTTGGAGCGCTTGGACGATCTTAGTTGTGTCGCCACCGTCTACTTTGGGGTAGTGTTCGGGGGAGAGCTGGGACAGAGGCAGGAAGCCCTGGACTCCGCTGACCTCAACGATGAGACCGCCTTTGTTGATATTGACGACGGTGGTGGTGACTATTTCCTCTTTGTCCATCTTTTCTTTAATATCCTGCCAAGCGGTTGTCATCTGGGCTGACCTCAAAGAAAGCTCTCGGTAGCCATCCTCATTCTCCAGTTCGATAAGCATAGTGGAAACGGCATCCCCGGGCTTAATGGCGCGCATCCTTTCCGGATTTTCGTAGAACTCTCCCGGATAAACTATGCCGATGCCGGCCGTGCCAAGGTCGACTATCACGTTGCTCTTAGAAACATTTATTATCTGGCCTTGCAGTATGGTTCCGGGTTTCGGCAAATAAAATTCCTCCTTTGCCAGAAGGTCTTTCATTGTCTTGACGGGTGATGTAGTTAAGTCCATATGTTGTGACAATATACATAATAACCTCAAATATTACAAGTGCCAAAAATGTAAAATGTAAATATCAAAGAGTAAAATGACAATGTAAAATCTTAAAATTTTTTCATTTTGAATTGTAATTTTCCATTTTGATTTTTAAATTTTGAATTATTAATGACAGCAAAAATGCACACCAGGAAAGCGACAAAAGCTCTTGAGTAACAAATTAGATTTTGTTATACTGTTAGGTATGATCATAACTTGGTTCGGACATTCTTGTTTCAGGATAGAGAGCAAAGAAGGAAGTATTCTTATTGACCCGTTTTCCAAAGACATCGGACTGAAACCGCCCCGCATAAAAGATGACTTGGTTTTGATAACACATAACCACTATGACCACAACAACATCGAAGGCGCTGATACCCAAACGACTATGGTAATTGACGGCCCCGGGGAATATGAGAAGCAGGGCATATATGTGAGGGGCATTCTTTCATATCACGATAAAGTTGAAGGCAAAGAGAGAGGACTCAATACTATATATATAATAAAAGCTGAGGATATGGTAATTTGTCATATGGGCGACTTCGGGCAAGCAGAGTTTGAGAAGAATCAGCTGGATGACATTGGTGATGTGGATATACTGATGCTCCCGGTAGGGGGCAAATACACCGTTGATTATAAAGAAGCGGTTGAGGTGGTCGGAAAGATTGAACCCAAAATTGTTATTCCGATGCACTATAAAATTAAAGATCTGAAATCGGAGATAGACGGACCCGATAAGTTCATAAAGGAATTGGGGCTGACCCCCGAAAAAGTTGACTCCTCGACTTCGCTCGGGGCAGGCAAGTATAAGATTGCAAAAAAGAATTTGCCGGCGGAAGAAATGAAGTTAATTTTGTTTAACTACTAATTACAAATTTACCAAATATACAAATTTTACAAATTAATATTTGTAGATTCGTACATTTGTTCAGATTTGTAATTCGTAGTAGGTTATGTCTTTTTTAAACGACATAAAAAAACAACCCCAAGAGACCAGAGAAATAATGTTCTACCTCTCGGTCTTCATAACTATTTTACTGGTAGGAATGGTTTGGTTTCGTTCGTTTCAGACGAACCTTTACGTGTTGATGAATCCGGAAGAGGATGCAGAGAAAGCGTTAGCCGTTGAGAATGCTTCCGTGCCATCGCTTTTCGGTTTTATCTGGCAAACAGCGGGCGAAGTTAAGGGATTGGTGTCAGGATTATTCAACAGCGATGCGAATGTTGCGAATGAACACGCGAATGACGCGAATAAAGAAGGAAGCGGGAAAGTTTACACATTGCCATTGTCGGATTACCGCTGATTAGACGCAGATATTTACGCTGATTTTACGCTGACATCAGCGTTGTATCGGCGTCTTTATCAGCGTTCTATCAGCGGTATAGCTCTACAATATAAACACTAAATATGGCCAGTAATCAAAACATAGAACAAGGACAGAACATAAAGCAGAGGGAAATAACCGAAGAGATGCAGCAAGCGTACCTTGAGTACGCTATGAGCGTTATTGTTGCTCGCGCTCTTCCCGATGTCAGGGACGGTTTGAAGCCGGTCCACAGAAGGATACTCTATTCTATGCACGAGATGGGATTGCGACCCGGCGCTAAATACCAAAAATCGGCAAAGGTGACCGGATATGCGATGGGTAACTATCATCCGCATGGTGACTCGGCAATCTACGATTCTCTTGTTCGTATGGCCCAAGATTTTTCTCTCCGTTACCCCCTTGTTGATGGTCAAGGAAATTTTGGTTGTTTTACAGGAGATACAAAGATTGCATTAACTGACGGAAGAAATGTGAGTTTTCAGGGATTAGTTGAGGAGAGTAAAAAGGGCATTAAAAATTATACCTATACCTTTAATCACAAAACCGAATCTGTAGAAATTGCGGAAATAGAAAATCCAAGGATGACAAGAAAAAACTCTGAGCTTGTAGAAGTGATTTTAGATAACGGAGAAAGAATAAAATGTACTCCTGACCATCGGTTTTTAATTCGAGATGGCAACTACAAGCAGGCGAAAGATTTAAACGCTGGAGAATCCTTAATGGCCGGCTACTTTAGATTATCAACGACTGAAGATGATAAAAATGCTGTCGGTTACAAGATGATATTACAGCCGCTTAAGAGAACGTGGGACTGGGCTCACAGATTGGCGGATAAATTTAATATTGATAATGGTGCTTATAAGAAATCTGACGGCAGAATTCGTCATCATATTGACTTCAATAAATTGAATAACAACCCCGCCAACATAAAAAGAATGGACTGGAAGGAGCATTGGACACTACATTATAAGTTGACATCTGACAAACATAAAAATGATCCCGAATATGTACGCAAACTTAAAGAAGGCAGACAAAAATATTGGGCTGATCCCAAGTCAAAGGCCAAAGCAGTCCAACTTTTAAGCGACAAAAATAAAAAATGGTGGAAGAACCCAAGTTATCGTAAAGAAAAAATCGAGAATGTTAAGAAATTGTGGGCTAACCCCGAATACAAGAAATTTATGCGAGAAATTTCAAGCAGGGGAGCAAAAGAGAAATGGCAAGACGAGAACTACAGAAAGTTTATGAGCGAACTTAAATCAAAGGAAATGAAAATGAGGTGGCAAGATGAGGATTATCGGCAGAAAATGTCCGAAGTTGCCAGAACGACGCTTCTAAAATTATGGCTCGATCCTAAATACACAGAAAGGCGATCCAAAATTTCTAAGGAACTTTGGAATAATCCCGCATATCGAGGCAAATATACTTCGGAACATTTTAGAAATGCCGCACTAGCGCTTTGGAGCAAACCTGGGATTAAGGAGTTATACAGAGAAAAAGCTAGAAAACAGTGGCTAGATCCTAATTTTAGGGAAGTTTTTATTGCCGGGGTAAAACGAAGGAATAAGGAACGGTTACAAGAAAATCCCGAATATATGAAGTTGTTAGCCCAAAAATCCGCCGCCTCTTTAAAAAAGAATTGGCGAAATCACGAATATAAAGAAAGGGTTATAAGATCAAAAATTTTAAGTTACGTGAACGGTCTTCTCATAAAACACAAAAATATTACGGGAAAAATTTACCAAGAAAATAGAACCAATAACTGTATCCCTAATTTTAATAAGGCCTTAACGTATTTTCACGACGCGGAAGCGTTGCAAGAACAGGCGCGCGTATATAACCACAAGGTTAGGTGTATAAAACTCATTAAAAGCAAAGAAGATGTTTACGATCTTACCGTGAACGGAACCCACAATTTTTTATTAGCCGCGGGGGTTTTTGTTCACAACTCAACTGACGATAGAGCCGCGAGCATGCGTTATACTGAATGTCGAATGGCGCCTATCGCCAGTGAATTGCTTGAGGATATAGATAAGGAGACAGTTGACTTTGAAGATAACTATGATGCATCGATCCAAGAACCGAAGGTTCTGCCGACAAAAGTGCCTAACCTTCTGATCAACGGCTCAATGGGTATTGCCGTTGGTATGGCCACCAATATTCCTCCCCACAATCTCTCCGAGGTGCTTGACGCTCTTATGTTTTTGACTGACCGTCCCGATGCCGATGTTACCGAGCTTATGAATTTCGTTAAGGGTCCCGATTTTCCAACAGGAGGAGTTATCTATAACGAAAAAGACATTCACAATGCTTATGCTACCGGAAGAGGTCCTCTGATAATGCGAGGCAAGGCCGAAATTATGGAAGGGAAACCCGCCAGAGGCGGGTCCGCCTCTGGCGGAAAAGGTTTCCAGATTATAATCACCGAGATTCCCTATCAAGTTAGTGTTGCCGAGCTTATCAAACACATCGCCGATCTGGTCAAAGACAAAAAAATGGACGGCATCAGAGACATACGGGATGAATCGGACAAAGATGGCTTAAGAATTGCCATAGATCTGAAGCAGGACGCTTTCCCGAGGAAAGTCCTTAATCAGCTTTTTAAATACACAGAACTTCAGAAGGCGTTCCATTTCAATATGCTGGCTCTGGTGGACGGTATCCAGCCCCAGATACTGGGGCTAAAAGGACTGCTTGAGAAGTTCATCGACCATCGCAAGGAAGTGGTGACGAGACGCGCCAAATATGATCTGAACAAAGCTAAAGACCGAGCCCATATTTTGGAAGGTCTGAAGAAAGCCCTAGACCACATAGACGAGATAATCAAAATTATCAGAGCATCCGACTCAAAAGAAGACGCTTTTAATAATTTAGTAAAGAAATTTAAATTTTCCGACAAACAAGCCACCGCGATACTGGAGATGAAACTGCAGGCCTTGGCCGGTCTTGAAAGGAAAAAAATAAACGACGAGCTCAAAGAGAAAAAGGAACTCATCGCTTACCTGGAGGCCCTCTTGGCCAGTCCGAAGAAAATTTTAGGCGTCGTCAAAGACGAGCTAAAAGCGATAAGAGAAAAACACGGTGATGAAAGAAGGACAAAGGTGGTGAAGTCGGCTTTAAGGGAAATAGGGGAGGAAGAGTTGGTGCCAGAGGAGGATTCGCTGTTCATGCTTACAAGAGGCGGATATGTAAAAAGAATAGCGCCTGATGTTTTGAAAGCGCAAAAAAGAGGCGGCAAGGGCCTGGTGGGGATAGCCACAAAAGAGGAAGACGTCGTATCGCAGTTCTTCGTCGCCAATACCCACGACAGCTTGCTGTTCTTCACTAATTCGGGGAAGGTTTTCCAGACCAAAGCATACGAGGTGCCTGAGTCCTCGCGCCAGTCAAAAGGCAAGGCCATCGTGAATTTTCTCCAGGTTGCGCCGACTGACGTCATTACCGCCGTGGTACCGATACCGAAAGGACAGAAAAGAATGTTCCTTTTTATGGCCACGACGAAGGGGGTTATAAAGAAGGTTGATATGGATTCATTTGACGCCGTCAGAAAAAGCGGAATGCTTGCTATTAAATTGAGAGCGGGCGACGAGCTGGGCTGGGTCATTCCAACTTCCGGCGACGACCAAATAATGCTGGTGACATCGAGTGGAAGCGCGATTCGATTCAAAGAAAAAGATGTAAGGCCGATGGGGAGAGGCGCGGCTGGTGTTTTTGGAATCAGATTAGATAAAGACCAAAAAGTTGTTGGCGCCGATGTCGTGCCTTCAGGAGTTGAAAAAGGTCTCCATGTTTTGGCGGTAATGAAGAATGGATATGGCAAAAGAACGGACCTCAAGTCGTACAAAGTTCAAAAACGAGGCGGTCACGGCGTAATGACGGCAAAGATTACTCCCAAAACAGGCGAGCTGGTTTCGGCGCACGTAACTTCGGAAGAAAACAAAGAACTCATCGCCGTATCGCGCAAGGGCGTTGTTATAAGGACTTCGGTAGAAAGCATATCGGTGTTAAGCCGGGCGACGCAAGGCGTAAGAATAATGAGAGTTGAAGCGGGGGATGGGATTGCGTTAGTAGTCGTCGTGTAGGAGCCACTTAATGTGTCCGTTTCATTTCGGATTATTTTCTCAAGTATTTTATTCTCTTAAATACCCCCTGTATTCTTTTGGCAAACTCCTGAATTTTTTGACATTTAGCTCTTAGTATGTTATTATTCTAAAAGGTCTTTACACTCTCATTCAAGGAGGGGTCATGGGTCTTACGATAGCATTGCTTCTGGCCGTTGTTGCTTTGGGTGTAGTTGTTCACATCTATAGAGGTCTTTTTAAAGCTCTATCCGTACTACACATTGATTTCATTGAATTTTCTAAGCGTCTTTATGGGACAGGTTCCAAAAAAGACCGTGAAGCATCAACTTGGGAGTTTGTCATCCAGTGCATTCATACCCAGGAAAGATTGCTGATATACAAAGTAGAAAGACATATTCGATCTCTTGTGGTCAACGCTCCTGAAGAAACGAGGCAAAAGGTAGAACAAGCATTTGAGGAAGTCCTTGATAGAGACGACTGCCTCATGCGTTTATCCTCTGATGGAAGAATTGAGTTCTTTACGATTTCTGCTCAAGATAAAAAGAGTGGAGATATATTTGAAAATATATTTGAAATTTTCCCGAACGCACCAGACGAGCTGATTCAGCGTGCCAAAGAAATTTGGAATGCCAAGCTAATTCTTGCTGCCGTCTGCGGTCAAAAAGAGTACTATTTACTCGTTTCCTGAGCCTCCATGTGGGGGCTCTTCGCTTTATAATATTAATCGGCTTTTTAATGTGGATAGTCGCCATGCTATAAATGACATTCTCTCAAGGGGTGTTGTTTTTTTGTTTTGGGCGGATTTTTGATTTTGGGGATAACTAAATTCCTCATCGTGGTAAAATAAGTATTAGTCCAAGAGTGAAGCGATTGGTGACTAATAGTTACCCCCTCCTTTTGCTAGCGAAGCGAAAAGAAGGGGGTGCTGATAATTGTAACCACTCACTTCGTTCGCGGGCAATTATCGCATGCAACCAATGGCTACTCCAATAGTCGGCTCCGGCAACTCCCTTCACACGGGCGGGTTTTTGAATCCGGACTCAATTGTTAATGAGTTTGGGGTAAGAGAAGGAATGAGCATCGCTGATTTTGGTTCGGGAGCGGGCTATTTTACTATTTTAATGGCTGAAAGAGTCGGTAAAGAAGGGAGGGTTTACGCCCTGGATATTATGGAGAGCGCCTTGGATAGCGTAAGGGAAAAAGCCAAAGCCGCCGGACTTGAGAATGTGGAAGCGATAAGAACTAATCTTGAGGTTGTGGGTAGTTCCGGTCTGTCCGACCAGTCGCAGGATATTGTTTTGCTTGCGAATATTTTATTCCAGTCAGAGAAAAAAGTTGATATAATTAGAGAAACAAAGAGAGTATTGAAGGACAACGACTCGCTTATAATCATTGATTGGAAAAAGGGTGCCGGCGCCATGCCAGACGGCAGGCAGGGATTCGGTCCGCCTGACAGCTTGAGAACGGACGAGACGGCTATGCGTTCTCTTGCCATGGGCGAAGGGCTGATATTCGAAAGAAGTTTTGATGCCGGGCAGTTCCACTTTGGCCTAGTGTTTAGAAAGCAGGCAAGCTAGTAAGCCAATAAGCTTGTAAGCTAATTTTGAATTTGAACCCAGCTTACCAGCTTACCAGCTTACCAGCTTACCAAGCTGGTTTGACTATCGACAACAAAAAACTAATGGGGATTCTTGTAGGGGGCATAGCTGTGCTTGTTTTTCTCACGCTTATTTTAATACTGCGCAATGTCGGCGGAGGTCCCGGCACCGGTTCGAGAGTTACCATAGAGTTCTGGGGCGTTTTTGACGACAGGACCGCTTTCGACAAGGTCATCAGGGACTTTCAAGTCCAAAATCCCGGCATTACGGTCGTATACAGGCAATTTTCATTTGAGGATTACGAGAGGGAAATAGTAAATGCTCTCGCGGCTGGCACGGGGCCCGATATTTGGATGATACACCACACTTGGTTACCTAAACACATAGACAAACTTACTCCAATTCCGGACAAATTCTCTGATTCAGATCAACTGCCAATGACATTCGGGGATTTCCAGAGCCAGTTTGTCGAAGTTGCGGTGAACGACCTGACTTCCGGTGGCCAAATATACGCGATACCTTTATATATCGACACTCTCGCTCTCTACTACAACAGGGATCTTTTCAACGGCGCCGGTATCACCAGACCTCCGAAGGACTGGGACGAATTTAACAGCGCAGTCGAACAGCTTACTAAAATTGACGCTTCGGGTAACATCATCCAGTCGGGAGCCGCCATAGGCGCCTCTCAAAATATAAACAGGTCAACCGATATTTTGGCGGCTTTGATGATCCAGAGCGGCGTAAGGATGACCGATATTGATAATACTTCGGCTGAATTTTCAAGACCAGTTAGTAATACTCCTGTCGGTGAAGTGGCCTTAAGATACTATGCCGATTTTGCCAATCCCAATGTCCGGACTTACACATGGAACAACAGCCAGCATTATTCAATTGATGCATTTACCGAAGGCACGGTTGCAATGATGTTCAACTATTCCCATCAAGCGGAAATTCTGAACCAAAAAGCCACACGCTTGAATTACGCCGTCGCGCCTTTGCCCCAGATAAGTCCGACTGATATTAAAAATTACGCTAACTACTGGGCTGTTGGGGTCTCAAAGAACTCGCCGGCCTCAAATGAGGCCTGGAGGTTTGCGGCGTACCTTGCTTCCAGGGAAGGGGCATCAAGCTATCTTGCCGAAACAATGCGGCCTTCAGCAAGGCGCGACCTCATTGACCTTCAAAAGAGCGACCTACGTTTAGGCGTTTTTGCCAATCAAGCTCTTACGGCAAAGTCGTGGTATCAGATAGACAATTCCGCGATAGAATCCATATTCGCTGAAATGATAGACAATGTAAATTTTGGCCGTTTGTTGGTAAGAGAAGCGCTCCAGAACGCGGAAGCGGAAGTCAATATCCTAATGACAAGAAGCCAGAGAAGCCGATAAAGTTAAAAGCACAAAACACAACCCAAAAATTCACCTAATTCACCTAATTCACCTAATTTCTAATAAAATGCCAAATAAAGAAATTAAAGAATTAAAGAATTTGAAATTTTATTAGGTGAATTAGACAATTAGGTGAATTAGAAATTTATAAATCGATTCCTGTGTTTTAAAAAAAGTTAATGTTCAGAAAGAATCTATTTCTTATATTTATACTTGTTCTACTGCTTCTTCCAAGCATTGCCTTTGCCGTCCCCGGTCTGCCTATCGTTCAATGCGGCACTTCCGCGACTGCTGATTGCACTCGTTGTGATCTTTTCAAACTTTTGAAAAATCTCATTGACTTTACTGTAGGCGTCTTGATGCCCGCGGTGGCGATCTTGCTTTTTGTTTGGGCGGGTTTTCTGATACTTCTGGGCGGAGCAAATACTAATCTTGTAACGCAGGGCCGGCAAATATTCAGCACCACATTTTTTGGGATTTTAATTACGCTTTCGGCGTGGATGATAACGAATACTCTTATTCAAAGTGTGGGGGCTAAATATAACAATGCTCAAAACTGGTGGCAGTTCACTTGTGTTGAAACGGTTCCCGCTCAACCACCGACATTTAAATATTCCTGTAACCAAAATAATCAATGTGTTGCTGACTCAAATGGAACTTATACAACTTCAAATTGCGATAATCAATGTGCTCTGCCTCCGATTGAGACGATAAAATATAGTTGCAACTCCCAAGGCCAGTGCGCGCGAGATCCAAACGGACAATACACTACCCCCACTTGTAATAACTTCTGTCAACCGGGAACAACTTTCTCGATTACTACCGCAAATCTTTCCGGCGGCACAGTCGGCCAACCCTACAACCAAACCATTCAGGTCTCCGGAGGAACAACACCCTATGGCTGGACCCAGCTCGGTTCTTTACCCGCCGGCTTAAGCTTCAATACTGCAACCGGTGTAATTCTGGGTACTCCTACCGCCGCCGGCACATCAAATTTCACCATTAGAGTTACCGATAACTCCACACCCTCGCAATCAGCGGAGAAGCAATTTAGTATTGTGGTGGTGAGTAGTATAACACCAACACTAACTTGTGGTGAACCATGGGAACAGAATCTATGTCAACCGAGGCAAATGACCTGTGGCGCATCTGCTTGTAATCAATATATTCCAGCGATAAATCAATATGCCGGCAGAACGGGTGTGGCTAACGGAGCTAATTTTTTGAAAGCGATAATGATCAAAGAGTCGGCTTGCAACGCGCAAGCCGACAGCGGCCACGCTCAAGGATTGATGCAACTGAAAGCGTCAACGGCTAATATATATAAAAGTCGTTGCGGTGTTTCGGAAAATATTACTAGTCAGTGGCTGAAAGATAACCCCGTCTTAAGTATTTGTATCGCTGCTGAATATATGAAAGCGTTAGCCCAGACATCTTGCGGCAGTACACCAAGAGGAGTTGCCGCCGGATATAACGGAGGAAGCGGGGCGTGTCAGCAAAGTCGTGATTGTGCCGGAGAGACAAGCTGTGCCGGCGGGTCGGTTCAAAGATGGGAGTGTTTATATGACAATCCTCAACAAACCGTTTGCAACACTGGATATACTGAAACACGCGATTACGCCACAAAAGTGTTATACTGTTACAATAATCCGGGATTTTAAAACAGCGCAGTAGCGCAGTAGGTTGTAGCGCGGTAGGTAAAAAATTTAATTACTAATGAATTTCTCAATTTCTAAATTTCTCAGTTTCTCAATTTCTATAATTGTTTTTGGCTCTTTACTCTTGGCTCTTGGCGTTGGTCCTGTTTTTGCCGATGAACCCGGGGATAGTAATTTTACTTATCTTTTCCACTTCTATTACGATAACGGCCAATTATTAGCCGACAGGGATTTTGAGTTCAGTTACGATGTGGTGCCGGAAGAGTATAAACCGGGGACGGTTACGACCCAGTTTCCTTTTCGCGGAGAAATCACTAATTTTTTGAATCAAGTCGCGGGGACATTTGAATTTGACCCTCGCGGGGGAGACCCCGACTTTTTGAAAGGCAAGATTTCTGTCAAAGCGCCATATGTGCCGGATGGACAAAAGGCGGTTTTCTATGATTCGCAGGGAAGAACGCTTCTGACTGTTTTTGTAAGCGAAAGTTCATTCTGCAATGACGACGGTGTGTGTAATTCTGACAGAGGGGAAGACGAGAATACCTGTCCAAATGACTGCCGAGGAGTCATGGCTCCGTCGCCACTTGACGAGAACGGCTTGCCCCGAGCGGAGTCCAGGGGTGGACAAGGCGGTATACTAATGTCCGCAATTTATGTTTTAATTATTGCAGGCGCGGCATTAGGCGGCTGGTTCGGCTGGAAGTGGTGGCAGGGGAGGCAAAAACCGCCGATAATACCCCCAACATCCCCAACACCTCAATTACCACAAAATCCAAATGTTCAGCAATAAAATAAAGATGTTCAGATATAAAAAACTAATCGTATCACTCTTCATTTTAGCCATAATCGTTGGCGGGCTGTTTTATGCTGACAGAACATTTGCCGCAGGAGAAATTACTATAAATAACTTTGATCTCAATCCTAAAATTATAGCAAACAACACCGGAAGCACGCAGTTTCAGATGACATTTAGGGTTACCATCAATCTAAATAAATTTAACTCAAGATGTGGAAGTAACGAGAGTAGTTTTTATTGGTATGTATATAAGAACGTTGCCGGGTTAGATCTAAAAAGAATGTCTGGCGAGCAAAGCTTCGATCGTACCACGTCAACCATTAACGTAAGTTTTGACCAGCCAATTACGATCGATACCACTGAGATTCCTTCAGGTGGCACGGCCAAATATTACGGACAGGTTAATTGTCCAGCTTTTCTTTCTACATATATTGATAGATCTAATATTGTAAGCGTTACATTCGGTTCCGCGTTTCCTGAAGATAAGGCCTATGCTTGTATCGCGGCTGACAATAAATACGCTTGCAGTTCCGCCAATCTAAACAATTGTTCTGATGTGTCAGCTTGTGCTGGTCGGCCATGTATTCAAATAGCCAAAAATGTATGCGGTCAAGATGCCGGAACTGGTGAACCACTATCAATCGCCACTTCATCATTGCCGGATGGAGGTATCGGTCAATCCTATAATCAAGTTATCCAGGCCTCTGGTGGCACGCCTTTTCCCAGCGCGACGCCCTATTCCTGGTCTCAATCTGGCTCTTTACCTGTGGGATTGAGTTTCAACACTGTTGCGGGTAGTATTTCCGGTACGCCTACCATCGAAGGCAAATCAACCTTTACCATAAGAGCAACCGATAATTCTTCTCCATCGCAATCTGCCGAGAAGCAATTCAGTATAACAGTGACGAAAACCGGCCCTGGCCCCGGTGGTGGTACCTGCAACAACAACAGGACATGCGATGCCGGTGAGGTTAGCGCTACTTGCCGGGACTGTCCGGTGGCTCCTGGTCAAGGCGTGCCGATTCTTTTTAAATTAGATAACCCCCTTCAAGCCGATAATCTCCTCGAACTCATAGATGTTCTCGCTACTTGGCTGTTCAATTTATCAATTCCGATTGTCGTAGTGATGATAGTATATGCTGGGGTGATGTTTTTGACTTCTCGCGGCGAGCCGGCCAGAGTTACCAAGGCCAGACAGATACTCCTGTACGCCGTCGTCGGGTTTGCTATAATATTAATAGGCAAAGGGTTTATTACGCTGATAGAAAGCATACTAAACTTAGGGACAAGTCCCTAAGTTTACAAATCCTAAATCCTAAACTCTAAATCCTAAACAAACTCAATGTTTTTAAACTCTAAACTCGAAACTCTAAACCCTAAACAAA
>Ga0210057_1006147_pt1 | contig 15059 bp, 14 predicted proteins | sample CryGeyCG2114_010_2_FD_183968 | JGI IMG/M metagenome (GOLD analysis project Ga0210057, IMG submission 183968) | Groundwater microbial communities from aquifer - Crystal Geyser CG10_big_fil_rev_8/21/14_0.10 (SPAdes) (version 2) | ecosystem: Environmental > Aquatic > Deep subsurface > Groundwater ... | reverse complement strand
CCGATGTTCATCGGAGCGACAGGGTCGTGGATTGAAATGCGAACTTCCACCTCTACACTCTACTGAATTTTTAAATTTTTCGCCCAAAGAAAGAAAAACAAAAACCCAGTAATTCTTTCATACTGGGTTTGGGGAGGAATGCGGGCGGGTTTCGGACTGGGGGTTTTCATTTCCGCCGCCGCCGAATTTCGTATTTCGTTTTGCGAAATGCGTCGCACTATTTGAATTTTAACTTAAATCTTTTTTTCTCTCATCAAATTCCTTTTTATCAATCTCGCCTTTTGCATAGCGTTCTTTCAGAATTTCGAGTGGTGACTTGTCTTTTCCGTGCGCGCCATCGCTATGATAGTGTCCGCACCCATGACCATTTCCAAAATTGCCTCGTACTAAGGCGACAATCGCCCAGATGACGAGACCCCAAAAGACAATCATAAATATCCAACCGAATCCGCCCATAGCTCCATATCCAAAGTTCATCATAGAATTATTTGATTGATTAAGTCCTGCGGGAGACGACCACCCTCCCATCATCATTTGCATCATTGGCAGAAAGCCGACACCTTGCGACGGAAACGCCGCGGAAGTGTCGCAACCGCTACCTCGCTTGCCCCAAGCGATATGCATTTGTTCTTCACCTTGTTCTCCCATCATTGATTTCATCATTTCATTCATAGCAATATGCCTTGAAGTATCTCCGATGGATTGACCCATAAAGTATTCACCAATTTTTTCAAAATCCGCATCTTTAAGTTGCGAACAGGTAGTTGTTTTGTTGTTCAGGTCGTCCAAAAACTGCTTACCTTCTTTTTCTTCTTGTTGCTGGCTCTGTATGGTCGCACTATCGGAGGATGAATTTGAGAAACCCATCATGCCTTGAGCGAAAGTAAGGTTTGGGAGCAAGACAAAGCCGAAGATAAAAATAAAAGTTGTGATAAAAAAGATTTTTTTCATAAGCTATTTCGCGTTATTGATAATGTTTTGAATAATCTGATCAATTTCTTTTGGTCGCTCGCCCAAATTGGCTTGCGGGAAAAACTGCGACAGAATAATCGGCCGCATACCGGAAATAAAAGTCTGCTCGTCTTTGACATACACATTTACTTTGCAAGGCAAACAAAGTCCGATTTTAATATCCTTATTCAAAAATTCGTTGGCAAACTTTGCGTTGCAAAATTCAACAATCTTAAACGGCTCTCTGGCAAAACCTTTCTCGGCTAAAGTTTCTTGTACATTATGAACATACAAAACCCGCATGCCAGCTTTGGCAATTTCGCCTTGCACGCTCAAAACCGCTTCGTCAAAAGTTTTTGCTGTTGTTGTAGTGTAATCAAATTCCATAAATTTAAATATTATTTTCTTTTGAATAAATTAAATAAAAAGTTTTGTTTTGTATTAAACGGCGTTGTATGAATTTCCTCAAAACTCTTTATATAGCTGAAATCTTTTCGGAAAATCTTTTTTATTGAATCTTCGGAATATTGCGTAATCTCAAGCCCACTGCATTTTTTGGGTCCGTTCGTAGAAAATGTTGACATGACAAGGTAGCCGCTTGGTTTTATAAACTTGCCTGCAATTTCAACATAGTTGGCAATGTCTTCTTCTTTGGTCAAAAAATGAAACGCGGCTCTATCGTGCCAAATATCAAAACGGGATTCTGTGTCAAATTCTAAAACGTCAGCTTCAATCCAAATAATTGTTTTTCCATTTTTTCCAAGTCTTGTTTTTGCTTTTTGCAGAGCTTTGGCGGAAATATCCAATACAGATATATTTTTGAACCCAAGCTCCGAAAGTTTGTCAACGAGTCTAGAGTCTCCGCCACCAATATCAATAATGTTGGCGTTCTTATCAACCCCGGTTGATAAGATAAGATCGATTGAAGTTTTTGGGATGTCCTGATACCAGCTCACTTCGCGTACCGTATCTTTCGTCTGGTATATTCCTTCCCAATGTTGTTTTGTTGAATTGCTGTCCATATTAAAATTTTTCCAGTAATTTACCATCGGCCTCCAGTTGCTCTTTGAGAGCTTTTCTTAAAGCGTCGTAGGCAACAAGAATTTTAGGATTGGCGAGGGAATACAGAATAGCAACGCCGGCTCGCCGAGTTTTAACGATATTTTGCTGACGCATTAAACTCAAGTGCTGGGAAACATTGGCTTTGGTAATGCCAAGCTTTTCAGCCATCTCAGAAACGCCCATTTCTTTTTCATCACGGAGTAAATCAATAATTTCTAATCTCTTGGGGTGAGACAGCGTTTTGCACACCTTGGCGTGGAGTTCAAAAATTCTTTTGTCCAGATGGTTTTTATCAGTCATAAGTATATATTTGCAGAGTTTCGCATATATGATATATTGTAAGTATATGAAATTAAAGATTCCCTGTCAAATTTTTCTGCGGCGCATTTCGCAAAACGAAATACGAAATTCGGCGGCGGCGGAAATGAAAACCCCCAGTCCGAAACCCGCCCGCATTCCCCCCCAACCCAGTATGAGAGAATCTACTGGGTTGGGGGGGAATTCCGCCACGCCCGAGCGAATACAAAAAGCGGACAACCCCGTCGTCCTGCTCGTTCAGAGCAGAACCCCGCACAAAAGTTTTCTTTTCCTTTTAGAAGAAAAAAATAGGCGCGCGCAAATAAAAAATTGTGAAGAAAACTTTTTTGCGGGGTGGCGAGGTTTCCGAGCGACGGCGGGGCTGACTTCCTTATTGGGGGTTTTGCTCAAAAAAAGTTCGAGCTTCGTTCAAAAAACACCGCATTAAATCGGAATTCAAATTTCCGCCAAAAATATGCTAAAATACGTCTATGGTAATTGGATTTCAAAATTTAAATCACCCAAATATTATCATATGAACAATAGAATTTTTATTATAATATTTGTAATCGTAGTCTTTATTCTTGGAGGTCTGCTTTATATTTATAATCCAAATCCAGTAAAATACGAAAATCCCAACGAAAAAGATCCTATAGTCTGCACAGCAGATGCCAAGCTTTGTCCTGACGGAAGTTATGTTGGCCGAGTAGGCCCTAATTGTGAATTTGCACAATGTCCTTAAATATAATCAAAGCAAACACCCTCATTGAACAGATACAAAGACTTTCGCCTTTCCAAAAAAAAGCATTAGTGAAGATGCGTCTTACCAAAGTTTCTGATATTTTAAGACATTTTCCTGTCAGATACGGAGAGTCAGGTTTAGTTAAAGCCATCGAATTTTTGAATGACGGCGATAATGCTGTAGTTTTCGGCAAAATATCAAAATTAAAAACAACTAAAACTTTTAAATCTAAAATAGCAATTTCAACAGCTGAAGTAGAGGACTCTACCGGAAAAATGAAAATTGTATGGTTTAGCCAACCTTACATCGCTAAAATGTTTTTTGAAGGAAGTTTGGTGAGGATTGAGGGTCGAGTTTCTGTCAAAAAAAATAAAATGACAAAAACGAAGACGATAAGCGATAGCGAGGCGCGAGTTTCAGAAGAACTCAATTTTACAAACCCTAAAATAGAAAAGGTTACTCAAATACCTGAAGGCACTAGTGGTTCACTCTTTGCGGGATCAGAAGGAGACAGTCACAACCTCTTCCCTATTTATCCAGAAAGTCGTGGTATTTCTTCAAATTGGATTTATCATACTATCCAAAAAATCATGTCAAAGGGGACCTTTGACACTTTAAAAGATCCAATCCCTCAAGAAATTTTAAAAAAGTATAATTTACCCTCTTTAAAAACAGCCCTGATATGGATTCATGCTCCGCGTAAAAAAGAAAATGCTGAAATAGCCAGAAAAAGATTTGCTTTTGAAGAAATATTTTTTATCCAACTTGATAGGCAAAAAGAAAAATTTATTGCCCAGAGAGAAAATTCTTTCACTATAAAAAAAGAAACTGGGGTTAAAGATTTTGTAAAAAGTTTTCCTTTTCCACTCACCGGTGCTCAAAATAAATCAATCAAAGCTATTCTCAACGATTTTAAAACTGGCCATCCTATGTCTCGCCTGCTTGAAGGAGATGTCGGCTCTGGAAAGACCGCAGTAGCCACAGTAGCCAGCTTCGCGACTGTCTCAACACTTCCTCCAGATAGAAAATTTGGTAATTTACAAGTTGCTTATATGGCTCCAACAGAGATTTTAGCCGAACAACATTTTGAATCTTTTATAGAATATTTTGCTAAATATAAAATTCAAATAGGACTTATAACTGGCAGTGGCGCTAAAAAATTTCCCTCCAAGACAAGCCAAGGACAATCCTTGAAATGCCCCGACCCCAAAGGACAGTCCTTGGCTTGGACCAAAATATCTAAACCCCAGCTCCTTAAATGGGTAGAAAATGGTGAAATACCTATCCTTATCGGCACTCATGCTCTTATCCAAAAAACTGTAAAATTTAAAAACTTGGCCTTCATCATCATAGACGAACAACACAGATTTGGAGTCAAACAGAGGATGAGCCTACGTCGTAAACACGACATTGCCCCACACTTGCTTTCAATGACTGCCACCCCCATCCCCCGTACTTTGGCCTTAACAATATTTGGAGATTTAGATTTATCTTTACTTGACGAATTACCTCCCGGACGGCAAATCCCCGAAACAAAAATAATTTTGCCCCACCAAAGAGAAGAGGTTTATGAACAAGTAAAAGCTGAACTAAAAACAGGCCGACAAGTTTTTGTTATTTGCGCCCGAGTAAATGACCCAGACCCAGACAAAGAAAATGCTCTTAATGTCAAATCAGTAAAATCAGAAGCTAAAAGATTGCAAGAAAAGATTTTTCCCGAGTTTAAGGTCGGCTCTATCACTGGTAAGTTAAAACCAGCTGAAAAAGAAAAGGTGATGAAAGAGTTTTCCGCTAAAGAGATTGATATTTTAGTAGCCACATCAGTGGTTGAAGTCGGTATCAATGTCCCAAACGCCACAGTCATTATTATTGAAAATGCAGAACGTTTTGGTTTAGCCCAACTACACCAACTTCGTGGTCGAGTCTTGCGAAGCTCTTTTAAACCATATTGTTTTGTTTTTGCTGACTCTAAAAGTCAAAAAACAATCGCTAGATTAAAATCATTTATCACTGCTAAAAATGGCTTTGAATTAGCCGAAGCAGACTTACAGCAAAGAGGGTCGGGAGATTTAGCTGGAGCCAAGCAGTGGGGTGTTTCTGATTTGGCTATGGAAGCTCTTAAAAATATAAAAATGGTGGAAGTGGCTCGAGAAGAAGCCAGAAATTTGATTGAAGAAGATTTTGAATTAAAAAACCACCCCATCCTCGCTAAACATCTAGCGGAAAAGAGTGCGATGCATATGGAGTGATATATAGACAATTAAATAAACAAAAATCCCCACAAAGTTGCAGACACAAGTTCTAAATTATATAAATTAAGAAACAAAATTAGAGGAGAGAAAGTAAACCTTCTCATACTTGCTTCTTATTTTGATTAGATATTGCATCTACAACTTCGCAGGGACTTTTTGATTTTTAAAAACTCTAAACCAAACGATTTCTAAAATTGAAAAAATCAGAAATCACGTGGTCTTCCAAACACACGACAGTGTCAAGGTTCAACCTTGACACTCTGATTCGCGAACTTGGAAGAAGAGGTGATGATCGGTATCGCCTCATATAAACCGAAAGAACAACCTCGCCGATCACGAGGATAAAACCGTGGGAGCTTTTTAGGTCTGGGTAAAAGCTCCGGAAAAACCGAGGGGACTATTCCGCCAGATAATGCCGAATAATATAGTCGACATCTACCTTTGAATCTTCCGCAAGACTAGCGGCGTATGCCGCCCCATTACACGAATTTTCCCAAGTGGTAGCACATGCCGCTTGGGCTGCCAGATTTGCGGCCTTTCGTGCGTCGCGGACAGCGGCGTTTGGTGAATACATTTCACCATCACTTAAAGCCCTGTTGTACTCACTGGCAATGCCAGCTATTTCCTTTTCAGCTTCGACCAATCTCTCGATCGAAGCTAACCCCATCGCGAATTGCTTCGCCACTTCTATTGCTGCTCGCAGTTGCAGCTGCGAGTTTATCTGCTCCCAAGCAGGGAGCATGGCCATAGCACAATCTACAGCTATAAGCCTTGCAATCCGATCAACTTGATCGGATTGATCGGCAACCCTAAGGGCCCAAACTGCGTCTTCTGGACCGTTGAGATCCAGTATTTTGAAAATACTTATTTCTTCCTCATCACCCCATTCTGGCCCGAGGTTTCTAGTCAATATTACAAAAAGACTAGAAACCTCGACATTTTTCTCCTGTTTAATTTTTTTCAGACTTGTCGTAAGTCTGACAGGTTTGACTTTCATGTTTTACTTCCATTTCTCCCCCGCTTTTCCCCGAGGGTGGGAATTTGAACTCAAACCAAACGATTTATAAAATCATAAATCACGTGGTCTTCCAAACACACGACAGTGTCAAGGTTGAACCTTGACACTTTTCGCGAACTTGGAAAATGAGAGTTTAAGGTACTAATTTTCTAAACCTCATTCTTTTCTTTTTCATCTCCTTCTCCTTCTTTCTCCCCCGCTTCTCCCCGAGGGTGGGAGTTTCGTTTTTAATAACTGGTGAGCAACCCCAGTATCACCGCGGATTTATATTGTCCCCACAGCTCCCGGACCTTTACTTTAGGAATTGTTTTCCACCTCATCGGCAGATAAATACACAACCCCTCTTGCCACACCAAATTTAGATTACATCCGCACTGCCTAAGCAGATTGGGACCATCATTTAGTTTGGCGAAGAGGAACTACGATAGTGTTCTGGCAAAACCAGAATTTTTCACATTTCATTCCCAATCGCTATTTTATTATCAATGACCTTCAAAGAAAAAGACGATTAACTCTCCTAGAAGAATCAGTCGTCTTTTTCCAAGCTTGATGCTTGCAAACTTGAGTTTAAATTCGTTACTCATAACTCGTATTTCGTAACTCATTTTACCCAATATGACTTTCTCCTCTAAAAGATTGGTCTTTCTTAACCGTTTGAAGTATAGCATAGTCTATATTTTTTGTCAAGCTAAAAAGGTAATGTGCATACACATTTGGCGGTTTCTGGGTAAAATCCAGGAATGGCAATACAAATGATATAACACAAAAAAAGAAGCTTTAAAACTTATAAACAAAACAGATTAGTCTTTACCTCTACTAAATTGTATAATCTAAATAATGTCCACATTATAAAATAATAAATTTTAATAAAAATATGAATACCAAAATAAAAACAGTCGCCATCTTCTCTGTCACTCTTTCAATGTTTTTAGTAGGAGCAACTGTCTATGGAGCAAGTGAAGCCGATAGTGTAGCCCAAAAATATGGCTATCCTACAGTAACCAGTCTTTTGGCAGTAGAAGCAATGCAATTTACTCCACAGTGGGAACAAAATGTTAAAGGTTATAACTCTAATGATGGCACTTATACTACTTATAATTCCACTTATTTTGCCACTCCATCTACCGCCGACAAATTAGCTAGCTGGTTTGGTGGAACAGTCATCCCTCAAAGTTCTTATAATACCGGAGGTCCATTTACCATTCCTACTGGCGCTGCCATAAAAATTGGTGATACTTATTTAAATGCCGGTTCGGTGGCTGAAAAATTGAGAAGACTTCAAATCACTTATACTGAAGCTGTTAAAAACTACGAAAGAAATTTATTAGAAAATGAAAGCATAGCCAGTTCTGGCAATCTATCCATACCTACAGACCCGTTAGTAAGTTTAAAATCAGCTTTTGGTGTAAGTGGTGGCTCTAGTGGAAATACATCAAATGGTTCAGGAGGTGGTAGCACTAATCGCACCATAGGTGATTGTGTTGGAAGAGGTTGCCCTAGTGGTTCAGGAAGTGGTAGCGCCACAGGAGGTGGTAGCACTAATCGCACCATAGGTGATTGTGTTGGAAGAGGTTGCCCTAGTGGTTCAGGAAGTGTTGGCACGAGCTATCAAGTAAATAGTGCTACAGCAAATTATGTTAAATCTTTAGTAGTCTTAGTAAATAATTTAATCGTTGAAGCTAAAGCCAAATTAGAACTTTCTAATACGGGTGTTTCTAATTTTGGACAATATAATCCAAACAATATCATTGACGCTCCTTCAAAAAATACAACCGCTACTATAACCACAGGCACTTCTCCGGTTCAAAACACAACAACTACCCAAAAATGCACCGGGGACATTTATAGAAATTTGGAAGCAGCCAAAACTTGCGCCGCTCTAGCTCAAAGTCAAGGCACTGCTTTAGGATACAATATAAGTTGTAGCGCTTCAAAAATAACCTTGCCAGGCAATACTCCCGGAGCTGATTACTATATTTCATCAACCTGCACCGTAAACGGGAGTGCTGGGCATGGCGCTTATATGTTGGCCGGTTTTGACCCTGGAACTAGCGGTTATGTCGGAGTTAATTCTGGATGGAAAATCCTTAAAACCGAATTAGGCAATTAAGCCAAATACTCTTTCTTTTTGGGCTGGATGCCATTGGCAACGAGAATTGATTCAAACTCATCACGCTCTATAGTCTCTGTCTCTATCAGTCTTTTAGCAATAATATCAAGTAACGGCCTGTGTTCAATGATTATTTGTTCTGCTTTTTGATGTGCCTCTTTCATTATTTTAGAAACTTCTTTGTCTATCATAGCCCCCACTTCTTCTGAATAATCTTTTTCATTAACTCCTCTGCCAAAAATAGTTTTACCTTCTGCCCCTTCAAGAGCGATAGGTCCCAAGTCTTCTGACATACCATATTTAGTCACCATATCTCTAGCTAGCGCAGTAGAAACTTGCAAATCATTTGATGGACCAGTAGTCAAATCTCCAAAAACTATCTTTTCAGTAACATAACCACCAAGCGACATTGCAATATCATCTAAAAATTCATTTTTGGATTGAAGTTTCCTGTCTTCAATTGGTAATTTTAAAGTATAGCCAGCTGCTCGCCCGCGACTGATGATAGAAATCTTGTGGATCGGGTCAGCATTTGGTAAAGCGCTAGCAACTAGCGCATGCCCAGCTTCATGATAGGCGGTAATTTCTTTTTCTTTTATTGAAAGAATATGACTTCTGCGTTCTGGCCCAAGCATCACTTTTTCAATTGAACGCACTAAATCAAATTGAGAAATTTTAGTTCTATTTTCTCTAGCTGCCAATATGGCTCCTTCGTTCATCAATGAATACAAATCTGCTCCAGAAAAACCGGGAGTACGTTCAGCTATAATTTTCAAATTAACATCTTCACTGAAAGGTTTTGATTTTGAATGTATTTGCAATATCTCTTCTCTATCAGAACGATCTGGCAAATCAATGGTAACCCTCCTATCAAAACGTCCCGGACGAAGCAGGGCTGGGTCCAATACATCTGGTCTATTAGTAGCCGCCATAACCACCACTTTTTCATTTGGCTCAAAACCGTCCATTTCTACCAATATTTGATTTAGAGTTTGCTCTCTTTCATCATTACCACCACCCATACCACCGCCTCGGACTCTACCGACAGCATCTATCTCATCCATAAATATAATAGCTGGAGCCATTTTTTTGGCCACTTGAAAAAGGTCTCTCACACGACTTGCTCCAACACCCACAAACATTTCTACAAATTCAGAACCAGAGATTGAAAAGAAAGAAACATTAGCTTCTCCAGCTACTGCTCTCGCCAAAAGAGTTTTGCCGGTACCGGGAGCTCCCATAAGAAGGATACCTTTGGGAATCCTAGCTCCAATTTCTAAAAATTTTTTAGGATTTTTAAGAAAATCTACTATTTCAGAGAGCTCTTCTTTGGCCTCTTTGCATCCGGCTACATCTTTAAAAGTTACTCTCTGTTTTTGGTCATCAGGGTCTGTCAATCTGGCTCGTGATTGCCCAAAAGAAAAAGCTTGCATTCCAGAACCTTTTATTTGACGAGTCATCAACCATATAAAGACCGCTATAAACAAAACTGGGAACAAAATAGGAGAAAGGTTAAAGAGCCAGTATAAAAAACCTCCATTTTTGTTAACACTTATTTTTATTTTACTTAATTCTTCCGAAGTAACCCCGTAAGCAGCTAAAGTTTCAGTAATATTTAAACTTTCTTCTTTTTTTGAGGTCTTAATAACATCATTTTGAAAAATGGCCTCAATATCTCCACTCTTAACTGAAATTTCTTTCACTTCACCAAATTTTACAGCCATGGCTAATTCAGAAATACTTATATCCTCTTTGGCCTTATTTTCATTAATTAAAGAATAGGCAGAAACAACAAAAAATATAATCAAAACACTAATTATAAAATTGCCAGAAAAAGAGTTTTTTGACCCTCCTTTTTGGATTTTATTAAGAAAATTATTTTTATTATTGTCTTTTTTTATTTTTTTATTTTTTTTTGTCATAATAGTTTAATAAAGCAATAATAACACAAAAATAGTAAATAATCTCGTCAGTTCGCGCAAAACGCATCTACAATATATTTCTTATTTTTGTAGTATTATAAAGATATGACCTTAATTCAAAATAAAAAAGCACACTTCAACTATGAAATCCTCGAAAAATACGAGGTGGGTATTGAATTACTAGGTTTTGAAGTCAAATCTTTAAAAAAGGGGCAAGGAAATTTAGAGGGCTCACATATTACAATCAGAGGCAATGAAGCTTTTATCATAAATATGCAAATTCCACCTTATCAGCCAGCTAACACCCCTAAAGATTACGACCCACTGCGCAATCGCCGTCTCCTGTTGACTAAAAAGGAAATTGCTAGTCTATTAGGAGAAGAAAAACAAAAAGGATTGACAATTATACCTCTTTCGGTGTATAATAAGGGTAGAAAGCTGAAATTAGAGATAGCTGTAGTGCGTGGAAAGAAAAAATACGACAAACGCGAGACTATTAAAAAACGTGATACTGACCGCGAGATAAGGCGAACCTTGAAAAATGAATAGTTGTCAGTCCAAAAATTCCCGAAAAACGGTTGTGAGTGAATCAAAACAAATTTTTCAAAAGTCTGGCTGAAGCGAAGCCAGAATCCGAGGACTTTTGTAAAAATTTTGTTTTTATGAACGACCTTTTTTCGGGGATGATCGGCCTAGACAATAAGACACATTTGTAAAATGCGAGAGAGAGCTACAGTACACTCTTAAAACTGCTATAAAAGATAACTGCAAACAAAGTTGTCGCAAAGGCAAAATCCGTTGTTTCTCCATATTTTGGAGTAGGTGATTTTGCTTTCGCTTACGTTAGGGCTTAATTTTAAGTCTCGCTGGGCGACGTCAGATTCTTTGATATCTCATAAAAGAAATCTGGTGTAATAAATTTGAGACTCTGAAAAATAGTTGCTTCGCTATTTTTTCTAAATGTTGAAGCTCGATATTTTAAGATCTTGTTTGTTCCATACTTAAAATATTTAAACAAACTGCAACAAACTAACTCTTGTAGAAATTTTCCAAATCTCTTATTGCATGGCGGTTCGATTCCGCCCATCTCCACAAAAATAAGGAATGTAGTGACTATATTTTTGTAGGACTCCGCGAAGCTTTAGCGAAGCGGAGTAACACAAAATGTTATTAAACTATATTTTTATAGCCCTTCCTTCGTCAGGATCTTCGAGACCCTAAGTTTGACGAAGGGTTATTTTGTTTTATATAAAAACCACTTTATTAAATAAAATTTTTTCATTTTTATTTTACAAAAACCCAATGATAGCCACTATAAATAAAAAGTATAAACCCAAAAGCATAAAAGCTTCTTTTTTGCTTATAGAGCTATGAGTCCTTACAAATATCAAAAAGAATAGAGCGGCAGCTATCATAAACAAACGACTAACTAAAAGGAAGGAAGCATTACTAATTACAATAGGGTGAATTAAAGCCACCACTCCCAATACCACAGTAGCCGGAATAACAATAGAACCCAAAAGATTGCCGAGAATCATAAAGGTCTCTCCATTTCTGGCTGAAGCAATAGAAAAGTATACTTCCGGCAAAGCATTACCGAAGCCGACAATCAAAAGTCCAACCAAACTAATGGATATTTTAAAACTTGAAGCAAAAAAAGAAGCTGACCCCACAACACCTTGAGCAGCAATAAACAATAAAATAATTCCGAGTGAGACTTTACCAATATTTTTAAGAGATTCATTCAAAATTTTCCTCCAATTTTTAGGTTCCTCCTCCCTATATTTCTTGGTAAACCGCTCTTTCTTGGAAAAAAGCCATCCTAAATAAATTATAAAAAGAAACAACAAAATAAATCCATCAGCTCTTGATAAAACACCATCTATCAAAAGAATGATGGGTAAAATAGCTACGCAAATAGTGAAAATCAAAGAACTTTTTATAGTTTGGCTTTCTATTTGTATTTCTTTTTTTGGAGAAAAGAGGACGGCCACAGCTACCGCCAAAGTTAAAGCGGTAAAATTATTACCAAAGACATCACCCAAAGATAGTTGGGGTATGCCTTCCATTGCCGAAGTAATACCAACAAAAAAATTAGGCAAAGAAGAGGCAAAAGCCATTACAAAAAAGGCAACCACAAATTCTTTCAATCCTAAAAAGTGAGAAAGTTTTACCAAACTAGTAACAACGAGTTCACCTGAAATATATAAAATTCCACAAGAAGCTAAAAATATAGCGATGTTTACAAACCAATCCATTATCAATTATTATACACAATTTTAAGAGTAACTAACTTTATTGATTAAATACAATAAAAATAAATACAAACAAAAAAATCCCCACAAAGCCATAGACAAACGGACTCTAATATGATACGAACGAGAAGATAGTGTTTAGAGGAGAGATATTTGTACTTCTTTTTACTTGCGTAAATAGAAGCAATATTACTCACACCGTTTCCTTGCTCGATTAGATTCCATAGTCTGCAGCTCTGTGGGGATTTTTCAAAATTTTATCTGCACCACGCCAATTTCTTCACAAACCTGCCCCATTAGATATTTCATCTAATAAGGTCTTCCAAACACACGATACGAGAGTGTCAAGGTTCAACCTTGACATCATGAACTTGGAAGAAAATTATGCTTTGTGATACAATAAAAATATGAATACAACAATAAAAAAATATTATGCTACCGTTGCTCCGGTCCTTTTGCGTGGCAAAGAGCGACTTCGTTATTTGCAAAAATATCAGGGGGTTATAAGTCAAGCTCGTGCCAAAAAAATATTACACGCTACGACCAAAACTCGTAAAAGCTTAGACCGTTCTTGAGTATATGTATACACTTGATACCAATGCCGTTATTTACTTTGCTCAAGGAGAAACGAAAGCTCTGATTAAATTACAATCGATATTTTCATCAAACGACTCTATCTCTATATCTACAGTTAGTGTTGCCGAACTTTTTAGTGTCGCTAACATATCTCAAAGTGAAAAAAGTGCGATAGACAATATATTGGACACTCTCTATTCCGTTCCCCTCGATGAAACATTAGCGCGACGCGCTGGAATGCTACGCGCCGAATATAATCTAAAGCTAGCTGACAGTATAATAGCGGCAACAACTTTGCTTACAAACAGCACCCTCGTCACTCGCAACATAAAAGATTTTAAGAAAATTCCAAATCTAAAACTTCTTAAAATCTAATTCAAAACCCAACAATCTCTTCTAAGAAAAATTGCAGAGTCTTCCAAACACATGACAGTGTCAAGGTTGAACCTTGACACTTTTCACGAACTTGGAAAATGAGAGTTTAAGGTACTCTCGGACCTGTGAGACAGAGAGTTAGCTCTGTCTCACAAAGAACAGGCATGCGTTACCGGACAGGCATTTGTTGCCCGTCCGTGAAGGACGGGAGAGGTGTCCAGTTCAATTTGAACCGATCCACCTCCTCCATTTTCAACTTCACGCCCCCTATAATGGGGACGGAGTAATGGACGTGGTAACCCACGTCATTTGAGGCACAACTCCGGACGGATACTGTGTACCATCCGTCCTTGATTTCCTCCTTCCTCGCCATTGCGAGGATAATTTTCACTTCCCTCTGCAATCCAACAAGCTGGAATTGCAGTTTCTGGTTCTCTTTTTTAAGGAGAACCAATTCTTCCCTCAATTCATTCTCTGCATCAAAATCAAATGAAAAAATTTTCCGCATCCTTTTCTTCTCCCTCTTTCTCCCCCAATATTGTATTCCCTTGGAGGTAGGAAAATTCTAAACCAAACGATTTCTAAAATTGAAAAAATCAGAAATCACGCGGTCTTCCAAACACATGACAGTGTCAAAGACGGTCTTTGACATCCTGATTCACGAACTTGGAAGAAGAGAGTTTAAGGTACTCTCGGACCTATGAGACAGAGAGTCAGCTCTTGTCTCAAAAAACTTGGTGTGCCGTTCCCACTGACTTAGGAATATCCTACTTCTTTCGTAGGCGGTGCGTCCCTCGTGCAAGCATGAGCACTTTCTCAAGCTCGCACTCCGGCAAAAAAATCGTAACGACCTCCGCTCCACAGAGCGGATGTCCTGCCGGGTCCGGTCGCATATCGACCGGACCTTTCGTCAAATCCACCCCCGGAAAACTTTTTTCCGGGAGACTTAGATGGGCTGATCTTACCAGCCCAACTGGAAATTTTCTAAACCTCATTCTTTTCATTTCCTTCTCCTTCTTTCTCCCCCGCTTCTCCCCGAGGGTGGGAGTTTCGTTTTTAATAACTGGTGAGCAACCCCAGTATCACCGCGGATTTATATTGTCCCCACAGCTCCCGGACCTTTACTTTAGGAATTGTTTTCCACCTCATCGGCAGATAAATACACAACCCCTCTTGCCACACCAAATTTAGATTACATCCGCACTGCCTAAGCAGATTGGGACCATCATTTAGTTTGGCGAAGAGGAACTACGATAGTGTTCTGGCAAAACCAGAATTTTTCACATTTCATTCCCAATCGCTATTTTATTATCAATGACCTTCAAAGAAAAAGACGATTAACTCTCCTAGAAGAATCAAAAGATTGCCTTTACCCCCAGACACCTTTGAAGTAGGACAGTTATAATTAGTTTTTAGCAAAAATTTAATTTTAATTGTCATGAAGAAGAAATATAAACATTTGTCGTTTGAAGAAAGATTTACAATTGAGGTGATGTATC
>Ga0210057_1006146_pt1 | contig 15066 bp, 24 predicted proteins | sample CryGeyCG2114_010_2_FD_183968 | JGI IMG/M metagenome (GOLD analysis project Ga0210057, IMG submission 183968) | Groundwater microbial communities from aquifer - Crystal Geyser CG10_big_fil_rev_8/21/14_0.10 (SPAdes) (version 2) | ecosystem: Environmental > Aquatic > Deep subsurface > Groundwater ... | reverse complement strand
GTTTTGTTGTGGATTCAGCTGCAAAAATCGCTGAATTTTTTTCTTTAACCCATGCTTTTGTCGGTTTAACTTTGGTTGCTTTAGGAACTTCTCTGCCTGAATTAGCTGTTGCTTTAATTGCCTTAAAAAAAGGATTTCGCGATATGCTGATTGGTAATCTTGTTGGCAGTAATATCTTGAATATTTTATTTGTAGGGGGGTTTGCTGCTTTAATTAATCCATTAATTGTATCTGAATTCACTTTGTTTGTTTCAGGCCCGTTTATGGTCCTTGTATCATTTATTTTTTTAGTGTTTGTCTGGAATGACTTAAAACTAAGAAGAACTGAAGGCATAGTCTTGTTCCTTATTTATTTGTTGTTTTTGATAGTGATTCTCCCAAAATGATTCAGTTAAAATTATTAAGCACTTTGTTTCTATTTTAGTAGATGAACTTAATCAGAAAGAATTATGAAAAGAGAACTGCGGCTTTAACCTTAATCTGGTTTCTTGCTTTTATTACTTATTATAGTGCGCCAAAATTTATTGAAATGACTGCAGTTTTTGTTGTTTGCTGGATTTTTTCTTTAGTTGTGTTGAATAAACCAAAAAAAGATGAATAAAATGCTTTCTAATGCAATTGCAGGAATTCTTGCCGGAACAATTGCTTTTTTATCCAATTCTTTAGTGCAGTTTTTTTTAAGAAACAAAGTTGATTTTATTGAATCATTTTTTACTGCTGTTTTGATTGCAGTTATTTTTTTCTTGATAACTTACCGCTATTCCAGAAATAAGACTGTTTGAACGGATCCAGATGAATAAACGCACGATTAATTTCTTTCATTGATTCAACTGAATACTGAACGTTTTTTCCTATGGAGTGTCCTTCCTGAATTGAAATTCTTTCATCTAATTCAATATGGATTTCAACCTGAACAGAATTGCCAACACATTGTCCTTTGATATCGTGAACTCCTTTGACTCCTTTTACTTCCATTGCTTTTTCTTTTATTTTTTCAATTAATTCTTTTGAAGGGGCTTTTCCGATTAATTGGTTTGAATTATCCAACGCAATTTTCATGCCGTTCCAGATAACATAAACCGAAATAACCAATGCCATTAAAGGATCAAGAAAATTATAATTGTTCATTGCCCCAATAACCCCGATTAATGCAGCAAAAGAAATCAATACATCTGCTTTGCTGTCTTCGCTTATTGCATTTAATGCAGTGCTCCTTGTTTTTTCAGCAGTTTTTTTTGTGTAAACTGCCAAAATAGATTTCACTGCCATTGTAATTAGCAGAACAGTCACTGCAAGAAAACCTAACTGAATAGTGTTTCCAAAAACAAGTTTTATTGTTCCTTCTCTGATTAATTCCAACCCAATAACTATAATCAGTATTCCTGTAATCAATCCTGAAATCGATTCAGCTCTTTCATGCCCAAACGGATGCTCTTTATCTGGTTCTTTGCATGAAATCCTTACCGCAATCAGGGTTATTGCAGAAGTAAAAATGTCTGACAAAGAATTAATTGCATCAGCAAGCAATGCAATGCTTCCTGTCAGCAACCCGATAAAAATCTTTATTAAAAATAAAAAAAGGTTGCCTGCTAAATTCACCAGCGAAACAATTTTTTTTTCTTTTTCCATTTTACCATTTAATTTTATTTAATGAAATAATTCTGCCAACCAGCTTATTTAATCTTTCTATTATTACTTTTTGCCTTTTTTCAGTTCTTGTTTCAACGCATTCTTTTACCACAAAAACATTATATCCTTTAAACAATGCACTAAAACAGGTTGCTATAACACAGCAGTCTGACTGGATTCCTGCAACAAACAAATTCTTTACTTTCAGTTTCTTCAACAGTTTTTCTAATTTAGTTTTATAAAACCCATCATAAGTAGTTTTATGCACTACAAAATCTTCCAATCCGTTTAATTCATCAATTATTTTGGTTTTTTTATTTCCTTTTATTGCGTGTTTTCCTGTTACTCTAAAAATCGCATCATTTTCTCCGTGAAAGCAATGAACATGAATTACTTTAATGTTTTTTTCTTTTGCTTTTCCCACAAGTTTCAAAGTGTTTTTAATCAATGGTTTGCTTCTTTTCCCTGAAAGCAATACTTCATTTTTATTCCCATAAACAAATTCATCCAGTAAATCAATTATCAGCACAGCAGAATCTTTTTTATTGTAATTCACTTTTTTTCCCTCTCCAGCAAAACTTTTTCTCCGATTTTCCTGAAAACTCCTCCGGTTTCATGCATTAAATAATTCATTGAATCCAAATCCATTACTCCATCTTTCTCTAAAACTTTAACTCCAACCACTTTGCCCACTATTATTCTATGGTCTGCTTCTTTCAAATCAATCACTTCACTCAACACGCATTCCAGAACTGCTTTTGCTTCTTTTAATCTTGGAACACTGATTTTTTCTGATTTTTCTGTATGCAGTTCATTTTTTTCCAGTCTTTTATCAAACTCAATTTTTTCCTCGCAGTTGACTGCTTTCTGCGCAAAATTTTCAGAGATTATGTTAACAGTAAACTCTTTTGTTTCTTCAATGTTCTTGAAAGTCATTTTGTGTTTTCCTACCCCTAATCCAATCAAAGGGGGCTCAAAGCTGAACGGATAAACAAAAGAATACGGCGCAGCATTAATTTTTTTTTCTGAATCCATTGAAATAATCAGAGTTGAAACTCTTGGGCTTAATAATTTAACAAAATCACTTTCTTTCATTCAATCCCCTAAAAATTCTTTTATTTCCTCAAAATCTTCTATCCTGTTAATTTTTTCTCCTTTAATTTCTGCTCTGTAAATCAATGTTTTTGTTCCTGCACTGTTGCCTGCTTTAAAGTCTGCTATTGCATCCCCGATAAATATTGCTTCTTTTGGCTTTAAATTAAATTCTTTCAAAACTTTTAGTATTCCTTCAGGAGCTGGTTTTGGTTCAATTACATCTGAAGCAGTAACTGCATAATCAAAAAAATGTTTTATTCCATGATATTCTAATATTGTTGTTTTTGTTTTGTTTGTAACAACAGCTAATTTGAATTTTCCTTTTAAAAATTCAAGTATTTCTTTTGCCCCTGGATTTAGTTTGCTGTAACCAAGATATTTTGCATATTCTTCTGACCATTTCTTCCTTGCTGTCTCTTTCTGTTCCTTATCCAGTTCAGGAAGCAGTTTTTCTATTGCCTGTTTTAATGTCATATGCCTTATTTCGCTGAATTCTTCTGCTGTCAATTCTTTTTTGTTGTGTTCTTTTATTATATCGTTAACAAAATGTCTGTTTGCTTTGGCTGAATCAATCAATACTCCGTCAATGTCAAATATTACGGCTTTAATGGTCATTACTAAATTTATTATAGTTAAGTTTATAAAAAAAGAAAGCTAATTTTGTTATAATTAAACAGAGGTGGTTTGTTATTCCAGCTAAAAAAGGAAGAGCAGGGTTTTTAAGCAAAAAAAGTTTGGATCGTCTTACAGCAAGCGGACGCCGGGCAAGACAGGCAAAAAAATTTAATGCAGAAGTTGATGCGCTTATACGTGCCCGAAGAGAGTCAGGCAACATGAATTTAGGAAAACCTAAAAGAACTACTCTATTAAGCCCAGATTCTCTGAAAAAAGTAAGTAATCGTAAAGTTGATCGTTTTGGAAGTGATTTGTATAAATATAAATCAAAAGGTTCAAAAGAAGTAAAATTCCCAGGGATAAGTGGAAATCCTAAAAGAACATTAAGCCCAAAAGCACTTTCTAAAGTAAGTCAAAGAAAAATCGACAAATTTGACAGGCGTAAGTTGCCTTCATAATACAGGGTCCCTGCTCAAATAATGCTTTTTTAGAAATTATTTAAAAGCATTAACAACTATAATATGGGTATAAGGTGGTTTTTTTATGGCAATTGAATTAAAAAAAGCAGATTCTTGGGCTAAAGCAATTAATGCAATTTCTACTTTTATTTCTGAGGGGAATTTTCGTTTTAATGATTCTGGAATAAGTTTTAAAGCAATTGATCCAAGTCAGATTGTTTTAGTTGATTATTCTATTGCAAAAAGTTCTTTTGATAAGTATTCTATTGAACCAACTTATGTTGGAGTGGATTTAGTTGAATTAAATAAAATAATGTCCAGAATTTTTCCAAATGACAGAATGACATTGGATTTAACTGAAAACGAATTATCAGTTCATTTTTCCGGTGAATTATCAAGAAGTTTTAGATTACCTTTAATTGATGTTTCTGAACAGGAAATTAATGTTCCTTCAACTAAATTTGACACTATAGTTGAAATTAATGCAAGAATCTTTAAGGAATCATTAAAAGATGCTGCTTTGTTTGGCAGTTCAGTTATTTTAAGAGCTAAAGGAAACCAGTTTATGATTGAAGCAAGAGGTTCTTCAGGAACACTAAAAACTGTTGCTAAAGAAGCAAAAAAAGTAATTGTTAAAACTAATTCAGAAGTAGTAAGCAAATATTCATTGAATTTTTTGGCTAATATAGTTAAAGAAGCTGACCCTGATTCAATGATTAAACTTGAATTAAAAGGTGATGCGCCAATGAAAATCAGTTATCAAATCGGCCAAAGCGAAATCCACTTCCATTTAGCCCACATGATACTCTAATTACTCTAATAACAAATTCAGTTATATTTAAATATTACATTGGATATACATTATTAGTGGTGTAATTGGATTCCTTAAAAAGCCCTTTTTTATGGAGCAGGCACGCATTAAGGCAGGCAGTTGAAGATTCATTAAAACCAAGCGAAGTTGAAAAAACACTTTCAAAATGTTTGTTAATTGAAAGTGGATTTGATAAGGAAAAGGCAGTCTGTAAAGTTAATGGAGTTTATTGCACTGTAATTTTAGTAAGGATGAAATTTGGAATAAAAATAATAACTTGTTGGAAAAGTAGCGGATGGGAAATAAGAGCTTATAATTCTGAGGTGAAAAAATGAATTGTGTTTGTGGAAAAAAAATGAAGGGAATAAAAACTGAAATGGATTTTTTTGATGGAAGTGTTATGGTAAGGGATGTTAATGGCTTTTATTGTTCTGAATGTAAAGAAGAATTGTTTGATTCAAAAGAAGGCGATAAAATCTTTGAAAAAGTTTCAAAACTTAATGTAATAAGACCTTTTGAGTCAAGGAAAAAAATTGCAAAAGTCGGGAACAGTTTCGCGATTCCTGTTTCAAAGGAAATAGCAGATTATTTACAAATTAAAAAAGGAGAAGACATTCAGATTAAAGTCCAGAACAGAAACCGACTTATTATTGATTTATGTTAATAAATTTCCATCTTGCACACCTGATTTTATAGGCAATCTCCTTTGAATTCTATTTTTATTCTTTTTAATCAATTATTTATTCATGGCTGCAAAAGAAGAGTTAATTTTTGCCCAGAAATTTCCTTTTTCAAACAAGGCAAAAAACTTAATTGAAAAAGAAAAATTTTTGTTAGATGATGTCTCTGATGAAATACTGGAAAGATCAAGAATAATGTTGTTGAATGCTTATAGAAAAAAATCTTATTTTTTGAATGAAATTTCTTCTTCAACTGACTTAATGTTAAATGAAATTTATGCTTTTCCTGTTTCAAAAATTTTATTGTCAGTGATTAATTCCCCTGAATTAAACAGAAAGTTTGCTTTAACAATGTCTTCAAGCACATTTAAATTCTTAGAAAAAGAAGAAAATAATGAAACAATTTTTGAATTATTTGATGACTTTAAAATAAAGTTTTCTCTTTCAGAAAACAATTCTTTTCTGGTTTCAATTGACTTACTGGATTTTCTTTCAATGCCTTTTTTTAATGAATTGAAATTAGTTAACCAGCAAGTCTTTAAAGGAAAAGTTTTTCTTTCAAGAAATGATTCAATCAGGTTTATTTCTAATTTAGTTTATAACAAAGTGTTTTTTTCTTTGCCTTTGTCAGTTAAAGAAATTCCAAAAAAATTCAGGGAAAATGCTATTTCACTTAAACAAAGTTTTGCTGTCGTCAAAAAAACCATGCCTGAATTCAAGTTTTCTGCTTTGCTTAAACCTGATTTGTTTCCCCCGTGCATGCTTTCCCTGTATCAGGATCTTTCTTCTGGTTCAAAATTATCCCATATTGGAAACTTTGATTTAGCTTGTTTTTTGATTAATACAAGAATTTCAAGAGAAGATTTTCTAAAACTTTATTCCAGAGCATCAAACTACAAGGAAAATCTTGCGACATATCATTTCAACAACATTAAAGGAAAAGAATCAAAACCAAAATATTCAAGCCCTTCTTGCGGTAAAGTTTTAGACCATGGATTATGCTTAAGAAATGAATCCTGTGAAGGAATCAGAAGCCCTTTAGGGTACTATATCAGAAACCTGAAAAACCTAAAAAAAGACGGCAAAAAAGAAACCGAAACCAAATAAATACTTTATGGTTTAGTTTTAATTTAATACTTTAAGGAGGCCATTCAATGGTTGAATTTGATTTATTTAAATCCTATGATGATGAAGACGATTTTTCTACAGACGATGATTCTGAAGACAGTGATTAATTCATTTTTATTATTGTCTTCTTTTTTCTTTTTTTTTAATTTTTAACCATTTCTTTTCATATTTTTTTCATGGATGAAGTAAAAACAATTGATTTTTTACAGAAAAAATTCCGTTCTTTTTATAGGTCAGTTTTTGTTGATTCTGTTCCTGAACCAGAAAGAAGAGAATTTGGTTATGGGGTTTATGGAAAAAAAATCATTGCAAGGCACCTTTCTTTCAGTTCATCAAAAGAATTTAATTCTTTTTTAAGAGAAGAATCTCCTTTTTTTGTTTCTTATTCTCCTGCTTTTTATGAGTTTCCCGACAAAAGACCAATTGAAAGAAAAAACTATATAAAATCAGATTTAATTTATGAATTTGATGCAGATGACATTAAAACACCTTGCAAAGAAAAGCATGATTCGTGGAAATGCATTGAATGTAATGCAGAAGGAAAAGGATTAATAGATAAATGCCCTAATTGCGGTTCTTCTGTTGCTCAGGAAGAATGGATTTGTGAAGAATGCATTGAGGCAACAAAAAAGCAGACAATTAAGTTAATTGATTCACTTGAAAATGATTTTAATTTCACTGAAGGAATTTCAGTTAATTTTTCTGGTTCAAAAGGATTTCATATTCATTTAAGAGACGAAAAATTACAGGGCATGAATCCTGCTGCAAGAATTGAATTACTGGATTTTTTAACAGCAAAAGAAATTGATTTAGAATCATTAGGTTTTGTTTATTCATCAAAAAAAATGTCCTGTCATGAAGAAGAAAATGCTTTTGGCTGGAGCAAAAAAATTCTTTCTTCTTTAAGGAAATTAATTGAAGAAGAAAACACAGAAAAGCTCAGTGCTTTTGGGGGGACAAGAAATTCAACAATGAAAAAATTTCTTGAAAAAAAGGAATTAATTCTGAAAGGAATTCAAAATGGTTTTTTGTTTCCAATGGGTTCTAATTCAAAAAAGTTCTGGGAGTCGCTTTTAACTAATTTAATGGAAGAACAAAAACTTTTTATTGACAGGCAGACTTCAATGGATATAAAAAAAATAATTCGTGTTCCTGATACAATCCATGGCTCAACAGGATTAACTGCAATGCAGTTTAACAGAGAAGAATTAAAGGAATTTAAGCCTTTAGACAAAAGCATAATATTTTCAAGTAATCCATTAAATGTATTTGTAATAAAAGCGCCAAAATTCTGTTTAGGAAAAGAATCTTTTGGTCCGTTTAATTCAGAGGAAACTGAATTGCCTGAATTTGCCGCAATTTATTTAATGGCAAGAAATTCAGCTAAATTGGTGTAATAATGGAATTAGATTATGATGAAATAAGAAAAATTTATCGTTTAGAAAAAAACACCTCTAAGCTGGTTGAAGTAAAAGACGATTTTTTTGATTCATTAACTGAATTCCTGCTAAAGGAAAAACAAAGTTATTTTGATTCAATGAAAGACCTTGATTTTACCAAAGCAAGAGCTTTTACTAATTTAAAAAAAATGGTGGAAGAAATCCTTAGTTTAAGACAAAAAAAGATTTTAAGCAAGGCATTAATTTCTTCCAAGACTTCTGAATCAAATAATGAATTAATGGCTGAAGAAGAAAAAAAAATGTTTATTCAGATTCTTAAAATTCTTGAAGAACACAATTCTTTAATTCAGTCAGTTTTTATTGGAAAACAAAACAAGTCAGTTAAAGAAAAGGATTTAAATAAAGTTTTAGTAAAGGTTCTTTCAGAGATTCCTTCTTTTATCGGAACCGACATGAAAGAATACGGTCCATTTAAAAAGAACCAGACAGTTAAGCTTCCTTCAAAGATTGCAAAACTATTTGTTTCAAGAAATATAGGAGAAAAATTATAGGTGAAAAAAATGACTAAAAAGAAATTAATCCCAAGCCCAAAAACAAGGTTTTTGTTAATTAAATGTATTAAATGTAATAAAGAAAGAAAAGTGTTTTCTGCTTCAACAACAGAAATTAAATGTGATGGATGCGGGAACACTTTGGTTTATCCTTCTGCTTCAAAAGCAATAATTGAAGCAAAAGTAGTTAAAGCACTTGATTAAATAAAGGTTTTTAATTATGGAAAGAGATCTGCCTGAAGTAAATGAAATTGCAGTGATTAGAGTAACTAAAGTTCTTCAATATGGAGCTTTTGTTGAATTACTTGAATACAATAATCAAAAAGGTTTTGTGCATATTTCTCAGGTTACTTCAGGCTGGGTTAAAAACATAAGAAATTTTGTTAAAGAAAACCAAATCAGGGCAGCCCAAGTTCTTGCAATTGATTCAAGCAAAGACCAGATTGATTTAAGTTTTACTAAAGTTTCTTCCGGAGTGCAGAGAAGAAAAATAGAAGAATTTAACAGATTAGTTAGAGCAAAAAAATTAATTGAAGTTCTTGCAAAAAACAAAAAAGTTTCTTTTGATAAAGCATGGGAAAATACTGCAGAGCATTTATTGAATGAATTTGAATCATTGCCCCTTGCATTAAATGAAATTTCTGTTTCAGGAAAAATTCCTTCAAGCATTAAACCGCCTTGGGATGCTGAATTGCTTGAATTAATTAAAAAAAATGTCATTATTCCTAAAAAAACAGTTAAAGGAGTTCTTTCATTAACTTCTTTTGAATCTGATGGAGTTGAAATAATAAAAAAAGCTTTGCTTCAGGCAAAAAAAACCGCAGGAAAAGATTCTGAAATGATTTATTTAGGTTCAGGAAAATACAAACTTGAAGTCATTTCTTCTGATTATAAATCCGCTGAAAAAATATTAAAGGATTCAGCAGAACAAGCGATTGAAATAATTGTTAAATCCAAAGGAAAAGCAGAGTTTAAAAGAATAGAAAAGGAATAAATGAACAAAGAAGGATAAAAAAATAGAAAAAGAATAAAAAGAAAGGAAAAAAGGTTTTTTTATGACTAAAGTAAATTTTTTAAAGAAAAAAAAATTAAAGAATGCTGTAATGTTTTCTGGTTTGCCTGGAATCGGTTTAGTGGGCAAGATAGCAGTTGATTATATGTTAAAACAATTTAAGGCAGAAAAAATAGCTGAAATAACATCAGATGCTTTTCCTCCCAGTGTACACACAAAAGGTTCTGTTATTGAAGTAATCAAAGACGAATTATATTATTATAAATTCAAAGGAAAAGATTATGTTTTTTTATCTGGTCCTGTGCAACCTTCATTGGATGCAACAATTTCTTCTGCAAAAGAACATTATGAGTTCGCAAAAGAAATTGTTTTAGCAGCAGAAAAACTGGATGTAAAAGAAATTTATACTCTTGCAGGAATTAATGTAGGAGAAAAGAGAATGAATTCTGAACCAAAAGTTATTGTTGCTGCAACAGACAAAAAAATTCTTAATGATTTAAAGAAATTAAAGGCCGAAGAACACGAAGAAGGATTAATTTCCGGCGCAGCAGGATTAATTATTGGTTTGGGTTTAGAACACAAAATCAAGGGCGCTTGTTTAATGGGAGAAACCAATGCAAGATTAATTTATGGAGATAATGGCTCGGCAAAAAAAATTCTTGAATTACTTTCACTGAAATTCGGTTTTGTCATTGATATGAAAAAAATTGACAAGGAATCAAAAGAAATAGAAAACGCATTCAAGCAGTTAAGCGAACAACTGGAAAAACAACAAGATGACCTTCCGGAAAAAGGCTTAACTTATGTAAGATAATCAAAAATCAAATTGCATCAAAATTCTTTCTTTTCCTTTCCCCCAATAATTCATTATGGTTCTTACTTTTTTAAACCCATTTTTAGCAAACAAGTTAATGCTTTTTTCATTTTCTGGTTTTACAGTAACTGTGATTTCTTTTATTTTTTTTTTCTCTTGCAATTTCCAGAACTTTTTTCAGCAGTTTGTCTGCTAACCCTTGTTTTTGTTTTTCTGGGCGAGTTGCAATTCCATAAATAAACCATTTTTCTTTTTCTTTTTTTTGCACCTGAATATTTGAAGCAAGTTTTTTGTTTTCTTTTATTCCCAAAACAAAACCTTTCTCAAGTAGTTCTTCTGCTTTCTTTTCAGTTATTGGAGGCATATCATAATCCTGTTCAAAACAAACTTTATCTAATTCAACTATTTTTTTAACATCTTTTTTTGTCAGTTTTAGAATTTGCATAATTTCACTCAAAAATCAATCAATTTTTTTGTAAATGTTTTTTCTGTGCCCTACTTCTACAACCAAAACAAGAAGTTTTTCTTTTTTAAGGTCAAGTAATATTCTATAATCTCCAACTCTTAAACGAAATAGCTTTGATGTAACAAGTTTAGTAATATATCTTTCAGGGTTAAATCTTAATCTTTCCAAAGCATTCATAATTCTTTCTTGAACGTTTTTTTCAAGCTTTGAAAATTGTTTTTTTGCTTTTGTGGTGAAGAGAACCTGGTACATTTAAAGGCCTGCTTCTTTTTTTACCTGCTCTAAAGTATAGAATTTGCCTTTCTTAAAGTCTCTTCGGCCTTCTTCAATGTTCTTTTTTGTTTCTTCACTTAATTCCATTGAATCCTCTAATAAATCCCAGATAAGCTCTTCATAACTTTCATTTTCATGAATTTTCTTTTTCTTCAAAGCTTTCTGAAGAGTTTTGCTGATTTGAATTGTTGTAGCCATAATAAACTATAATACGCTATAGTTTTTATTTGTTTTGGTTCGTCAAAAGTCAAAAAGTTTCTTCTGCTGGGCAGAAAACTGCTTTTTTTCTTTCTGTTCCAGTTCAAATTTTTTTTGTTCAAACTCCTTTTTATTTTTGCAAATAACCGGTTTGCCGTATTTGCCTCCCCCGCCTTCTTCAAACAAAACTAATCCTTGTCTAAAACAATCAATTTTCTCTGCAATATCATTATCTATTTTCTTCAGATTTTCTATTGGTTCATCAACCAAAATATTTATTTCTGAATTAAATTCTTCAACAAACTTTTTCCATAATATTTGAATTTTTTGTGAAGTAATCAGTTTAATTTTGAGTGAATTTTGGATTATTTCCTGTAAAGGAAGAAGATGAATATAATCAGGCCTGAAATCAGGGCTTTTGCTTTTTCCGTCTGAAAGCATTTCAATTCTTTCAACTACCCCTCGCTTAATTTCTTTTCCGCATTCAATGCATTTCCATTTTAGTTTTTCTGCTTCAGGCAAAGAATATTTTATATAACAACTTTGACAGGCTGTTCTATGATATTTTCCTTCTTTTGGATTTAATCCGGCATTAAGCACAATTCTTTTTTCTTCTTTTTCAGTCAAGGCTTTTTTCAGTTCTTTAAAAGAAGGTTCTTTTAATTTAATTCTGTTAAATTCTCTTCCCAGCCTAAAAGGCCAAGGGGAATGAGAATCAGAATTAGACAAAAAAATATAATCCCTGTTTTCAGGAATCTTGTCTGCCAAAAAAGTGTCTGCACTTAACCCTAATTCAATAAAAGAAATATTTTTTCCCTGTTCTCCATAAGATTTTTTAATTGAATCAAAATAAGCATAAATTCCAAAGTATGGGGTGAAGGCATGTGCAGGTCCAATAATTCCTTTTGCATCCAAAACAATTTCAGTTATTTTTTCTCCGTTTAATTTCATTCTTGGTCTTCCGCCCATAACTGAATCCAGTTCTCTTGTATAATTAGAAAACTTTTTTCTCACTTCTTCCACTGCATTAAAATCAGGCAAAAAAATTATGTGGTGAATTCTGTTTGAACACTGAACTTCTGTTCCTAAAACAAAATTAATTTCTTTGTTTTTTGCTTTAAAGATTCCATTTTTTTCTTCAACTAAATTTTGTTTTAAATGTGAAATCCAGTTTCCATTTAAGCAGTCAGCCGAACTTAACAGATGTAATCCTTTTAATTCTGCTTGCTCTGCAATAATTGGAATTAACATATTTTTACTTACTCCGACTGAATAAGGCCCGTGGTAATGTAAATCAGAATCAAATTCTTTCATATAATAAAAAAGAAAGAAAATTGTTTTATATACTCTTATGAAAATATTATTTAACATGAGAAGAACAAGAAGGAACAGCCGTGTAGGCGGAGCGCACGGGCCAGCAAGAAAACCTAAATTAAGCCCTGTTGATTCATCCATTTTAAGGAAATTAAAGCAAGCCAGAAGCCAGCAGCAAAGAACTGAAAAAAGACCCGCAATCAAAAAAATAAAACTTGGCAGAAGGAAAACATATAAGTATTATCCTTATTTAGGGGAAGCACGAAGGATCTATAATAGTTTTTTTTGGCTCGCAAGCATCAATCTGGGGGAACTTTCGGTTGTTGTTGAGTTTCTCCCTTTAACAATAAAGGGAAAAACAAGTATTAAGGTTGAGAATATTGTTACATCAAACGGAAGTCATAAAATAGAAATAACTTCAAAAACCGGGCTTGAAAAACTTAAGGAACTTTTGCAGGAACTCTATCATAAAAACATTTATGAGTCAGAATTAGGAAGTGCTGACTCCCTTGAAGGGTGGTAACAAAAAAGTTTTAACCTGATTTGACCACAATCTTCTTATGAAAGAAGCGTTGTTCTGGAAAAAAGAAAATAATGCTGTCAGATGCAATGCATGCAAAAGGCATTGTTTGATTGCAGAAGGAAAAACCGGCTTCTGCAAAGTGAGAAAAAACATTGATGGAAAATTAATTTCCCTTGTATATGGAAGAAACCTGACTTCAGAGATTGACCCGATAGAAAAAAAACCTTTGTTTCATTTTCATCCAACTTCAAAAGTTTTAGGGGTAAGCACTTTTGGTTGTAATTTCTCTTGTCTTCATTGCCAGAATTATAATATTTCAAAAGAATTTTCTGAAGAAGCAATTTCTAATTTGCCTTTTACTTCTCCTGAAGAAGTAATTGAATTAGCTTTAAAAGAAAAAGTTCAGGGAATTGCATACACTTATACTGAACCAACAATTTTCATTGAATATGCTCTTGATATAATGAAACTTGCAAAGAAGAACGGCTTGTTTAATGTTTTTGTTTCAAACGGTTACATGGAAAAAGAGGTTTTAGAAGAAGCAAAAAAATTTTTGGATGCAATTAATGTTGATTTAAAAGGAAGCACTGAATTTTATAAAAAAGTCTGTGGCAATGTTGATATTAATGGAGTAAAAGAAAACATTAAATGGCTTTATAAAAACAAAATTCATATGGAATTGACTTATTTGATTATTCCTTCTTTTAATGACAAAAAAGAATTCTTTGAAGAAATAACTGATTTTGTTTTGTCTTTATCAAATAAAATCCCATTGCATTTCTCTGCTTTTTACCCAACTTATAAATTAGATTACCTCCCCAAAACTTCTCCTTTTACTGTTCTTGAAGCAAAAAAATTAGCTGAAGAAAAAGGACTAAAATATGTTTATGCAGGAAACTTAAGACAAGAAGAAAATTCTTTTTGTTCTGAATGCAATAACCTGTTAATTTCAAGACTATATTTTAATTTTGAAATAAAGGGCATTGAAAAAGGAAAATGTTCTAAATGCAATGCAAAAGCAGATTTTGTTTTATAATATTCCTAAAAATCTTAATACAAGCATTGCTCCAATTCCAGCTAAACCAAATACTGCAGTGATTATTAGAGTTGGAATAAAAGGCAAGCTAACCCCAAAAACAAAGTGGGCTATTCCAAAAACAACTAATCCTGCAATTGAATTAACTATAATTTTTTTTATTACTGTAAAAATTATTATTGCTGCAATAATTAATACAATTCCTATAATTAGAATTGATGGGTCTCCAATAAAACTTCCTGCAGTTTCTCCTATAGTGTTTGTTAATTCTTCTCCAACCATGTAATATTATTTGTTTTTTGTTGTATTTAAATGCTTTTCCTTTTAGCTAAAGCTTTTTAAACAATTTTTTTTCTTAATAAGTAATGCCTAGGTTTAATGAAAGCCAGAAAAAGATTGCTGTTCTTTTACTGCATGAATCAAAAACCGCAGAAGATTTAAGACAACAATTAAACATTCCTTATGATAAATTAATGAATGAATTAAGGGCTATGCTTAAACTGGAAGTAATTGCAAAAGAAGAAGGCTACCCAACAAAATATTCTTTAAAAAAAGAAATTTATACTGCAGTGAGGAAGAGAAAAATGATTGCTGAAACTGATAAAAACAAATTAAGATTAAGAATTAATATTGAAGTGCAGGCAATACAAGAAAGCCTGTTAAAAAAACAGCTTCAGGAAATTCAGGATACAATAAAAAAAGAAGACGTTTTTACCATTTATGACCTGACTGAAGCAGAGCCAATCCAACAGGGAGAACATTATTCTTCTTATTTAGATATTAACCTTTCAGTAAAAGACTTTCATGCATTAATGAGATTAATGTTTTTATATGGCCCGACCTCAATTGAAGTATTAAAACCAGAAAAAATTGAATTCTCTTCAGGAGAATTACAAGACGGATTAATAGTAATTTCAGACATTGTTCATTCATACACTGAATACATTGCAAGGCATTTAAACAAAGAAGAACTGGAACAATTCAATAAAAAATTATATGAATAATTAATCTTTTTTTTAAGGTGAAATAATCTGAAAAAACAAAAAAAACCCCTTCGTCAATA
>Ga0210057_1006145_pt1 | contig 15070 bp, 15 predicted proteins | sample CryGeyCG2114_010_2_FD_183968 | JGI IMG/M metagenome (GOLD analysis project Ga0210057, IMG submission 183968) | Groundwater microbial communities from aquifer - Crystal Geyser CG10_big_fil_rev_8/21/14_0.10 (SPAdes) (version 2) | ecosystem: Environmental > Aquatic > Deep subsurface > Groundwater ... | reverse complement strand
TTGCCAGCGACTCCATGACCGGAGCGATCTGGCATTCGGGCACGATCAGCGCACCGTTTGGCACGCTCGTGTGTTCATTCGTCGGGGTCGGGATAAACTTCATTTTCATTCTTTTCATTTTTTTCTCCTGTCTCTGGAATTTTCTCGCTGGCGACATGCCAACGAGAGCCGAGTTTCGGCGCGCAATCCGGAAATTTTTTTCCGAACTCTGCGCCGAAACCAGATACAGGAAAAATGCCACTTGCGTAGTCGTTATTCTTTTTTTAAGGTTCTCCTTTCAAGGTTCTCAAACTCCTTCTTCTAATTATATATGATAGCATAGCATACTTAATATTTCTTGTCAAGTGCAAATCGAGTCACAGCTTATTCTCTATCACTCTGGTCACGCCGATAAAAAGTTGTTAATGTGCTGCCTTTTGGTTAAAATCCGAACTTTTTTTGACGAAAATCCGGACTGCGAACTTTGATTAAACCTTTCCGCTCGGGCGGGCAAAAATTCCTTCCCCCCAACCCCCCTTTTTGCCCGCCTGCTCTGTTAGGAGCAGAACCCAGCAAAAAAGTTTTCTTTTCCTTTTAGAAGAAAAAATCCGGCGCGCGCAAATCAAAAAATGTGAAGAAAACTTTTTGGCTGGCGAGCGTTAGCGAGCGGCGGCGGGGCGGCTTCCTTAGTCGGGGTTCTGCTCAAAGAAAGTTCGGATTTCGTCCAAAAGGTGCCGCCAAAATTAAAAAGTCGGACATCGAATGTCCGACTTTTTAATTTTGGCGGAGGCGGCGAGATTCGGTCAGGAGTCGCTATTTACATAGTCGCTTCGCTTCTTGTAAATACGCGCTCACGACCCTGGCTCGGCAGTCTGAAAAATTTTTCAAATTTTTCTCCACCTCCGCCTTTCGAATCTCGCGCCTCATCAGCAAGACGCTTTTTTACAATACCTATGTAAACGGTATTGTAAAAAATCGTTACGGAGGCGGCGAGATTCGAACTCGCGAAGGCTTTCACCTTGCTGTCTTTCCAAGACAGTGCACTAGACCACTATGCGACGCCTCCAAATAATTCAAGGTGATGTATTAATCTTTTATATTATTTATAACACACACGCTTACTTTATATCAAAAATAAATTATTTATGATAGTTTTAACTATAGAACTTGCACATTAAATAATTTCAAAAATAATATAAACAACAATAAGGAGTATTGCGTGAAAAAACAAAATAACGGTAATGATTATGAATTTAATCTTATAAGCACTTCATTTCTTGTATTTGTTCATATAGCGGCAATCGGCGCTTTTTTGCCGTCAAATTTTTCATGGAACGCCGTCTGGCTATTTGTATTCCTCTACTGGCTTACTGCAAGTGTTGGGATTTGTTTTGGTTTTCATCGGCTTTTGGCGCATCGGTCATGTGGTGTCCCGCTTGTTGTTGAATGGCTTATTATTTTTTGCGGTATCTTGGCATGTGAAGGCACTCCAAAAAAATGGATTGCCCATCATAGATTACATCATAGTTTTTCAGATACAGAAAAAGACCCGCACAATGCCAGTAAAGGATTTTGGTGGGCACATTTTAAATGGATGTGTTATGACAATAAAAAGTTTGACAGTGTTGAAAATATAGACAAACTTGCCGCCGATATTTGTGAGAAAAAATTATTTCGTCAATTTAATAATTTCAGTGTTATTATAGGAATACAAGTTGTGCTGGGATTACTTCTTTTTATTATCGGCGGATGGTCTTTTGTTTTTTGGGGGATTTTTCTTCGGTTGGTAATTGTGTGGCACGCGACATGGCTTGTAAACAGCGCGGCGCATTATTTTGGTTATAAAAATTATGACTTGCCAAAGCCGGACCGTTCCACTAATTGCTGGTGGGTTGGATTGCTTGCTTTCGGCGAAGGGTGGCACAACAACCATCATAAATATGCCAGGTCTGCAAGACATGGACTTCGCTGGTTTGAAATTGATATGACGTGGTATTTTATTCTTTTATTGCGTTATATAGGACTTGCAAAAAACATTAACGAGGCAAGATATCTAAAATAAAATATTAGACCTGTTTTTAAATCTTTATTAAAAACCGCTATCATTAAAACGATGCGGTTTTTATTTTTTATTGTCCGCGTAAAGCCATAACTCTTTCTTTCACTGGAGGATGTGTCATAAATAATTTCGCCACAAAACCAATAGTATGACGGCCCTTAAATGGACTTGAAATAAAGAGATGCGCGGTTGCGTGATTTGCTCTTTTTAATTCATTTGGATTTTTTGAAATTTTTTCAAGCGCGGAAGCAAGTCCTTCAGGATAGCGCGTGAGAAGCGCTCCGGAAGCGTCTGCCAAAAACTCTCGCTTGCGAGAAATGGCGAGCTGAATAATCATCGCGATAATAGGTGATAAAATCGCAAGAGCGATGCCGATAAGAATTAATATCATTTGTAAACGCCCGTCTCTATCACCACCCCTTCCTCCACCTCCAAAAATCGTCATCCTAAGGAAAAAATCAGACAGAAGCGTAACAAACCCGACAAGCACCACGATGACTGTCTGAAGTAAAATATCGCGATTGCCAATATGTGAAAGCTCGTGCGCGATTACCCCCTCAAGCTCCGTTTTGTTTAAAATCCCCAACAGCCCTGTTGTTACGGCAACCGCTGAATGTTCTTTATTTCGCCCGGTGGCAAAGGCGTTTGGCGCTTGGTCGTTTATAATATAGAGTTTTGGCATTGGAAGCCCTGCTGTAATAGATAAATTTTCTACAATATTCCAAATATCGCGATGTTCATTTTTATTTGCCGGAAGAGCGCCGGACATTTTCAAAACAATTTTGTCGGAATACCAGTAACTAACTATATTCATCCCAACAGAAAAAATCACGGCAATATAAAGAATTAGTTGATTATTATAAATATATGAAAAAGACCATCCGATGCCAATAATTACTAAAACAAAAACAAGCATCAAAAACCATGTTTTGCGAATATTTGTGTCTTGGTTTGCGTAGATATTCATATTAAGAATATAGTTTGCTGTGCGTTCCTATGTGTACAAATAATACCGTATTATCGTCTAATATTTTAAAAATAATACGTATGTTTCCGGTTACATTGATACTTCTATAACTACCATATTTTCCATGTAGAGCATGGTTGTTTAACATCGGATTATATGGATCTTTTTCAAATAATATATTTATCTCTTGCACTTTTATTTGAGTATTACGGGGAAGTTTTTTATATTGCTTGTCAAAATTCTTATGAAAAATTATTTTCATAACGTATTAAGGTGAGCATTGGCTTTTTTTGCAGTAGAAAATACGCCGGAAATATTTTTCTTTTTTTTAATATCACTCTCTATATTGCCTAAAATATTTTCCAGATATGGGGTCATTTTGGGAATAGAGGAAAAAGATACGCTTCTACTACGCACAAACTCTTTTAGAAAAGCGTTGATTACCGTACTTAGCGGCAGTCCTAAATCCCGCGCGACATTTTGCGCGTTTTCTTTCACTTCTTTATCCGCTTTTATATTTATCATGGTCTTCATATATCCGTAGTATATACAATAGATATGTTCCGTCAAACCGTAACTCAACTAGTAAATACAATCTCTATAAAATCTATTTCGTGGAATTGTTTACCCTGAAATAATACGCGCTATGTCGTTGTAAGTAACCAAAAGCATCAAACCGATGAGAAGGAGAAACCCAACGGTGTTTGCAACCATAGTTATTTTAGGAGGAATTGGAGAGCGTTTGATTGCTTCTATTAAAATAAATAAAAGTCGCCCGCCATCAAGCGCCGGAAATGGAATAAAATTTATGATAGCAAGATTGATTGATATAAGAGCGGTAAATGAAAGAAGATATACAAACCCAAGTGTTGATGCTTGCCCAACAAGACCGGCAATTCCAACGGGTCCCGCGATATTTGACAGGTCTGCTCCGCCTGAAATTAAACTTACAAAAAATCCCCATAAACCTGCCGCGATCGCGCCTGTCAACTGAATTGTCATTTTAGCGCCTTCTGAAATTGCAGAGACGGGGTTTAATTTGGCGATTCCAACAATATCCATAGTAATACCTACGGCTGGTTTGCCGTCAACAATCCCCTCTTCCGGAATAATTTTTAAAAGAGACGGCTGTTTATTCCCTCGTTTATAGAAAAAACCAACTTCTTGTTTTCCGTGAGACGATATGAATTCTTGTGTCGTATTTATATTTTTTATGTCAGAAAGTTCGTCAGAACCGGAGACAAGAGCGAAAATTTCATCGCCCGCCTTAAGACCCGCGTTATAAGCTGGCGTGTTTGGGATTACTGAAGTAATCATAAGAACAGGAGGAGTAATAAAAGATTCTTCCGGTAATGTCTCCGCGGATGTTGGCATTCCAATCATAAAACCAATAGATATTAAGACCCACGCAAAAAGCAGGTTAAAAATAACACCTGCTGATATAATGGCCGCCTGCACTGGCCGCGATTGCGCCATAAAGCTTTGCGGATAATCTTTTTCGGAAATATCTTCTTCCGCGTTTTCTCCTATAATTTTTACAAAACCGCCAAAAGGAATCCAGTTTAGCGTGTATTCCGTCTCCCCTATTTTTGTGCCAAAAATTTTTGGCGGAAAACCAAGTCCAAATTCCGGCACTTTTACGCCGGCTTTTTTTGCTGCTAAAAAATGCCCGACTTCGTGGACTAAAATCAGCAGCGCTAAAACTATAATGAATATAATAACTGTCATAATTAATACTTCTTACTAAATAAAAAATTGGTAGAATTTATATAAATTATTGCAATATTTCTTTTTCTTTCTTTTTTGCAATTTCTCCTAATTTGTTATTTCCTTCATCAATTAATTTTTGTAACTCTTCTTTTAAGCGAAACTTATCGTCTTCTGATAATTCACCGCCTCTCTCCTTTTTTTGAATGTCTTCCCATGTTTCTTCGCGTTCTTTTTTAATAGACACACGCGAATCCTCTAATTTTTTCCCGACAGTTTTAGCAAGTAATGTTCTTTTTTCACCAGTCAATTCAGGAAAAGAAACCCGCACACCGTTTGCGTCAACCGATACCGATAAACCAAGCTCGGCGTCGTTAATCGCCACTTCAATAGCTCTAATGTTGTCTTTTTCCCACGGGATAACGCGAAGCGTGCGCGCGTCTTCAATAGAAATATTAGCAATATGCGCAATAGACATTTTTGAACCATAAGAATCCACGCGAACATTATCTAATACCGCGGGCATAGCACGTCCCGTGTGAATACCTGAAAGTTCACCTCTAAACCATTCTTCTATTTCTTCAATTCTATGTTTAATACTAGAAAAATTATATGTCATATTGATTTATATAAGCGACTATATATATAAAAGTATAGCAAAAAGTATAAATTTTTGCTAGGATTTTAAACAGTATAATTTGTTATTTGAAATAACTTCATAATAACTACGGAGGGGAAAATGTGTGGAATTTTTGGTATTTGGCATCCGCAAGCACAAACATTTTTATTTGATGGCCTTTACGCGATGCAGCACAGAGGAAAAGAATCCGCGGGAGCGGCTATTATTACAAAAGATGGTGTAGAAAACTACACTAGTATGGGTTTTGTGAACGATTTATTTAAAAAATATCCTAATTTGCGAGAAACACAAACACACGCGGCAATTGGGCATATTCGTTATTCAACAAGCGGTAAAAGCTGTATTGAAAACGCTCAACCACTTTTAAGACAGACGAAATACGGAGATATTGCAATTGTTCACAACGGCACTATTCCAAAAGCAAAAGAGCTCAAAACAGATTTTTTAAATAAAGGCGGATTTCTTGCCGGAGACCTTGATACTGAAATATTTTTACGAGTTGTAGTGGAATCAAACAAAAAAACACTTAATGATGCTCTTATAGAAGCGGTAGAAAAAATTGACTGCGCTTATTCTTTTCTTATTTTATCTGAAAACGCGTTATATGCGATTAGAGACAGATATGGATTTTGGGGATTATCAATTGGAAAAAAAGAAAGTGGGTATGTGTTTGCTTCTGAAGCAGTTGCGCTTGATAAAATTAACGCAAGTTATGTTTCTGAAGTAGAACCCGGGGCAATTTTTAAAATCTTTAATCATAATGGAAATATAGAAACACGATTAATAAGAACAAAAAGTTCTGTGAAAAAAAGTAGTCGGTGCGTATTTGATATGATATATCTTTCCAATCCCGCGTCAACAAACACAGAAACAGGTTGTTCGGTTTATACATTGAGAAAAAAACTTGGCATAAAATTAGCCGAAGAGTTTATGTCAAAAAATATAAAAATAGATATTGTCGTGCCGGTGCCGGACTCAGGTAACATTTCAGCATTGGGGTTTCATAAAATATCCAATATACCGCTTGAATTTGCTTTAATTCGTGGACATTATACAAATAGAACTTTTATTGACCCGTCGCAGGAAGAACGTTCTGTTGGAGTGCGAAGAAAATTTGACCCTGTTTATGATATAATTAATGGCAAAAAAATTGGTCTTGTAGATGACTCTCTTGTAAGGGGCACTACGTCAAAAAAACTTGCGCGAATGCTTAAAAAATGTGGGGCATCTGAAATTCATCTACTAATCGCCTCCCCGCCAATAAAATTTCCATGTCATTATGGTATTGATATGAAAACAAAAGAAGAACTTATTGCGTCAAAAAATAGTATTGATGAGATAATCAAAATAATTGGCGCTGATTCATTGACATTTTTATCAATGGATAGCTTTAATGACGTATTTAATAAAAATAATTTTTGTAATGGATGTTTTTCAGAGAAATATCCAACACAATTATAATTGGCGGCCGCACTGCAAGCGGCGCGGTATCTGTCGCGTCTATTGCGGTGCGGTATTGTGATTGTTCACATAAGCGAATTTGTTCCCACGGCGCGGATATTTTTATCCGCGCCGTTTCTTATATTTTATTTTAAATTTTTAAATTCCCGCATATTTACAAAAAGAAACTTCTAATGAGTTGTGGGTTTAATTTATTGTTAATTTTGTTAATTTTTTTATTGTATTGCCGATTGCTTGCTCTTAATGTCATCAAGCGAAGTTGGTAATATCAATGAAATATGTTCAAGAATTAATTTTATTGATGGGGAACGTCCCCGTAAATATTCACGGCAATTTGAAATTTCATTAAAAATAAAAGTGTATTCTTCCAATTTTTCCACGTTTTTCTTTATGTGAGAAAAAAGAGATTCTTCAACTATGTCTAATAAAAGAAGGGCGCTGTCTCTGTCTTTTTCTTGAGAAATTTTTCTTACGCATTCAAGACGAGACGAAATGCTGGAATTAAGAAAATTTTTTATATCATCAGGTATTTTCTGCCGCGCGCCGCGCAAAATTACGACACGAGAAATAAGAGTTTGCGCTAGGTTTTTTATATCCGGTAAAATAATAAAAAAGTGAGTATTTAACAACGGTTCTTCAAGAATTTTTAATAAAGCATTTTGCGCTTCTATTGTTATCACTGAAGACGTAACAACAAAAATCTTTCTTTCTGAAGAAAGTGTTTTTTGAGAGTGTAAATGTTTAATATTCCGCACTTCATCAATACCAAATGTATCAAAAGAATAATACAAAAAATCCGGGTTTCCTTTTGTAGAAATTTTAAGATTTTCTTCAAGAAATGTTTTTATATCGGAAACAATAATTTCTTTTTCTCCTTCAATAATATAAGCGTGATGAATAGTCCCTGTATTTTTATACGTATCTAAAAGAGTTTGCATTTTTATTTTGCAATAATGCTTTTTTTATAAATATCAAGATGATTAAGAGCAATTCCGGTCCCTTTGGCAACACAATATAGAGCGTCTTCAGAAAGAGCCGCTTTCACTCCGGTTCTTCTATACACCAATTCCGGCAAATATCTCAAAAGAGACGACCCGCCTGTCATAATAATCCCCCTGTCAATAATATCTGCCGCTAGCTCTGGCGGAGTATCTTGAAGAACTTTTTTTATAGCGCTTATTATCGTCCTTAATTCTTCGTCTAATGCTTTAACAACTTCATTTGTTCCGATTTCCGTTGAGCGCGGCAATCCTGATATAAGGTCGCGTCCCTTAATGACACAAGTAAGCTCTTCTTCAAGAGGCACGGCTGAACCAATTTTAATTTTAATTTCTTCCGCTGTTTTATCTCCTATCGCAAGATTGAATGTTTTTTTAACATAATCAGTAATTGCCACGTCAATTTTATTTCCAGCGCATTTGACCGATGTGGAAGAAACAATTCCACCTAAAGAAATTACCGCGACATCTGTTGTCCCGCCGCCTATATCAACAACCATATTCCCGTATGGTTCATGAATGGGAATGCCGGCGCCAATAGCCGCCAAAATAGGTTCTTTAACCACATAAGCATTTTTTGCTCCGGCTTTAATAGCGGCCTCAAGCGCGGCGCGGCGCTCTGTTCCAGTTACACCGGCTGGAACAGACACCATTACTTCAGGACGAAAGATGTTCCACGCGCCAAGTGATTTACTTATATAATAATGAAGCATTACTTCAGTTACTCTATAATCCGCGATTACACCGTCTTTCATTGGACGATAAGCTATTATATTTTCTGGTGTTTTACCTATCATAACTTTTGCCTCCAAACCAACCGCAAGAATTGAGTTTGTTTCTTTTGACAAAGCAACAACAGACGGCTCATTCAAAACAACGCCCTTTCCTGGAACAAATACAAGCGTATTCGCGGTTCCTAAATCAATACCTAGTTTTGGAGAAAAAAAAGACATATTGCGGATAATAATAAATGATGAGTTGTGTGTGGTATTAAAATAACTTTTAAAAATCAGCGTGGAAAAACTTATTATGCAGAGCGCCTTCCATACTTCATTTATACCCTCTCTATATCAGCTCCTATTTCACGCAGACGTTCGTCTATTTTTTCATATCCTCTATCAATATAATTTGCATTATGAATAAACGAGGTGCCTTTTGCAACTAACGCGGCAATAACATAAGCAAGTCCGGCGCGCAGGTCGGGACTTTCAAGTTTTCTGCCGCGAAGTGGTGTGGGGCCTTTAACTAAAATTCTATGCTGGTCCATACTTGTAATACGCGCGCCCATTCTATTTAACAATTCTATATAATTAAGCCGCCCCTCAAAAATTGTTTCAAACACCAGCGCTTCGCCAGATGCTTGAGTTAAAAAAACAGTCATTAACGCCTGCAGGTCTGTCGGGAAACCCGGGTATTCGTGCGTTTTGACACCGGTCGCTAAAAAATGTTTTTTACCTTTACCGGAAAAATCGTTTGTGATTTTAATATAATTTTTTCCAATATTAAGAGAGACGCCCATTCTCTCTAAAATTGCGATAGTGCTTGCCGCGTGTTCGGGAATACAATTTTTTATAGTTACATCGCGCGCGCATAAGGCGCCTAGAATAAGAAAACTTCCTGTTTCAATCCTATCTGGTGGTGTTTTATATACTATATTTTTTGTATTGCGCAGTAATTCACCGCCTATAACGCAAATAGTGGGGGTGCCTGCTCCAGTGATACGCGCGCCGCACGAGTTTAAAAATTCCGCCAAATATTTTATTTCCGGTTCCATAGCGCAATTAGATAAAATTGTTTCTCCGCGCGCGAGTATTGCGGCAAGCATAAGCGTCTCAGTCGCCGTTACACTTATGTTTTCAAAAAATATATTTGCTCCTCTCAAGCCGTTTTTGGGAGCGTTTATTGTATAATAATCCTTATTGCGCGATACGCGCGCGCCTATTTTTTGAAATGCCGATAAAAATAAATCAATCGGGCGTTCTCCTATCACGCATCCGCCAGGATGCGGAAAAGAAATTTTACCATACCTTGAAAGAAATGGGCCGGTTAAAACAATTGACGCGCGCAATTTTTTAGCAATATCTGTATTGATACGCGCCGCTGTTTTGCGCGGCGGCTGGCAAACCAGCCGCCGCGCCCCCAAACGCTTAATAAAAAATCCGCTTTTTTCTAAAAGTAAAATCATAGAGTTAACATCTTCAATATCCGGTATGTTAGAAATTTCAATAGATTCAGAAAAAAGAGCCGTAGCCGCAAGAACTTTCAACACGGCGTTTTTTGCGCCGTGAGGAGATAATTCCCCGGAAAGAATTTTTTTTCCTCCTAACCCTTTAATACGAAAAGTTTGCGTCATATTGCAACATAATACATCCAAAAACATTAAATGCCAACAATAAATTTTAAAATTTTTGAGACCTGTTCTTAATGCTATATACTATATAATATGAATATAGTTCGCGTAATTCCTCTTTCTCGCGGAATATCAAAAGAAACACTAACTTATTTTACGGCTCGGCGTATAACGCGCGGAATGATTGTTACAATACCGCTTAGAAAAAAAGAAGTGAATGCGGTTGTAATTGATTATGAAGATGCCGCAAAACACAGGGCAAGTATCAGAGGCGCTGATTTTAATCTTAAAAAAATAATCGCTATAAAGAATAATTATTTTTTTCTTCCGTCGTTTTTAGACGCGGTAATTGATTACGCGCAATCTTATGTATCAACAGCCGGCTCAGCTCTTTTTGCTCTTACTTCAAAAAACATTATTTCACAATCAGAAATCCTGCCGCATCCTCGTATAAAAACATACGCCAAGATAAATAGAGCAATTCGTTATGAAGCACATATCCTGCAGGCGGATGATAGAGAACGAATTGCGACATACAAAGCGCTTGTTCGCGAAAGTTTCGCAAAAAAAGAATCCGTCTTTTTTTGCGTCCCTGAAATATCATCTCTTAATAAAATCGCAGACGTGCTGAAAAAAGGAATTGAAAATTATACTTTTATTTTTCACGCTAATCTTACAAAAAAGGAACTGGCAAAACGCTGGACAAACACACTTACCGCAAATCATCCGGTTTTAATTATCGCGACGGGAACTTTTTTGGGAATACCGCGAGATGACATACGAACTATTATTTTAGATAAAGAAGGTCACAGCGTATATAAATTGGATTTTCGTCCTTTTATTGATATAAGAACATTTGCTGAATTTTTTGCTAAACATAGTGGCGCAAAACTTATTTTTGGAGATGTGTTATTGCGTCCGGAAACAATATGGAAACATAAAAATGGTTCGTATATTCCGCTTGCGCCGCTTCAATTTCGCGTTCTTTCAAATACCAAAGGAAAAATCGTTGACCTGTCTTTGGCAGACGCGGCGGCAAAACGCCACGTTATTTTAAGCGATGACCTTGTAAAACTCATAAGGCAAACAAAAGAACACGGGAGTCAAATTTTTTTATTTGCCGCGCGCCGCGGCCTTCACACCACTACTGTATGCAACGATTGCGGTTTTCTTGTTTCTTGCCCAGCGTGTAAAACTCCGCTTATTATTCATTACGCGGAAGACAAAAACTCTTTTTCAAATAAATTAACAAAAAGAATTTTTTTATGTCATAAATGCGGATACGAAACACCCGTTACTGACAGATGCGAGGTATGTCTTGGGTGGAAATTAGCCGCGCTTGGCACCGGAAGCGACCGCGTGTATGAGGAAACACGTCTCATTGTTGGAGAACACGCGCTTTTTCAAATAGATAAAGATACGACAACGCCAAAACAAGCCGAGAGATTGGCTCTGCGTTTTTTAGACACGCCGGGCGGCATACTTGTTGGGACTGAAATGGCACTTCCTTACATAACAGAAAAAATATCAAATGTTGCCGTTGTGTCTGCGGATTCTTTATTCGCAATACCTGATTTCAGAATTAACGAACGCGTATTTCGTCTTCTTTTGAAATTGCGCGCGAAAGCGGGAAACACATTTTTAATACAAACACGCCAAATAAAAAAAGACCTGTGGAAGGAAGCCGCGGACGGTGATTTACTTTCATTTTACAGAGCGGAAATAAAAGAACGCCGCGCTCTTATATATCCGCCATTCTCTCTTTTTATTAAAATTTCTTATTCTGGGACAAGACAAAAAACGGAGGAGAAAAAAATGTATATTGAAAAATTTTTATTAGAATATAATCCTGTTTCATTTCAAGCATTTTCTTCACACGCAAGCGGTATTTTTGAAATGCGCACCGTAATCAAAATATCACCTGAAACATGGCCAAATAAAAAACTAATTTCTATTCTTAAAAATTTTTCTCCTGATTTTTCAATCAACGTTGGCCCAAATCATCTATTGTAAATAATTTTGTAAAATTTAGTGACAAATCTAATATTTTATTATATAATATAATATGCCTAAAATACTTCAAAAAGATAGCCAGGTATTAAGAAAACACGCTTTGGAGGTCAATAGAAAAGATATGCAAAGCGCGAGAATAAAAAAAATCGTGGCAGATATGAAAAACGCCCTCTATGCGGAAGATGATGGCATAGCAATAGCGGCTCCTCAAATTGGAGTTTCTATGAGAATTTTTATAGTATCGGGAAAATTTTTTTATTTAGAGAAAAATAAAGACGAGTTGCGTGATATAGAATTTGAAGCCGCTGATGAAAAAGAATTTAGAAAAAAAGATATTGTTTTTTTTAATCCAATTATAATAAAAAGTTCCAGAAAAAAAATCTGGGAAACGGAGGGGTGTTTGTCTGTCAGATGGAAATATGGAGAAACACACCGCTCCGCTCAAGTAACAATACGCGCGTATAATGAAAATGGAATATTGATTGAACGCGGAGCAAGCGGATTATTAGCACAAATTTTTCAACATGAAATAGACCACTTAAACGGCATTCTCTTCACAGACAACGCAAAAAACATAAAAGAAATAAAAGATAAATAATAAATATTAATATGATGTTTCCATTTGAAAATTTAAAAAAATATATTACTAGCGGAAATCATCGTCCACATATTGTTTTTTTTGGGACCGATGAATTTTCAGTTGGAGTTCTTTCTGAACTTCAAAAACAAAACATAACACCCACTTTTATTGTAACAATGCCGGATATGCCAAGCGGGCGAAAATTGCTGCCAACTCCAACACCGGTAAAAATATGGGGAGAAAATCACGGTATTGTTGTCTGTCAACCTATACAAATCAACGACGAACAATTTATGTATCATCTTGACCATCATATAAAAGATGAGTGTCAGATGGAAGATATAAACCATTACACTTGGGATATTTTTCTAATCGCGTCATTTGGAAAAATTCTTCCAAAAAATCTTTTGGGTATTCCTCGTTATGGTGTTGTAAATATACACCCCTCCCTTTTACCAAAATTGCGCGGTTCAACTCCGATACAAACAGCTCTTTTAGAAGAAAGCGAGACCGGGATTTCTATTATGGAAGTAGATGAAAAAATGGACCATGGACCTATTTATACGAAAAAGAAACTGGAAGAGAAAAATATAATTATGCCGTATGAAGAAATTGAAAAAAAACTTGCTAAATTGGGGGCGTCTTTATTTGTTTCAATTTTACCAAGTTTATTAAGCGGAGATATAATGCCAAAACCGCAAGAACACGATAAAGCGACATTTACAAAAAAAATCGTAAAAGAAGACGGGATAATTGATTTATCGGATGATGGAGAAACAAATTATAGAAAATACTGCGCGTTTCATAGATGGCCGCGTTCATATTTTTTTGAAGAAAAAAATGAAAAAAAAATCCGTGTGATTATTTCTGACGCGGAATATAAAAACGGAATTTTTATAATAAAAAAAGTTATTCCTGAAGGAAGGCGCGAGATAACGTGGAAAGAATTTGAGAGTGGGTATAAAACAAATAACAAAACGTAAACATACTGCTACCTTTCATAATGCCGCGTGTATAAAATACATTATCCCCAGTCGCCACTATACCAATATACTGGCATAGTGAGTGTTATATTTCTTTAGAGTCGCCACTATACCAATATACTGGCATACTCACGATTACAAAAACGCTTGAAAATAAAATAATATTTCTATTCACTATACCAATATACTGGCATAGTAAAAATTATATTTCTTTGAAAGGTCTTGGTGGAATAAAAAATATAATGTGAGGTTTTATCTAACAACTACTGATTTAATGATAGCATCGCGTAATGGATGGTCGTTTTTGTCTGTTTCAATTGTTTCAATTTTTGAAACAACATCAATACCGTTTATTACCTTACCAAATACGGTATGTTTACCGTCAAGCCATGGTGTTTTTTCAGCGGTAACTATAAAAAATTGGCTTCCATTCGTATTTGGACCGGAATTAGCCATTGCTATAACGCCGCGAACAATTTTTTCATCATTAATTTCATCTTTGAAAGAGTATCCTGGACCTCCAGTCCCATGCAAAGACCAGTCGCTTTCTTTGCTAAGAGGGTCGCCACCCTGTATCATAAAATCTTTAATAACACGATGGAAAAGCGTGCCGTCATAAAATCCTTCTTCTGCGAGTTTAACAAAATTTGAAACAGTTGTCGGCGCTTTATCAGAAAAAAGTTCTATTGTAATATTACCGAATGTTGTTTTTATAATCGCCTCTTTCGCAAAAAGTGTTTTTGAAGCTAAATCATCGCGAATTTTAGTTTCTCCATCTTTGGAAAAACTATTAAAAAAATATCCTAATATAGCGACAGCAGCAATAACAACAATAACTAGAAGAAAGAAGCTTGTATTAAAATGTATTTCATTTTCAGGCATAATTATATATTATTTAAATCCTCTTAATAACTGTTTCAAAAATCCTCCGTCTTTTTTAATTCGCGCGCGATGTTTTTCTTTTTGTTTTCGCAACTCACGCGCCATTTCGTCTTTTACAGAATCAATGGATGAATATAAATCTGCCGTGGTGGCTTCAGCGTATAATTGCGCGCCTGATATATGTAAATTAATTTCTGCTCTAAAAATATCACCTGATTTATGATGCTTGGTTATTTTAGAAACTTCAACATTTATAATAACGCTTGTATCATTTGGGTCAATAAATTTCTCTAAATCCTTTATTTTTTTACGAATATATTCCCCAATTGCTTGAGTCATCTCAATATTTGTTGCTTTGATTATGACATTGGACGTCATATATTTTATTATATTCAACTATTTATTTTTTACAATATTTCGTACAGTTAACCATATGGGGTGACACTTAAGG